>JAEIGA010017848.1_pt1 | contig 10807 bp, 7 predicted proteins | sample 9270691 | NCBI WGS metagenome assembly JAEIGA01 (sample SAMN17057246, study PRJNA624740) | gut metagenome | biome: biome; isolation source: fecal sample | host: Bos grunniens | place: China: Xizang | collected 2019 | reverse complement strand
AGGGTGCGATTTCCCTCAAAGTAACGGAACCAGAAACGCAAAAACATATCCGAAATTTCGTATCTCACAGTCTGTGTTCCCTTCTTTGCGAGGATAGGACGCATCTTCTTGATAACCTCGTAGGTTTCCTCCAACTTTTTGAGTTGTCCTCCGATGCTCTTCTCTCCGAGTAGGGTGGCGATTTCGGATTGAGTATTCTTTCCATTGGATATTGCGTCCAAAATTGAGAAGTAAGTGCCATACTGTTTGCCAAACTCATCGACCAAGAGGTTCTTTCCCTCATCTTTGAATGGAGAGTCAGCATCACACACTGCGTGGATAATCTTCTCCACTGACAATGCCTTCGCATCGACTAACAACTCTACATACTTTGGTATTCCACCCGTTACAGTATACAATGCCAACAAGTCGTCGTTCGTGTATTCAGGATAATTGTCCGCCATTATCTGTTTTAATACGGAAAGAGAGAACGGATTGAGTTTCAACAACACATCTGCACGACCAAATAGCGGTTCGTGGTAGTGCTGAAATATCTTGGTCATCAACGAATAGACTGAACCGCTAACAATGAAATTGATGTGCGTTTTAAGACGGTATTGATCCCAATGATTCTGAATGTCGCTATATACGCTTGAATTTACATTGAAGAACTCTTGAAACTCATCAATCACAAGGGTAAACTTTTTTGTTTCGCCCTGTTGCATCAAAAACACAAACACATCTTGGAAAGATGTCATCGGCGGAACAAACACTCCCAATTTAGAGGCGATTTCCTTACAATAGCCAGCGCAGAGCGATGCCTCATTCTTACGACCAACGAAGAGGTAGATGAATGGTTCATCGCCCATCGCACGACCAATAAGCGAGGTCTTACCAATACGCCTACGACCTGTAACCACCGTCAATCGTGAATGGTCGTTGTAGGACAACTCTCGCACCTCTTGGAGTTTCGCAATCTCGTGTTCTCTGTTGTAAAATTTCATAATGTTTCAATTTTTATTACCGCTGTAAATTTTACCGCCGTAACAAAAGTAGTGGTAATTTTCGGAAATAGCAAATAATTTACCAGAAAATTCACTCTCCTTGTAGAAAAGAAAAGGGAGCGACATAGAATCGCCCCCAGAACTTAAAAGATTAGTTTGCTTGATTTACCACTCCTTGTCCTCATAAGGTGTGTTTTGTACACCTCTATCATTAAGGGTTGCCACGAGTTTGTCAAGAGGCATTTTCCACATCTTCTTGAAGATGGTAGAGTGTCCGAACCATTTGACAAGTGTCGGACTAACTGCATAGTAAATCTTAACAAAGGTTCTACCAAAGATTGATTTTGCTAATGTGTAATCTCTAAATCGTCTTAATGTCCAAACTGAAGGACAGTCATAAGAACCATAAACTGCGGTAGCAATGTAGCAACCTCCTGAAGAAGTTTCCAATGTTGGCAACTTGTATTCCGCATCGTACTTAATGATTTTGTCCCTATACGATTCTATCCTTGAAACATTTGTAGGAATATCCGCTAAATAGCAAAGGTATTTTTTATTGTGGTCAATTCCTGCCTTCCAAGAACTTGAAGCAAAGGTTCCCATTTGTTCGCCGAACACTTCATCAATACTATCACCCAATGTGTACATAATTTCAGCAGACGATGCAACATTGTTTATGTACTCTTGAATAAAATCCGCTTGAATAGATTCATCTATTCCAAAATAATGATCATCTGCAGCACTGCTCAACATTCCTGAAATCTGCAAAGATTTCGCAAAGATTTCGGCAACAACACCTCCTTGCTCATCTGATGGCACATAAGATTTTATCAGTTTTGCAACGGTTGGTATACAGTTTGCGACAGAAATACCTGCACTACAAATTTCTGCTATTTTACAAGACATTGCTTTGTAATAAACTACATAAAAATTTGCCTCCCAACTATTGGGGTCTTTCACGAGTATTTGGTCATAGTATTTTGCGGCATTTTCAGCATTCTCTGTATCCTTTGCTCTGCGGGCAATTTCATACAAATTTTGCAATTCCGAAGATGTATCAATTTTAACAACACCCTTAATATCGACAGTTCCCTCAACCATCATTTTGCGTGCTTCTTCTACCGAATACTTTGTTCCACATGATTGGCAAACGAAAACGCCTTCTTCTTTTATTAGATTTGTGCTTCCGCACATCTCACAGGTTAGTGCTTTCATAGTAATATGTTTTATTATTAGTTATGGATTAACTTTTGAAGATATGAAATTTGCTATCATAATAAGCAATACACATATGGTACACAAAATAACATCGGTTATAATAACGCTCCGACACTCAATATCTTTTTCATAATACTACAATGTTATAGGTGGAGGAGTGATTATAAAAAATGGTTCAAATTCGGGTTGTTCGGTAATCTTGACCCAATTAGGCATACCTTGAGACCACACCAAAGAATTTGCATCTACTGCACCCTGCTTTATGTATTCTATAATCTGCGGTACAGTCAAATCAGGGTGTTGAGAACCATTAGCATAGAGATAGAATTTCTTTTCTTGTGGGATTGGCGGTGGTACAGATTGACCTGTGTTGATTGTACCTCCTGCTATATTTCCCATAGCGGTTCCTACACCAACTCCAACGCCGAGTCCTGCACCCATTGCAACCATTTGGCCTCCTGCACCTTCGTTTTCTGCTGCCTTCTCAAGTATGTCAAATGAACGCTGCATTTGGTACACATCTCTGCCTGTAATAGTTAATCTTGCGGCGAGGTCTTTTGCCTCTTTGAGTCTAACAACACTATCGTCATCTTGAGGAATAGTGATTGACATTATAGAGAACTCAACAATCTCGACTCCGTATTTATCTAATTGAGAATTTAGAATTTTACCACACTCCTCCGAAAGAGTTAATAATTGTGTGTTAATATCCAATACAGAGATTTGACTTTCAATGATTCTCTGTGCAATAATTGTGTTGAGGGAGGTAATGATGCGCCCTTTGTAGTATTGGTCTATTTTCTCTGCGGAAAAAGACTGCATATTACCAATGAGTGTTTCAAGGAAGATGCGAGGATTGCTAACCTTTAATCCGTATTGTCCGTGCGCACGCACAGGTACGATTATTTTGTATTTAGGGTCTTCTACTTGTATTGGGTGTGGAGTTCCCCACGCCATATCCAATTTGGAAATACCATTAACAAACCACACTTCTGCGGTGAAAGGGGAATCACCACCAAACGGAAGATTTATAATCTTGTTAAGTAGTGGTATATTCTCGGACTTAATGGTATGAGTACCCGCCGAAAAAGTATCGCATATAGCACCACCTTTCACAAAAAAAGCAGTTTGTGAAGGATATACAACTAATTGTGTGCCGACTCTCAAATCTTCAGAAGGGAATTTGCGACAAAATTCGCCATCTACAATTTCGCATTTTACAACATCTATTAAAGCCATAATTTTAGGAATTAGATTGTTCGATTTGACTTCAAATAGATTCTGCTCTTGTAGTAATAAGCATAAAGAAAGCGTGAATCTATCCTTTTACTCATACGCTATCAGAGGTTCCGCCAAGACCCTACCAAATGTATAAGTATGAATAGTCCACGCCCAATGGACGCAAACCTTCAAAACTTATTCCCATTTGGTTTTTTCTGAAATTTGGCGGATTTCTGAAAGCGAGAATAAGAACTTAAAGTTCTGTCAATTAAATATGTGTGTTAAATCTTTTTGTCTGTTTCTTATTATCGGTTTTTATCTTTTTGTTAGTCAAAGGTAGTAATTTTTTTAATACACTGTATCAATCTGACTTAAAAAGAGGGGTGTGAAAACCGAAGATTTAGTTCTCAATTCTGAATGTTTCTCCCTCTTTGGCAATTTCTGTTTCGGGGAATATGGCTTTTGCCTCTGCCAAGAGTGGCTCTTTGTCTTTGTAGCGCGAGGAGAAGTGTCCAATCAACAACTTTTTTACCCCTGCGGCCAAGGCTGTCTTGGCGGCATCTTCCGTGGTGGCGTGTCCGCGCTCCTTTGCGTCGCGTTGGAACTCTGCGCCGTAGGTCGCCTCGTGGTAGAGCATATCTACCCCTGCCACATACTTTGCTACCGTACCCGAGCGGTTTGTGTCGGAGCAGTAGGCGTACGACTGCGGTGGGTGCGCCACAAAGGTTATCTTCTCGTTTGGCAAAATTGTGCCATCTTCCAACTCGATATCCTTGCCCTTCTTTGCCGCAACAATCTGCTTCACGGAGAGTCCGTAACGCTCAATGGCAAACTTATCCACATTGCGCGGTAGAGGCTTCTCGCGGAAGAGGTAGCCCGAAGTCGGTACGCGGTGGCGAAGCGGAATGCTCCACACCTCCAACGAGCGATTCTCAAAGATAAGCTGGTGCTTCGTGGTGTCAACCTCCACCCACTGCACCTCGTATGGTAACTCCTTGTCAAAGTAGCGGAGATGGTACTCCAAAATCTCGCCAAAAGGCTTTGGAGCATAGACCGTTAGCGGAGTCTTCTTGCCGTAGAGGCCAAGCGTTGAGATTAGTGGAAACAAGCCGAAGCAGTGGTCGCCGTGCAGGTGCGAGATAAAGACCGCACGCAACTTCAAGGGGTTTATGCCACAACGAAACATCTGTTGCTGCACACCCTCCCCCGCATCAACCAGGTAGTACTGCTCGTTACAGTTCACCACCTGCGCTGACGGGTGTCCGTTTGCAGTCGGCTTTGCCGAGGATGCGCCTAAAATTGTTACGCTTACCATAGTTAAAATTGTTCTGATTGGTAAATTTTGCACGAATGTGTCGGTCGCCAAAATGCTCACATACCTTTTAGTATGCTGCGCTTTCGCCCCCTCGTTTAGCACAAAATTTCCTCAATCACCTCCAATTTTAAGGCTTTGCTTTTATTAGCCTTTGGCTAAATAAAGAATTAGTTTTCCGCTTTCCGTTTTCCGTTATTTTTGCGAAGCCAAAAATCTCTCTGCGTCGAGTGCTGCGATGCAGCCAGAACCTGCGGCTACGATAGCCTGGCGGTAGTGTGGGTCGCGCACATCGCCCGCAGCGAAGATGCCCTCCACCGAGGTCTTTGAGGTGCCTGGCTCAACCACGATATATCCCTGCTCGTCAAGTTCAAGTTTTCCGTCAAACAACTCCGTATTAGGGTGGTGTCCGATAGCGAGGAAGAAGCCCGAAATGGCGATGTCATACTCCTCGCCGTCAATCTTGCGAAGGCGCGCTCCCGTAACACCATCTTCGTCGCCCAAGACCTCCACGGTGTTATGCTCAAACAAGACCTTGATGTTCGGTGTGTTGAAGACGCGCTCCTGCATCGCCTTTGATGCGCGGAGGAAAGGCTTACGCACGATGAGATAGACCTGGCGGCAGAGCGACGCGAGGTAGGTTGCCTCCTCGCAAGCGGTATCGCCACCGCCCACAACCGCTACATCCTGCTTGCGGTAGAAGAAGCCGTCGCAGGTGGCGCAAGCACTCACGCCCATACCGCGGAACTTCTTCTCGGAAGGCAATCCGAGGTACTTTGCCGACGCGCCCGTGCAGACGATAACAGCCTCGGCCTCAATCTCCTTCTCGCCATCTATGGTGAGGTGGAATGGGCGCGATGAGGTGTCAATCTTGGTCACGATACCTGTGCGGACATCTGCTCCAAGACGCTTCGCCTGTGCGCGCATATCGTTCATCATCTCGCCTCCCTGCACGCCGTTAGGGTAGCCTGGGAAGTTCTCAATCTCGGTTGTTGTGGTGAGCTGTCCTCCCGGCTCAATGCCCTCGTACAAAACAGGGTTCAACGCCGCGCGGGCAGCATAGATGGCAGCGGTAAAACCAGCAGGTCCGCTACCGATAATCAAAACTTTTACTCTCTCCATATCTAAATCTCTCTTTTAGTTTTTTTACAATCTGTCAAGTGCGCGCAAAATTATCGCAGCACTGTCGCGCACCTCCTCCTCCGAGATTACGAGAGGTGGCGAGATGCGGAAGGCGGTGGCGCAGTAGAGGAACCAATCGCTCATAATGCCCTCCTCCTTGAATATCTCCATAAGGCGGAAGAGTCGCTCCTCCGAGCCGAGTTCTACGGCAAGAAGCAGACCACTGCGACGAATCTCCTTGACCGCAGGGTGTTGGCCAATCAACTCCTCGTAGAGCGCGCCCTTGCGCTCAACATCGGCCACGACATTGTGCTTTTTGAGGTAGCGGAACGCCGCCAAGCCCGCCGCACAACACACGGGGTGTCCGCCGAAGGTGGTTATGTGTCCGAGTACGGGGTTGGTCTGCAACGAATCCATAATCTCCTTTGAAGAGCAGAAGGCTCCAAGTGGCATACCTCCGCCAAAGGCCTTTGCCAAGCAGATGATGTCGGGTGTTACGCCATACTTCACCGAGGCGAACATCTCGCCCGTGCGCCCCATTCCCGTCTGTATCTCATCAAAGATGAGGAGTGCGCCAACCTCGTCGCAACGCTTGCGTAGAGCTTGGAGGTAGCCCTCCTTTGGAGGTCGTACTCCCGCCTCGCCCTGCACAGGCTCGCACAGAACACACGCGGTACGCTCGGTTATCTGTTGTAGGTCGTCAAAGGAGTTGAAATCTATCGCCTTGCAGTCGGGCAAGAGTGGGCGGAAGGCGTTCTTCCACTCCTCGCCCTCCGGCTCGCCCATTACGCTCATCGCTCCGTGTGTAGAGCCGTGATAGGCGCGTCGCATTGAGATAATCTCGGTGCGGTGGGTGTATCGTTTCGCCAACTTCAAAGCCCCCTCCACAGCCTCGGCTCCCGAGTTGAGGAAGTAGACCGACTCCAACGGTGCTGGCAACGCCTCGGCAATCTCTACGGCATACTCCACTTGTGGTCGCTCAACAATCTCGCCATAGACCATAATGTGCATATATCGCTCGGCTTGCGCCTTTACGGCCTCCACCACATCGCGGTTGGCGTGTCCGACATTGCTCACCGAGACACCTGCCACAAGGTCGTAGTAGGGCTTCCCTTCGGGCGTGTAGAAGAATACACCCTCGGCGCGCTCCACCTCAATCAACATCGGCGCAGGCGAGGTCTGTCCTACATTTTGCAGAAACTGTCTTCGTAGAATCTCTCCCATAAATCTATTATTGCTTTGTCAGTTGTGCCTTTACGCGAGTGCGGAACTCCACAGGCAACATATCCATCTTCTCTAACTCAACGATACATTTCGCAAGCGAGGTGTAATACTCCTCCACGCTCTTGTGTACCTCTTGTGGTTGCTCCGTAATAAAGTTCGGGGCTTGCGACACATTCATATAGAAGTCGGGCAAGAGTGGGAATGGGTCGTAGTGGATAGCATAGGCGTTCTTAAATTCGTCGGTGAGAGCCACGCAACGATTTACGATGCCTTGAATGCCATACAATCTCTCCTGCTTTGCCAAGTCGCCCTCCACGAACTCAATCTCCACGACGCAACCCTTTGTGTTGTCAATCTCGCCCACCAAGATATATGGAGCGAGTGTGTATCCGTCGTAACCCCACTCGCCAACCTCGGCATAGCGGCTATACTTCAACTCACGACCATCAACCCTCACCGACTTCGGTGGGTAAGAGGCTGGTAGGCGCAGTTCGTATGAGGTGGTCGCAGTAGCACCTTCGTAGTCGCCTTCGCGCGGAGCAATCGTGATGATAACCTTGTCGCCCTCGCTTCGCTTCATAACCTTGGTTGTTGCGTAGGCGGTGGCGTAATCTTTTGACTTGCCATCGTCTTCGTAGATGGTGGTATCTCCATCTCCGCCCGGCACGAAGGTAAGCACATAGGCGTTAATTGCTTGTTGGAGGTTGCGTACCGACTTTGGATACATCGGGATAATCGCGCCCGCCTTCGCGAAGTATGGGTTTTCGCTCTGGGTGCAGTGAATCTCTATCTCCTCGTCGCTTCCGTCATACATCTTGCCACTGACCATATTGTACCACCTCTCGCCCTTTGGTAACCACACTTTGCGAGTGGCTAACCCTGTTGTCTTGTCGGCAGGTGCTACAATCGGTGCTACGAGCAGGTCACGCCCGAACATATACTGCTCCTTTGAGGAGTAGGCCAAGTCGTGTTCAGGGTGCGAGTAGTACATCGGACGACACATTGAAACTCCTGTGTCAAATGTCTCGCGAGCGGCACCATAGATATATGGCACGAGGGCGTAGCGTAGGTGCATCGCAGCGCGCATATCAAACATATGGTTTGGGAACTGCCAGATGCGGCGCTCAATGGCTCTATCCTTGGTGCAGTGTGTCTTGAAGATTGGTGTAAAGACTCCATATTGTAACCAGCGAAGGTACATCTCGGGGTCAACCTCCTTCTTGTCGTTGTCGTGGAAGTAGTGTCCGCCAATATCGTGCCCCCAATAGCCATAGCCAACATTTGAGGCGGTGGCGGTAAACCAAGGTAAGAACTGCAACGACTCCCAGCATATATATGTATCCCCCGAGAAGCCCACCTGATAGCGATGTGAGCCAAGACCGCCCCAGCGGTGGTAGATCATTGGTCGCTCGTTGCCCTTCTCGGCCATATGGTGGTTGAAGGTGTGGTTGAGCCAGAAGGTGTTGCTCAACCCCTCAATATGTTTGCTTGTTGCCCACTGTTGCCAATCGAGCCACCAGAAATCAACGCCCTGCTTCTCAATAGGGTTGAGTATGGTGTTAAAGTAGGTGTCTGCCCACTTCTGCTCCGCCATCTTGTATGGTACGCTCTTGCCCTTCTCCTTCCAGCCATAGGCCTCGGTAAATCGCTCATAAGCCTCCTCTACGGGCTGAATACCCGATGCGGGGTGGAGGTTGAGCGATGTTTTCAGGTTGTTTTTGTGGCACCACGCAAAGAAGTTCTCCGGCGACGGGAACAACTGCCTCTTCCAAGTGTAGCCCGTCCAACCGACACGCTGTCCATACTCATCGAATTTGGTATTTTTAGCGGTTAGCCCCCAAGTCTCGTGCCAATCCATATCTATAATTAGCACATCAATCGGGATATCCAACGAACGCATCATCTCAACGAGGTCGCGCAACTCATTGTCGGAGTATTGCCAATAGCGACTCCACCAATAACCAAACGAGAACTTTGGAGGCAACGGTATATTGCCCGCCACGCGGGTATAGTCCTTCAAGGCCGTTGTGTAGTCGTGTCCGTAGGCGAAGAGGTAGATATCAAGCCTATCGCCCTTTGGACGACACTCTGCCCACTCCTTCCAATGCGACTCCACAGGCACGAAGAGGTGCTTTTGCGAGTCGTCAACCACACTCCAACCACTACGCGAGAGCAATCCCTGCTCCATAGAACTGCGTCTTCTGTTGCTTCGTGGGTCGTGTTGCGAGCCGTAGTAGCGGTCAAGGGTGCGAGTTGTGCCCATCAGATTTTGCGAATCCACATCTCCGTAGTGCCACACAACCCTCTTGTCGGCAACCAAAATCTCCGCCGAGAGATTCTCTGCCGAGAACTTCTCGCCTTTGATGTAGGTGAGGGTGACTTTTGAGGTTGAGATTGTGAGTTTTGACCTGCTCTGCTTAACCTTAAATTGTGGCACCTCCAATTTACGATTTATGAAGGTTAGCGAGGCTCTATCCTCAAATTTACCATCTTCGCTCCACTCCATACGAATAAGTTGGGGTGTCAACAACGTAAAACGGGCATTTCCAACCACCACCTGTGCGCGCTCGTCAGCCTGCGGGTTGTTCTCCGCCAATACCGATAGAGGCAGAAGCAATGCCAAGAGGGTAAGAATGGTAAAAACTTTGTTCATAGAGTTGTAGTGCAATTTTACCGCAAAGATAGTAAATTTTATGATATCTTGCTGGGTGTGAGGGAAAATGTTGAGAAAGGTTTTTCGCTGAAAAAAAGGTTCAAAAATGCATTAAATTTGCTAATTCAAAAAAATGTCGTACCTTTGCATCGTTAAATGATGTTTTTGGGGTTTCAATCTTATTGGGGGTTGAAATTCTTTATTTTTTTGTTGTTTTAAAAAAATTATGGCACAAGAGATTAACTACCTTACAGCCGATGGCTACAAAAAGTTGAAAGAGGAGCTTGACCACCTTCGCGCGGTTGAAAGACCTGCTGCTGCGGCAGCGATTGCAGAGGCTCGTGACAAGGGCGACCTCTCGGAGAACGCAGAGTATGACGCTGCCCGTGAGGCGCAGGGCTTGCTTGAATTGCGTATTGCACAGTTGGAGGCTACGCTCAACGCGTCGCGTATTATTGACGAGAGCAAAATTCAGCGCGACAATGTGCAGATTTTGAGCAAGGTAAAGCTTCTTAACCACAACAATAAGCGTGAGGTAACCTATACAATCGTATCGGAGAACGAGGCAAATCTCCGCGAGGGCAAGTTGGCGATTGGCACACCTATCGCAAAGGCTCTCCTCGGCAAGAAGAGGGGCGACATCGTAGATGTTACCGTTCCTGCCGGCGTGGTTAAGTTTGAGATATTGGACATCTCGATATAATAGATAGGAGTTAGGAGATAGGAGATAGGAGAGAGATTAACGGAAAGCGGAAAACTAATTTTGCATTTTGCATTTTGCATTTTGCATTCTGCATTTTGCATTTTGCATTTTGCATTCTGCATTTTGCATTCTGCATTCCACCCCTAACGCCCCTAAAAACCCTTATCAAAAAAGCCAATGGCCAATGGCTAATGGCTAACAGCCCAAATAAAAAGCGATGAACACAAATTCATCGCTTTTTTTAAGCTGTTAGCCATTAGCCATTGGCTTTTTTGATAAGGGTTTTTAGAGGCATTAGGGGCGTTAGGGGCGTTAGAGGTGGAATGCAAAATGCAAAATGCAAAATGCAGAATGCAAAATGCAGAATTAGT
>JAEIGA010017847.1_pt1 | contig 10807 bp, 10 predicted proteins | sample 9270691 | NCBI WGS metagenome assembly JAEIGA01 (sample SAMN17057246, study PRJNA624740) | gut metagenome | biome: biome; isolation source: fecal sample | host: Bos grunniens | place: China: Xizang | collected 2019 | reverse complement strand
ATCCCTGCTCTGCAAGAGTTACCGTGCCCCATTGCTCAAGCCCTGCGCACTGTACCTCCACTCCGTCACAGTAGGCGGTAAAGTAGGGCTCGACGGCATTCCCCTTTATTACGTAATCGTTAAAAAGCTCGTCAACTATTCTTGATATATTGTCAAAATAATCCCGTCCGTAAACGAAGGACTGATCTATAGTCGTGGAATTGGTTATATCAAAATCATACCCGCGGGAGCGGTAGTATTGGGTGTAGTATCTGTTGAGGGCAAAGGATATCTGTGCGTAAATGTTGGCTCTTAAGGCACTTTCAGGCCAGGTGGGAAAGATCTCGCTGGACGCCACGTTTTTAATGTAGTCTGAAAAGGGTACGGTCACGTTTTCCGCACTTGAATCGGGGGATCCTAAGTGTACCGTTATAAACTCGGGAATAATAGGTCTGTTTGGCATATCTTCTCCTTTCAAAGCGTACTGTCGGGAACTCTTGTATATCTTCCCAAAAAGTCGGGGGTCGCGGAATAAGGATTGGAAAACTCGGATAGCGGTATTAAATTCACCGTCTGCAAGGAAGTAATTCCTTGAAAAATAGGAATGTTTACCTTTTCACTTTCGTAGTATCCGTCCTTATGTACCGTTAAGGTGTAGGTAGTATAAGGCTTTTTGTCCTCGGGAGTAAGGGAAAGAGAGGAGGAGAGGGCGTCAAGGGCGATCTTATCCGTTTTTCCCGACGCATCCGTCCGCAGGGAGTAAATTGCGTTTGTGTCCGCCTCCTTTCCGTATTCATAGATATTGACTATTGCGTTCTCAACGGGCAATGCCCCGTTTGCCGTCACCGTCTGAACTATAAGGAAGCCTATGGTATCAAGCTCTTCATTCATAAAATCACCTCCGTATCCTTAACAGTTTATGTAGAATTTAAAAATTGGTCTTGCTTTTTTAATTTAAATGATATATAATTGTCGTCAGTGAGTTCGAAACCATCCTCACTTAAATAAAAACTAGGAGAAATTTAAAAATGAAAAGCAAAAGAGAAAAGATCACCTACCTGACCTACGCCTCAATGATCGCGGCACTGTACGTTATCCTTACCTGGATGTCGGATATATTAGGCCTCGCTTACCTCACCCCTCAGATACGTCTTGGGGAAGCCCTTTGTGTGCTTACCTGGTTTACACCTGCCGCCGTACCGGGACTCTTTATAGGATGCATTATTTCCAACCTTACTATGGGCTGTGTAGTGTGGGACGTTATATTCGGTTCCCTTGCAACGCTTATCGGCGCGTTTTTCGGCTCTAAGATGAGGCGCAAATGGTTGGTTCCATTACCTACGGTCATATCTAATACGGTAGTTGTTCCCTTCATTATATTATATTGCTATATGGATGGCGTAGGCTTGGAGCTTTATACCGTAACCGCCATCGGAGTATTCGCCGGAGAGGTGCTTTCCGCTTACGTTATCGGCTTGATACTTTTATACGCCGTTGATAAGCGCGGTATATTTAAAAAACAATAGAAGCGTACCTGTATGCCCGCGCAATTATGCGTGGGCATTGCTTGCCTAAAAAAATCATAATTTTTGAAAAAAGGTATTGACAAAAGCGAATTCGTATGATATTATATGTAGGCACAAAAACAAAATAGGTTTGCCCCTGTAGCTCAGACGGTAGAGCACTTGACTTTTAATCAAGGTGTCCGGAGTTCGAATCTCCGCAGGAGCACCAAACCGACGGATAAACCGTCGGTTTTTTTGTTTTCTTTAAAATAAATTGGAATTTTCTCTTTTATTTTTCCTTCTCTTATGATAAAATAGAAGAGAATAAAATATATTGAGGTATGAGTTTATGAAAAAATACTATCTTTGGGAAAATCCTCCCTATATTAGCGACACAAATAACGGTTTCCGTCCCTCCGTTACGGAATATAAGGTAAACGATACGAAAACTACGGTAATCGTATGTCCCGGCGGTGGATACGGTATGAAGGCGGATCACGAAGGTATGCCTATTGCCGAAATGTTTAACGAGCACGGTATCAATGCCTTCGTCCTTGACTATAACGTTTACCCCTGTAATAAATTTGCCCCCCTGTCCGACGTACAAAGAGCAGTGCGCCTTGTACGTAGCCTTGGATATGAAAAGGTTGCTACCCTCGGTTTTTCCGCAGGCGGACATCTTTGCTGCACCTCGGGTACGCTTTATAACTTTAACGCATACCCCAAGACCGACGCGGTAGACGAGCTTTCTGCACGTCCCGACGCCTTTATGCCCTGCTATCCCGTTGTCAGCTTCCGTGACGAGCTTACACATATGGGCTCAAGACAAAATCTTTTGAGAGATGAAATGAACGACCCCGTTCTTGTAAGTATGTTCTCAAACGAGCTTAACGTTACCAAGGATACTCCTCCTTGCTTTATGTGGATCACAAGAAATGATGACGCCGTAAGCTCAAGAAACGTAATGGCTCTTGCCAACGCCCTTCTTGATAAGGAGGTTTACTTTGCCCTCCACATCTATCCTAACGGTTGCCACGGCTTGGGACTTGCAAAGGACAGAAACGACGTATCCACCTGGTCCGACCTCGCCTCCACCTTCTTGAAAAATCTCGGCTGGTGATATTATGAGTAAAATTGCTGTGATCACGGGTGCGTCAAGTGGACTTGGCGTAGAATTTTACAAGGAGCTTCAGAGGGAGCCCCTTGATGAAGTGTGGATAATAGCGCGCAGAGAAGACAGACTTAAGGAAATCTCCGAAAAGCTTGGTAAAATAAAAACGAGAGTAGTTCCTATGGATATTACTCTTTCCGAAAACGTAGAAGCGTATAAAGACCTTTTAAAGAGTGAAGGCGCAGACGTAAGATTCCTTATAAACAACGCGGGCTTCGGCACAGTCGGTAATCTTGACGAGGCGGACTACGTTAAGCAGGGACAAATGGTTGACCTTAACGTAAGAGCCTTAACTGAGTTTACTGTTGTTACCCTTCCTTTTATGAATATGGGATCCTGTGTAATAAACGTTTGCTCCATTGCCTCCTTCGTACCAAACGCGCGTATGACGGTTTATTCCTCCACTAAAGCCTACGTTATGAGCTTTACAAGGGGATTAAGATACGAGCTTAAAAAGAAAAAAATCAATGCTACCGCCGTTTGCCCCGGTCCTATGAGCACGGAATTTTTAAATGTTGCGGGCATTGAAAAGGGAACCTCCAAGACCTTTGATACCCTCCCGTATTGCGACCCTGTAAAAACGGCAAGGGGCGGCATCAAAGCCGCAAAAAAGGGCAGATGTGTGTACACTCCCCGTGCGTTTTTTAAGCTTTACAGACTCCTTGCCAAGGTTTTGCCCGCATCATTTTTAATGGGTCTTGCCAAGGTTTAATCATTTAGTACACTTTGCTTTTGCAATGTGAAAAAGCAGAATTTTTATTGTTTTTTCTTCATTTATTATTTAATGTAATACTATGGCGCGTACGAGCCCGATGCGGTTAAGTAAAAAGCCTGATTAAAGAAAAAATGGAGCATGATGTGTTAATGTAACGAAAAATTTACCATTTTCTCCCTTTTTTCCTCTTTTTCGCACAAAAAGCATCAATAGGGAAAAAGTTTGTGCATAATTTACAAAAAAATTAAAAATAATAATCAAATTCTGCTTGACAAATTGCAGATGCTGTGTTATACTTAAGTTACAAAAAATTCTTTTAAAAAAGGAGAAACATTAAAATGAAGAAATTCATGTTAGTTTTAATGGCTATCTTGATGGTTGTTTCTATGCCTGTTGCTGCTTTTGCAACACCTCATTGCGACGACTGTCCTGATTGGAGCCAGGAAAACCTTGCTTTCTTGTATCATCCCTGCTACGTAGGCACTGACGCTAAGGTAGATATGGTAGGCGATGGTTCCAAGAAAATCGTAAACTGCTTCGTTACATCTTGGGATGAAGAAAACGCAGTAATTGAAGAAATTACTGATAAGTTTGATCCTTCTTTCCTTATCGATGGTAAGAGCAACACAGGTACATACTTGCCCGTTGCAAAACAGACAAGATTGAGATTTGCTTTTGGTCATCCCCAGGAGTTCTCTCAGATCAAGGTTGTTGTAAACGGTAAGGGCGAACTTAACCCCGGTACAGATTCTGTTGGTCCTGTTTTCAAGAAGACAGACTTTGAATTCACAGTACAGGTTGTAGTTAAGGACGAACTCGGCGGTAACATCCTTTACAAGTCTGAGCCCGTAAGCGCAAAGGGTAAGACAGAAATCGTATTTGACGTTGAAGTTCCTGCAGGCACAAACGCTCAGGGTAAGACATTCGACGTTATCATCGTTGATGCTGCTACATCCACAACAATTCCTCGTCTTTGGGATATCGTTGTAATGGAAAAGGCTTATGACGGCGCTTTCGACGCAGGTGAATACGTTCATGACTTCGTTGAAGTTGTTGACAAGAAGTCTACAACAGTAACTCCTGGTACAGCTCACATGGAATGTTCTCGTTGCGCTACACCTGACGGCAACGGTTCCTATGATCTTCCTTTGATGCCTGCTGACCAGTTGACTGGCGGCGGAATACTTGGTCTTGGTGACGTTAAGATCACAGAAGAACTTGGTATTTTTGATGCAAACGGTAAGCCTATCGAAGATATCGACGGCAATAAGCTCGGTGCTGAAGCACTTCCTGGTTCTGACCCCAAGAGCTTGTTTGACGGCATTAGCGATCCCGGCGGACTTTGGAACGCTGGTAAGTCCTTCTGGGCAGTTGGCGTTGGCGGTAAGCTCACAATCGAGTTTGCTCCCGTAGCTGTTAACTCTCTCAACGTTGAGATGGTATTGAATGCATGGCCTTGCGTTGGCTTTAACTTCTACAATGGCGATACACTCGTTGGTTCCTACTACGGTAACTGGGGTAAGAATCCTGACGGATCTCCTCAGGGCAACAACAATGACCGTTGGACACAGACAACATGGTCTCCCACAAAGTTTGACTTGGCTGAAATCTGTGACTTCAAGGGCGAAACAATCGATAAGATCGTTATCACAGTTGAACACACAAACGGCGGTACTCCCACAAACTACTGCAAGCTTTCCGAAATTGAAATCGGCGTTCACAAGCACGTTTACACAACAGAGCAGGCTTTGGCTGGCGTAAACGGCGGTGCTGAAGATCCTTGTAAGTGGACTTACACTGGCACATGTGTTGAGTGTGAGCACGTTACAGAGGGTGTTGTTGCATACCTCCACGATCTCGAAACAACAGTAGTTAAGGAAGCTACATGTGGCGACGGTCTCTCCACTGACAAGTGTAAGACTGAAGGCTGTGGCTACGAAAACGTTGAATACGTTGTTAAGGGCACAGGCGAACATGACTTCTCCACATTCGTAGTACAGAACAAGTACGCTACTTGCGGCGCTCAGGGTACTGCTACATTCGTATGCTCCACATGTAAGACAAGAGAAGATGCTTCTGTTCAGGCTCTCGTTGGCAAGAAGCTCGCTGCTGACCTCTACGGTGTATACGGTAAGGTTGCTGCTTCCGGCACAGTTCTTACAGAAGATATTCTTGAAATTGCAATTGAAACAGGCGCTATCAAGTTTGCTCTCGCAGCTACAGATTCTATCTCCGGCGCTAACCTCGTAATCAACTACAACATTTCTGCTGACTTTGATGCAGAGGAGTTCGTTGTTGAGTCCGTAGGTGCAGCTCCTGCTGGTTACCACACATTCGGTTGGAAGAACATCGTTCCTTCTACATACACTGTTCACGGTGTTGATGGTGGTTACTGCACAGTATGTGGCACAGAATTCAAGGATACATACAAGGATGCTGACCTCATTGCACCCAAGGAAGTTCGTATCGCTAACCTCGGCTTCTCCAAGAGAGTTGCTGATTTCAATGGTATCAGAGCTACATTCAAGGTTAACAGAGAGTCCATCAAGATTCTCACAGATAAGGGTTACTCCGTAAGAATCTGGATCGTTGCTACTAACGAAGCTGGCGAATCCCAGGAAGTTCAGATCTTCGGTGCAGGTGCAAAGGCTTGGATGGATTACACAGGTAAGTCTGCTGTAGTTATTAAGGGTGCTGACGCTGATGAAGTTATCACATTCACAGCTAAGATCTCCGTTAAGGACTACGAAGGCGAACAGATCGTATTCGAAGAGCTTGGTGCTACTTCCTACAACGAAATCGCATAAGTTAATCTTATAAAATAAAAATCACTGGCTTCGGCCAGTGATTTTTTTTATTGTTTAAATGAATGTTATCTTGCGAGAAAAGAATGAAAAAGAGAAAAGAGAGATAGGGTGGAGCATTGAAAACGAGGAGTGATAAGCGAGAAGTGATAAGATGGCATTGCCGTAGGGGCGACCATTGGTCGTCCTCTTGTTTTATATTTTAATTCTCATTCTTTATGAGAGCTTATACCGTGAGGGTGATAGCGCATTGCAAGTGAAGAGTGAATAGAGAGAAGCCTTCCCCAGCGGGGGAAGGGCGGACCACGATAGTGGTGGATGAGGTGTATCCAAAAGTAGAACAAACATATTATCTTTTTGTAAGGACAACCCTTTGGACAGAGAATGTCGCCTCCATAATAATTTTTCATCATTCATAATTTTTATTATATGGGCGACCATTGGTCGCCCTCTTTCATTTTTTATGGATGAATCAACTTACTATATATAATAATAAGGAAGAAAAAGTTAAAAAAGCAGAATTTAACGCGTGTGTATACGTTAAATTCTGCCGTTTTATTTATAGGTGTTTTTGCCCGTCTACACACATTTACCTTAAATCTGCGTATTTCTTGGCCTCGTCCTGCGCCGCCTTGTCGCATCTTTCGTTATAGGGGTGACCTGCGTGTCCCTTAACCCAAACGTACTCAATTTTGTGCATTGCTTCAAGGGAGAGAAGTGTTTCCCAAAGATCGGGATTTAAAGCAGGGGAGCGGTCTGCCTTCCTCCAGCCTTTAGCTCGCCATCCCTTTGCCCAACCATTTATAAGGGCGTCAAGGGCATATTTTGAGTCGGAGGTAAGAGTAACCTCACAAGGCTCTTTTAAAGCTTTTAACGCCTCAATAATGGCTGTTAATTCCATTCTGTTATTGGTTGTTTCTTTTTCACCGCCGCATAGTAGCTTTTCCGTGCTGCCATAAACGAGAATAGCGCACCATCCCCCGGGACCGGGATTGCATTTGCAGGAACCGTCTGTGTATATATAAACGTGCTTCATAGTATCTCCGTATCATTTATTTTTCTAAATTCTACCATATTTTAAAATATAAATCAATCTTTTTTATTAAAATTAAAAAAACTATTGACAATTTACATTTTATGTGATAAAATACTGCGCGAACGGGTATGTTTAATATCCGCTCCTACCGATGAAAAATCTTTTAATTCGTCGGTCTTATGTCCATAGGAGGTGTAATAAGATGGAAAAAGTTCTCAATTCTTACGAAACTTTGTTTGTAGTTGATTCTACACTCGGTGAAGAGAGTGTTAAGGCAATTGTAGACAAGTTTACAACTCTTATTAACGAAAACGCGTCTGACGTTACAGTTGACGAGTGGGGCAAGCGCAGACTTGCTTACGCTATCGACTACAAGACAGAAGGCTACTACGTTCTCGTTAACTTCAAGAGTGAGGGTGCTTTTACACTTGAGCTTGAGCGTGTGTTCGGTATTACCGAAGGCATTCTTCGTTCAATTGTAATTCGTCACATTGACGACAAGAAAACAGCAAAAGAAGCGTAAATTTTTAATGGAGGGGAAATATGGCAAACTTTAATTTAAACAAAGTAATTCTCGGCGGCAGAGTAACTGCAGACCCTGAGCTTAAGCACACCCCACAAGGCATCCCTGTATGCTCATTCTCCATTGCAGTTAATCGCAGATCCAAGGACGGCCAGGCTCCTGCTGACTTTATCAACTGTCAGGCTTGGAGAGCAACCGCAGAATTCATTAGCAGATACTTCAAGAAGGGAAGTTCCATCTGCTTGGTAGGTTCTATTCAGACAAGAACTTGGACTGACAATAACAATAATAAGCGCTACGCTACAGAGGTTATTGCTGATGAGGCATTCTTTGTAGATTCCAAATCTGAAAGTGATGTTGCTCCTTCCTTCTCAACAGAAACAGCATCATTCCAGACACAGCAGGCTCCCAAGTTTGAAGAGATCGCGGGAGACGATGACTTGCCGTTCTGATGAACAGCAAACCCAAAATATAATAGGAGGCTTTTAAAATGGATAACAACAACGTTGTTGAAAGAGAACAGACTGCACAGCGTCCTGCTCGTCCTATGATGAGAAGAAAGAAAAAGGTTTGTGCATTCTGCGCTGATAAGATCGGTCATATCGATTACAAGGATACAGCTCGTTTGAGAAAGTACGTTACAGAGCGTGCTAAGATTCTTCCCAGAAGAATTACAGGTACTTGCGCTCACCACCAGAATGAGCTTACAAAGGCTATCAAGCGTGCTCGTTACATGGCACTTATGCCTTACATTGACGACTAATAAAAATCACCGACTCAGGTCGGTGATTTTTTTAATGCAGAATTCAGAATGCAGAATGCAGAATTGATTTTGGATTTGATATATAATTTTGCATTTTTTCTTTTGCGTTGCAAAAAGAAAAACGAGCCTCGGGTTAAAGGCTCGTTATATTTATCAGCTTACGCCATCTTGTTGTACATAAGTGTGAACTGGCTCTTCTTGTGAGCAGCATTATTCTTGTGAAGAAGACCCTGAGCTACAGCCTGGTCAACCTTCTTTACAGCAGCTACATAAGCAACTTGAGCAGCAGCCTTATCTCCGCTTTCAACAGCAGCCTTGAACTTCTTTACAACTGTGTTGAGCTGGGACTTAAGCATCTTGTTACGAAGCGTCTTTGTTGCGATAACCTTAACACGCTTTTTAGCAGATTTGATATTAGGCATGGTAAATCCTCCTTCTAAAATAATCTAATCCGACAGAGATGCTATCCGTTGCCTGAGAGGGTGCTCCAGATACAGCCTGTTCGTACGGTTATATATTTTATCATAGATTACTTATATTGTCAATAGATTTTATTAAAATAATGAAAAAAATTGTAAAATATTTATTAAACTACAGGCGGGAAAAAGCGCCGCAAAACAATTTACAAAAAATTAACATATTATATAATTGTAAATTTTTAAAAAATATTCTGTAAAATAAATATAATTATAAAAATTATTTTTAAATAACTATTGACATTTTCTTCTACTAATGTTAAAATAGGTCTCCGCGAATTGTTTTATATTATATTATTATAAAGGAAAATGGAGTGATTAAGTTTATGGTCAAAGAGCAAATACTTGGCAAAAACAAACGAATGAGCTTCGCAAAAATCAATGAATTGATCGAAATGCCCAATCTTATTGATGTGCAGAAAAAATCTTTTGATTGGTTCTTGAAGGAAGGACTTATGGAGGTCCTTCGTGACGTGTCACCTATCACAGACCATTCGGGTAATCTTTTTATCGATTTCGTATCCTTTACACTCGATGTAAACAACCCGAAATACCCTGTTGAAGAATGTAAGATCAGAGACGTGAACTACGCAGCGCCCCTTAAGGTAAACGTTCGTCTTTCCGATAAGAGAACGGGTGAGGTTAAGGAGCACGAGGTATTTATGGGCGACTTCCCCCTTATGACGGACAACGGTACGTTCGTTATTAACGGTGCGGAGCGTGTTGTAGTATCACAGATCGTACGTTCACCCGGTATGTACTACGACTTTTCCATTGACAAAACAGGTATGCACAACTACACAGCACAGGTAATTCCTTACCGTGGTGCGTGGCTTGAATACGAAACAGACGCATCAAACGTATTCTACGTTCATATCGACAAAAACAGAAAGATGCCTATTACCGTTCTTATCCGTGCTCTCGGTATTGAAACCGAGGAGGACATTAAGGATATGTTCGGTGAGCTCTTTATGACTCCTACTCTTGAAAAGGACGACAGCGAAAAGCTCGCTATGGAAAACGGCACGTCCATCAGAGAGGAAGCTCTTAAGGAAATATACAAAAGACACCGTCCCGGTGAGCCTGCAATTCTTGAAAGCGCAGAGATCCTTGTTCATAACTTCTTCTTCGACGGCAAGAGATATGACCTCTATCCCGTTGGACGTTATAAGTTCGACAAGAAGCTTTCTATTACAGACAGAATCGTTGGACTTACACTTTCCCGTCCCGTTATCAGCGCTCTTACAGGCGAGCTTCTCTTTGACGCAGGCATGGTTCTTACAAAGGAAGATGCAAAGGTTATCGAAAAGAACTGCGTAAACGACGTATATGCTTACGTGCTTGAGAAGGAGACCAACCGTAAGGTTGAGCTTAAGATCTTTGGCAACGGCACAGTATATCCCGAGGACGTTCTCGGCTACGACCTTAAGGACTGCGGCGTAAACGAAAAGATCAATTTCGTTAAGCTTCAGGCTATTATCGAGGAGTGCGCAGGTGACGTTGACGCTATTAAGCAGAGAGTAAGAAGAGACATTGCAGAGCTTTGTCCCAAGCACATTACAAGAGAAGACATTCTTGCTTCCATCGGTTACCTTGTTTGCCTTGCACACGGCATTGGTAACAAGGACGATATCGACCACCTTGGCAGCAGACGTCTCCGTTGCGTTGGTGAGCTTCTCCAGAACCAGTTCCGTATCGGTATGTCCCGTATGGATAAGATCGTTAAGGAAAGAATGAACGCAACAGCAGATACAGAGGAGCTTGCACCCAAGACCCTCATTAACATAAGACCCGTAGTTACTGCTATCAGAGAATTCTTCGGTTCTTCACCCCTT
>JAEIGA010017846.1_pt1 | contig 10807 bp, 10 predicted proteins | sample 9270691 | NCBI WGS metagenome assembly JAEIGA01 (sample SAMN17057246, study PRJNA624740) | gut metagenome | biome: biome; isolation source: fecal sample | host: Bos grunniens | place: China: Xizang | collected 2019 | reverse complement strand
GCTGAAGCAACCTACTCTGAAGAAGGTAGAGCTCAGATTAATGAAGTTTTAGATTATTATATGGAAAATGCTAAAGTAATCAGGGAAAGCTTAACAGATATTGGTCTTGAAGTCTATGGTGGAGTCAGTTCACCTTACATATGGGTCAAAACTCCTAACGACATGGATTCCTGGGCATTCTTTGATATATTGTTGAATGAAGCAAATGTTATAGGAACTCCTGGTTCAGGATTCGGACCAAGCGGTGAAGGATATTTGAGATTAACTGCATTTAATACTTTAGAAAACACTAAAGAAGCAATGGACAGAATTTCAAAATTAGAATTCTAGGTGATTAATCTTGAAAACAATAGAGGAACCAGTTGTTATTCATGAAGGAGATTCATTTAAAACTGTCTTATCAAAATATGGTGCTTTAGCTTTAGATAAACAGGAAAACTTATCTGAATTTATCGGTGATGTTGAAGGCGATTTGGACTTGGAAAATGGAACTTTAAGCTTCGGCGATATCAAGTTGCCAATAGAAGTCTTAGGATTTTACAATGATGATGTAAAACAATGGTCATGGGCATGGGACAGTGAAGAAATTTTCGGTGCCGATTTAATCAAAGCAGCTGCAGAAATCATGCAGGCAGGTATTGATGCAGGCATTCCGGAATTTTCGTCACCGGTTATCCAAGCTGATTACAATGCATGTCATGGATTGTCCATGGCTACTGTTGGAATTTTGGATTTGGATGCTTATTATGCTGTCAGTGAAGATGGTCTGGACATATTTGTAGCTATCAAGCCAGGAAACATTCCTGCAGTCGATAGTGTTGTAAAATTCAAAGATACTTTCTACACATTCCAAAAGAATTTCAAAGTTCACGGAAGACTTGCACTTGAATCCTACGCAAAACTTAAAGGATATCGCATTAAGCATCATGACGATTTTGATGTTGTTTATTTGGGTGAAAGCCGTTTTATTGTAGGTTTCACTGAAAGAGGCAATGTAAGTACTATCCAATTGTTGCTTGAAGAAGAGTGATTATATGAACAGTGATTTAGTTGATGAAGTAAATTACATGATAGACTTATTGACTAAATCCGGATTCTTTTCACAAGAGGAAATATTGGAAATTCTGGAAGATCAGTTCATAGAAGATGAAATTGATTTTTCCGATTTTGATATTTCTCCGAATGATTTTAACAACGAAAACTTCTCTGTTTTAGAGGAAACCTTTAAAAAACTGGCAGAAAAATCAATAATTGGTGTTCATAATTGTGGATATGATTTTATTGAAGGTGTTGAGGACATATTTGAATTATATGTCCATTTAATTAATAATAAATATTCTTCTCAGGGCTTTTGTTTTTATTCCTTTGAAGATGTAGAACAGGCCATTGAAGAGAATGTTCTAAAAATAACGTTTGGGGACTTTGAAAAGGATGAAAGTAAATCTTTGGAAATAGGCAGGACAGTTTATGAATATCTGTCTGATGCAAATTTTGAACTCAACTGGGATGAGACGATTAATTCCCCTATCGAAATCACCGACTTTACTTGGGATAAGAAGTTTAGTGATGATAAAGAATATGAAATTGAAGGAGCTTATAATTTATTTACGGGTGTTATAAATGAAAATTAATTCTTTAAAGTTAATTGAAGAGGTTGTCAGTAATTTTGCTAAATTAACTTCTATTTATATATCTGATGATGCTATTTATCTGGAATTCATTGACGTTGAACTTGGCGTTCCAAAAAATGAGGATGATTTAACTCTTTCAATGAGATTTGCTAAGAATTCCTTTTTTACAGTCTTTTATGACAATATCTGGGATATTGATTTCGTATCCAATTTCAATTATAAAAATCATTTCCTGCAGGAAGATCTTTTATTGGATGTTAGAAAAATCAAATTTTTGGATTTTGAATATCTGAATACATTTTTCTATAATTATTCAAAACAAAAGGATTTCACTAAGGATAAGGAATTTGATATTCATAATATTCGCTGTGATTTCTTTTGCATGATTGAATTTGGTGATGTCGCCATTGTCGTTGGAGGAAACGAGATGGATTTCTTCACCCCAAGCGAGAGACTTAATGATGATATTTTAAAAGAACTGTCCAATCAGTGGATGATGTACTACTTGACATATCATCAGAAAAGAAATATTATAAAAGATCCTATGTGTGAAAATCATCCTTTGAACAGATAGCATCTTTTACTGTTTTTTTTTATTTTTTTCATTGAAACTTATAACAAGAATGTCAGGATAATTGTGCAAGTGAAGTAACTTCATTTATCTTTTTTGGCTCATTTTATTATTCATTAAACCCTTGGGCATCGTTTATTTTTCATGCCTCATTCTTTGCTCTTTTTGATTGTTGTTTTTAAAGTTTCATCCAACTTTGTAATATCATAAGGTTTTGAGATAAATCCGTATGATCCTTTTACATTTGATTTTTCAAAAGTATCTGTATCTGTGTTTGCAGTCAAATAAACAATAGGGACTTCTAATTCTGAAATCACTTCGGCAGCTTCAATACCTTCCATGTCTCCTTTTAATTTAATATCCATTAAAACAACGTCAGGAATTGTTTCAGTAGCTGTATCAATTGCATCTTGACCAGTGTCAACTGTATCTATAACTTCGTATCCTAGTTCTTCTAAACTGTATTTCAAATCAAGTGCTGTAATTGCTTCGTCTTCTACAATTAATATTCTTTCGTTCATAGTATCCTTCCATTCAATAACATAATAACTTTTGTAATTTATATTTTATATATTTGTATGCTTATTGTGATATGGTATGTTCCATAGTCAATGGGAATAATAATCTGAATCCCGTACCTTTATCAACATCCAAATAGCTAATGTTTCCATCCAATTGTTTGGTTAAGTTCTTAATTATCTCACAACCAAGACTGTGTTTCATATCTTTTTTGGTTTTATCGATACCGATTCCATTGTCTTTTATAATCAATTCACCAGTATTTTCATCCAGTCTTTTAATCTCTTTGGTTATTGTTTTATTCGGCCAATCTTCAGGGAATGCATGTTTAATTGCATTCATTGTCAGTTCATCAACCACCAGGAGCAATGGCGTTATTATCTCTATGGATAATGTGATATCAGGCTCTACGGTAGATACGAATTCAATTCCGTCTCTAAGTCCGATAAGGTTTTTAAGTTTTATATCCTGATCGTCAATATATTCCTTAAGATTAATGTTTTTAAAGTCACTTGTATTATATGTTTTTTCGTGCAATAATGCAAGAGAAGATAATCTTGACTGCATATGGTCAATAATTATTTCCGGCTGGTCTTTGTATGCTCTTTTTTCCAGATTCAAGAAACTGTTTAATACTTGTAGGTTGTTTTTAACCCTGTGGTGAACCTCTTTAATCAGAACTTTTTGATGTTCGTTTGCATCCTGCAACGCTTGCTGTTTAACGTAGTCCTCAGTAATGTCTGTTAAAAATCCAATACTGTGTTCTTCCTGACCGAATTCAAAGACTTCAATATATATTTCACATATCTTTTGATTATTCGGGTCTCCTTTGACATTATATGTGAATGTCTCTTCAAGTTCATTAGTTTCTCTTCTTAATAATTTTCTAAATGATTCAACAACTTCAGGCTCCACAATATTTTGCAGAATTGCTTTACGGTTGGAATATGTTTCTTCATCTTCTTCTACAATATCATAAAAGCCTTCACTGTATTCATACTGGTTGGAATTTAGAGGATCAATTAATAAAGCTAATTTTTTGGATTTTTGGAATCCGTTAAGCAAAAAGTCAACAGGTCTTGTAATGCGTTTGTCTGAACTTTTTGTAATATCCTTGATTAATGCATATCTGCTGATTAAATCACCGTTATCGTCAAATTTAGAATAAAATTTTATATCCAAATATTTTATATTTCCGGTGAATGTTTTTATCCGAATAACACTTTCATAGTTAGTACGTCCGCTGTCCAATTTTTTCTGTATTTTTTCAACCAACGGTCTGTCCTCAGGTACCACTAACTCAAATATGATGTTGTAGTATTCATCATTTTCATCTCTGGAACGATTAATTATATTATAAACTCCCTGAGTCCAGGAGTATTTGTCGTTTATTTTATAGTAACTTCCGGTTTGGGAGAAATATTCGATTAAGCTGGACTTGTTTTCATCATAGATTTCAAATCCTTCAATATCATCATATTTTTTCTCCATTGTGTATTTCAATTCAGATATCAGGACAACTTTTTCCAAATCATAAACAACCCTGACATTGGAAAGTCTTGCCAGTTTTTCATCCTGATAATATAGAAATCGTAATTTCTTGGTTTCCTGGGTTTTATAAACTTCCTCTAATATGTCCTGTAGGATTGCACTGTATCCAGGAGAGCATTGGCTCAATAGTCTTCCTTCAACATCCTCTTCACGCACATTTCCACGTTCAAGTGCACTTACACCTAATGTCTGGACTATAAAATCTTCACCGCCTTTGTATGGCATAAAAACATCCATATCGCAAGGAAGATTTTTTAAAACGGCTTTAAACGGAATTTTAGGTGTTTCATATACGGGTTCAACATAGTTGAATAATTCTTTTTCCGTAATATCTTTAATCCTAATTTCCGTAGTGTCCTCTAGGCGTATGTACCGTTTCTCTATATTCATATTATTCCTCCTCCTGAGTTTCAGCGTTTGCCGTATCCTCAAATCTCGTTGGGAAAACTATTCTAAATTCTGTTCCGACTTTCGGTTCCATAATTTCAATGCTTCCATCCAGTTGTTTCGTCAGGCTTTTCACGATTTCCCAACCTAAATTATGATTTATAAGTTGCTCTGGGCTTTCAAGACCAACTCCATTATCTTTTAAAATAAATTCGCATGTATTCTCATCAATCAACTCAATTTTTTTGGTTATTGTTTTATCTTCCATTTCCGGATAAGGGAATGCGTGTTTTATTGCATTCATAGTCAGTTCATCCACAATTAACAATAGTGGTGTAATCGTTTCAATAGATAAATTAATATTTTCATCAATATCTGATTCAAAATTAATGTTTTTGGCACTGAATAATCCTTGAAGCGTCTTGTCCTGGTCGTCCATATAATTCTTTAAATTAATATTTAAAAAATCAGTCGTATTATATGTCTTTTCATGTAAAAGAGCAAGTGAAGACAGACGGGCCTGCATATTGTCCAATATTGTATTTGGATCATCCTTATATGCACGTCTTTCCAGATTTAGGAAACTGTTCAGTACCTGCAGGTTGTTTTTAACCCTGTGGTGAACCTCTTTAATTAAAATGTTTTTGTTTGCATTGGATTCAATCAGTTCCTGCTGTTTTTGCTTCATGCGGGTAATGTCGGTTAAAAATCCAATGCTGTGTTCATTGTTTCCATATTCAAATCTTTCAATAAATAATTCACATATCTTTAGGTTATTTTCATCTCCATGTACCTTAAATGTTAATATCTCATTCAATTCATCAATTTCTCCATTAATCAGTTTCATGATGTTTTCTCTAACTTTCTCCTCAACAATATCGTCAATTATTTTTCTTGAATGAATATATTCATTGGAGGGTACTTCAACCATATCATAAAATCCTTCACTGAATTCATATCTTCTGCTTAATGGTTCTATGAGAAGAGATAATCTTGTATTATACTTAAATCCGTTTAACATAAAGTCAACAGGTCGGGTCATGTGTTTATGTGAATCATGGGTCACGTCTTTAAACAATCCGTAATGGCTTATCAAATTGCCGTCGTCATCAAATTTTGAGTATAAATAGGTATCCAAAAATTTAATTGTCCCGTCACGGGTTTTAATTCTGATAATATTTTCATATGTGTCTGTTTCGGGACTCATGGTTTCAATCAATTCCTTAACTAGGGGCTTATCTTCAGGAATTACCAGATCAAAGATAATGTTGTAAAATGCATCACTTGACTCCCTGTTTCTATTAATGATATTATATACTCCCGGAGTCCATGCATATTCGCCATTGGTTCTATAGAAACTTCCAGTTTGTGAGAAATATTCAATTAAAGTAGATTTTTTAGCATCATCTTCAAGTTTCTGTTCTTCTTCAGTCTTTTTATTGGCAAATTCATCATTGTAATCGGATATTAGAAAAAGATTATTTTCCTCAAAGATAATGTGGAGGTTTGTAATCGTTTTGATTTTATCACTAATGTAGTAATAAATTCTCATAGCTTTTGTTTCTTTTGTTTCTATAACTTCTTTAAAAGGGTCTTTAAGAATTTTATAGAAAAAAGGTGAGCATTCACTCAATCTACGTCCTTCAACATCTTTCAATTTTATGTTTCCTCTTTGCAGAATATTGCTGCCTAAACGATTAATTATAAAATCTTTCCCATCATCAATTGGGATAAACATATTAACGTCAGACTGTACATATTTGATAATATTGCAGAAAGGAATCTTTATTGGTTTTTGATATTGAGGGACCACTTCAAACAAATCAATATTGCTAATGTTATATGCACGAACTTCCTCAATATTTTCCAATTCTCTAAACTGTTTTTCAATATGCATGTCAATTACCAGAATTTTTGTTTAATTATATTATATTTATAATTATATTATATTTAATAATTTGTTGGAAAAGTTTTTTTATTATTAATAACATAATTTATTACTGTATGAAATATTTTTATTTTCATCATGTTAATTGTTATAGGGGTTATTAAATGACTTGTAGTATTTTAGTAGGCGGAGCATGGGGTGATGAAGGAAAAGGTAAATGTATTACTTACCTTTGTGACAATGATAAACCATCCATTATTGCACGTGCAGGAGTCGGTCCAAATGCAGGACATTCTGTTGAATTCAATGGTGAGAAATATGGTTTAAGATTAACTCCATCCGGTTTTGTACATACAGGCGCTAAACTCATGATTGGGGCAGGAGTTTTAGTAAATCCTGATGTACTGTATAAAGAATTTGAAGATTTGGCAAAGTATAATGTTAAAGAAAGAATGGCTATTGATCCAAGATGTGCAATAATTACACAAGACCATATAAACAGAGACAAATCTTCTGAGCATTTATCTAAAAAGATAGGAAGTACCGGTTCAGGATGCGGTCCGGCAAACTCAGACAGAGTAATGAGATCAATAAAATTAGCTCGCGACATTCCTGAACTTGAAGAATATATCACTGATGTATCTTTAGCTATTAATGATGCTTTAAATGATGGTGAAGAGGTATTTATTGAAGGTTCACAAGGTTTTGCCTTATCACTTTATTATGGTTCATATCCTTATGTTACAAGTAAGGACACTACTGCTTCTACCTTTGCAGCTGATGTCGGTGTCGGACCAACAAAAATTGATGAAGTCATCAATGTATTCAAGGCTTATATTTCACGTGTTGGCGAAGGACCGTTCCCAACTGAAATGACTCAGGAAGAAGCTGAAAGCAAAGGTTTGGAAGAATATGGTGTTGTAACTGGACGCCGTAGAAGAATCGGTTACTTTGATATGGAACTTGCTAAGGAATCATGCAGAATTAACGGTGCAACCCAAATTGCATTGACATGTGTTGACAGGTTATATCCTGACTGTGCAAGAACGCAGGATTACAATGATTTGTCTGCAGAAACCAAAGCATTCATCAATGATATTGAATCAGAAACTAATGTTCCAGTAACTATAATTTCAACTGGGCCTGATTTAAAAGATACCATTGATTTAAGAAAAGAATTATTATAATATGTTGAATTCAACTCGTAGAATTAAGTGCATATCACTTAAATCTATGAAATTCCTTTTTTTTAAAAATAAGATTATTTTCCAATAAAAAAATAAAAAAAGAGTAAGGATAGAAATTTATTCATTTGATAAATTATCAAAGTATCCTTGGATAAATACGACTGGAGTTCCTTTATCTCCGGAACCGCTGGTCAAGTCACATAATGAACCGATTAAATCAGTCAATACTCTTGGAGTAGTTCCTTCGGTAATCATTTGTCCAGTTAAATCTTTAGCTTTATGTCTTATTTCATCTATAATCGCTTCTTTTAATTCAATACCTTTTAAGTTAGCGAATTTATTATCGGAGACATATTTCAATTTAATTTCATTTGGATATCCATTTAATCCATCAGTATGTGCTGGTGAAACAACAGGATCAGCCAATTCCCAGATTTTTCCAACAGGATCTTTAAATGCACCGTCACCGTAAACCATTACTTCTATTTGCTTTCCGGTAAGGTCAATTAATCTTTTTTGCACTTCCCTAACTAACTGGTCTCCTGTTCTTGGGAATAATTTTAATTTTTCCTCAGTAGCTTTATTTGAACCAAGCAATCCATAGTCTGGATTGTATCCTGAATCTCCAATAGGCTCTGTTAAAACTTGATGCAGGCCGTACACATTGGCTCCTTTGGATTTAAGTAATTTTATGGTTTTTTCTCTTGTATGGATATCACAGGTTAAAACGTCATTAGTGTAATCGAGAATTGTTTTTATGTCATTGGAAAAGACAAATTCAACTTCACAGTCTTCACTTTCAATTAATTCTCTGTAAAAATCAATCATATTGATTCCAGTAAATGGATGAATCCATGATCCGAATATTTCACTGTATTCTGTTTCAGAGATTATACTTCCTAAATTGAATGGGCTTTCGTCTAAAATTCTTTCATCTAAAATACCGTTTCCCACTTCATCTGCAGGGAATGATGTTAAAAGAGTAATTTTGTCCATTCCTCTTGCAATACCTTTCAAAATAATGGAAAATCTGTTTCTACTTAGGATAGGATTTACAACTCCAATGTTTTTGGAAGGGAATTTATTCTGCAAATCCTGTGCAACATCATCTACAGTTACATAATTTCCTTCTGAAATACCTACAACTGCTGCGGTAATTGCAACGATATCCTTGTCTTTAAATTCAAATCCTTCACTTTCTTTTGCAGCCATAAGGGAATCCACAACTATTGTTGCTAAATCATCGTTTTCTTTGATAATTGGTGTTCTTATTCCACGTACAACAGTACCAACACATCTCATTTTTTATTACTCCTAGTTATCATCAGTATGTCATTGGGATAAATTCCAATAACCCATATATTTTATATTTTTTTAATTATATATAGATTAAGATTTTTTGGACATGGCGACATTTAAAATATTTTGATGATATTTCCCTTGAAAATTATTATATACTATTTTTTTAAAAAATATAATTCAGATAACTTTCAGGTGATATTGATGGAACATGTGCATCATGCCAAATCCAGTGAAAAATTCTTCGATTCCGATGACATTCTAAAACAGCTATGCTTTACAGGAAATGAAAATTTCATGGATGCCGGCTGTGGTGATGGCCACATAGCAATAAGAGCATTGGAAAAATTCATTCCTGATGGGAAAGCCTATGCTGTTGATGTTCACGGACCGTCTATTGAAAGCTTAAGGGAATATGCCGAGAAAAACGATATTGAAAATCTAATAGGCATTGAAGCGGACATCAGCAAAGAAGTCCCTGAGATTAATGAGAATTCTTTAGATGCAATTTTAATGATTAATGTCGCTCATGGCTTTAAAGCATCTGAAAATATGGATGAAGTCCTCGCCAACCTGTCTGAATTATTAAAGGTTGGAGGCAAATTTGCCATTGTCGATTTCAATCCAATCAAATGGTCATTTGGCCCACCGATTGAAATCAAGTGTTCTCCAAGGGAATTGGAGGAAATTTTCAATAAGCTCAATTTTAAGTTGGCTTATTTGGATGATGAAATGGGATTGGCGGAAGATGGAAAAAGATCTCATTATATAATAATTTTTGAAAAGGAGTAAATTAAATGATTTTTGCAGCAATTTTAGCAGGCGGAATCGGATCAAGGATGGGAGGAACCGATACTCCTAAGCAGTTCTTGACTTTAGGCGATAAACCTGTCATAATACATACCATTGAAAAATTCGTAATCAATGAGAAAATCGATAAGATAATTGTGTTGACACCTCAAAATTACATTAATCATACCAATCACTTGATTGATAAGTATATTCCAAATTATGAGGACATCATTGTAATTGAAGGCGGAGAAACAAGAAACGATACATTAATGAACAGCATTAACTATATCGATGAAAATTTTGGAATTGATGACGATTCCATAATACTCACACATGATTCCGTACGCCCTTTTGTAACACACAGGATTATTGAGGACAATATCCGGGCTGCAAAAAAATACGGCGCATGCGATACGGTTATTCCCGCTACCGATACTATTGTTGAAAGCATAAACGGCGAGACTATAGAAAGCATTCCCGTGAGGGATTATTATTACCAAGGCCAAACACCTCAGAGCTTTAAGATAAAGACACTTTTCAATTTAATAAACAGTTTAACGGAAGAGGAATCCAATATACTTACAGACGCATGCAAAATCTTCACACTCAAAGATGAAGATGTGCATCTAGTCGAGGGTGAAGTGACAAACATTAAGATTACATACCCTTATGACCTAAAATTAGCAAATACAATACTAGAGGATATTCATGATTAATATTGTTTACAGATTAAAATCTCCAAAATTTTTTGAAGAGGCCATTGATGAAATTGAACTGGACGGCGTCATTGTCAGGCCCACCTATCTTTCAATTTGTCAGGCAGACCAAAGATATTATCAGGGGTCACGTCCCGCAGAAATTTTAGAGAAGAAGTTGCCAATGGCATTAATCCATGAAGGAATTGGTGAAGTGGTATTTGATGATTCAGGAGAATTTAAATCAGGCGATAAGGTTGTAATGATACCTAACACACCATTTGGTG
>JAEIGA010017845.1_pt1 | contig 10808 bp, 10 predicted proteins | sample 9270691 | NCBI WGS metagenome assembly JAEIGA01 (sample SAMN17057246, study PRJNA624740) | gut metagenome | biome: biome; isolation source: fecal sample | host: Bos grunniens | place: China: Xizang | collected 2019 | reverse complement strand
TCCCGTGAAGGAAATGGGATCGTGGAGGACCTTCTCGGCAATGATCACAGGCTTATGTCCACGGTATACCCACTCCCGTCCTGCAGAGGAGCCACTCTGAATGTAGAAGTGACGGAATTCCTCAATGACCTTGGGCAGATCCAACTTGGATTTATCGGTGCAGAACAGATTGGTACCACTACCGTTGGTCAGCTTCAGGACAAAGGAGTCGGGGAGCTTGTCCAGGTCGATCTCCTCAGGGGTTTGGAACACAGCATACTCCTCGTTGAGGATATGACCCAGTCCCTTACTCCGCACATAATCCTTGACGGAATACTTATCTGCACATTTCTGCATAAGGGGATCACGGTAGTACAGCTTCATCCACTGGAGCTTGTCCATATACCGTTGCGGATCCTTCAGATTCAGCTTCCTACCCAGCTTCATCCGATACTGAAAACGGATCATAGGCTTGTCCGGGACGAAACGAAGCATGGATAAAAGCTTAAAGCGAACATTCTTATTGGGAATCAGTTTCTTATAAAAATTCATAGAAAATCACCAAATATATAGTATTGACCTTGTACGATCCAACGATCCTTGCAATTTAGGGATCAATAGCCCAACGCACGGCGCATCTGATCATTGATGATGCCCACCTCGAAGCGGGTCTTGCAGGTTTCATAGGCGGCATCGGACATAGAAAGCAGTAGCGCTCTGTCCTTGGTCAAGGTCAGCATGCGGTCTGCAAGAAGCTCGGCATCCTTCACGGGGATCATATAGCCGTTTTTCCCGTCCTCTACCGGCTCACGGCAACCGGGCCAATCTGTGGTGATAATAGGACGTCCACAGGAAAGAGCCTCCAAAAGAGTGCGGGGCAAACCTTCCCGATAATAGGAAGGAAGGACGAAAACAGATGCCTGACCGTAGAAAGCAACGGGATCCTTCACCTCACCGGGGAACTCGATGCTGCCATCGTGAATATAGGGAGCAATGTCCTCTTCCTTCAGAGCGCCAATGGATCTGTCATAGCCTCCCAAAAGGATGCATCGAGCTTCGGGACAGGCCTTCTTCACCTGACGGGCCGCCTGACAGTATTCCATAACACCCTTTTCCCGAATCACACGGCTGACCATCAGGAAGACTGGCTTTTCCGGTAAGGGAGTACGGGCAAAGCGCTCCATATTGACACCGGAGCCGTTGACCTGAACCGTCTTATCCAAGGGAAGATAGTGCTCCCCAACAAGCTGCTTGATGTCATCTCCGTTCTGGAAAATCACAGAATCGCAGGCCTTAAAGGCTCTTTTATAAAGGAGCTTGGTCACTGTGCGGACAGCCTTGGCCTTCATTCCGGAGGAGGCATAGACACGACCTAAGCCGGTGACCATAGCATGAATATGCTTCACCCCTGCCATCTTTGCGGCAATACTGCCGTAGATCACAGGCTTGATGGTATAGCCGAAGACCAGATCCGGCTTTTTCTCCTTCATGAGCCTCCGAAGAGCAAGAAGGTAGCTCAAATCATTGCTCACGGAGGTGTTATCCTTTACCATAGGGATCTCGATGAATTCCGACACACCAAGTGCCAACACATCATCCACATAATCCTGATTTGGACCGACCACCAGAACCTCATGCCCCTTTGCGATCATGTCCTTGATCAGATCCCCACGAAAATTAAAAACCGTTTTATTCTTAGGGGAAACAACCAAAATCCTCATGAAAATTTCTCCAAATTCTCTAATATCACTTTCTCTAAACGCAAGCCGTTACCGTCTCCCACGAAGCTGTTATGGGGAGTCAGTACCACATTGTCCATATTCCACAGGGGACTTTCCTGCCCAAGGGGCTCTTCCTCGAAGACATCCAGCACAGCCCCTCTCAGCTTCTCACGGAGTGCGGTCAGCAGTGCGGCGCTGTCTACCAATTTCCCTCTGGAGATATTAACAAATACAGCACCATCCTTCATTTTAGAAAAACGAGTTTCATCAAACAAACGGAGGGTGCCGGCAAGCAAAGGTAAACATAGAATTACAACATCGGCCCTACCAAGTGCCTGATCCAGACTCTCTAAGGGATAGATATGACGGAAGTAGGGAGAGGTAAAGGGGGCAATGTCCACCCCTTCCACCTCACAGCCCAGAGCAGAAAAGACCTTGGCGCAGGCCTGTCCCACACTGCCACAGCCTAAGACACACAGCTTCTTGCCGAACAGCTCCAATACACCCCTATGCTTGCTCCAGAGATGGTTCTGCTTTGCACAGCGGAAGTGATCCATCTGCTTATACAACTGCAGCACCCCTGCAAGAGCAAATTCCGCCATAGGGATACTGTAAACCCCACGGGCATTGTGTATTAGAACCCCACGGGCCTGCAGCTCCTCCACAGGCACACGGTCAAAGCCGGCGCTGGTCAGCTGGACATAGCGAAGACAGGGAAAGTCATCGGGGCTATGATGAAGAAACAGTCCATTGCCGATCACTCCTTGGATCCGAGAAAAATCCGTGGAAGGAGGATCGCTTTCCATGGGCTGGAAATAAACAGAATGTCCCATTGCGGCAATGGAAGCAAGAGCCTCTTGCCTTGGCTTCCATGCCCCTGTAATCAATAAATTCATAGGTTAATCCTTATTTCTATCTGAAATCTTAAGGAAGCGGAACACAGCACCGCAGATCCAATGCAGCACTGTTGCTCCCAGAACGATAGACACCGTGATCATCAGCCAGTTCAAAGGGAAGCTCCCCACAGGACGGAGCCAATCAATGATGGCATACTGCACAACGTAGATCTCAAGAGTCCTGTCAGACAGGAAGCTTATGACCTTCTTTCCCCACAGAGGAAGTCTGTTCAAAGAGTTGTCCAGACCGGCAAAGAGACGGAATACGCAGAACAGGAAGCCAAAGAGGATGTATTGGTTCAAGATCTGCAGACTGTACGGGAGCATTCCCTTGGAGAAGAGCATTTTACTTGCGAAATACAGACCTGCAAAGAACGCGGTGCCAATCGCAGACAGCGTGGAGAGGTGACCGCGAATCCTTGCATCCTTCCGACGGAACCAAGCTCCCAGGATCATCGCACCGAAGAACAGCAAGCGGATCATAGGCTGCCGAACATTATCAATATGATAAAAACTCTTATCGTAGAAAATCAGGTAAACACACAGCTGTACCGTAGCAAGAATCCCAAGGCTAAGCAAAAGCTTTTTCTCCGTACCAAAATATTTCATAAGGAAATAGAAGGGAATGTACAGCACAACGATAGAAGCGATAAAGTGGTAGCCCGTAGGATATACAAACCACCAAAAAAGAGAATATTCCTCTGTAGTGTAAGCCCCTACCATAAAATAAACAAGGGTAGCAATCAGCACAGGCACATAACAGCGCAAGAGCCGTTTTCCGTACCACTTGGAAAATTTCAGTTTCACATGGCTCAGGCAATAGCCGGAGACCGCAAAGAATATCACATCCCCCAGAAGGCCGCCGTTTGCGATAATTTCCAGGGGATAGATATGGGTATAATGTGCATTGGTGATGAGACAGGCCGCAAGAGCTCTTAAACAAAAAATGAAAAAAATCACATCATTTCTCCCCTACGATCCCGGCAACCAGTCTCTGCACTTCTATACGGTTTTGCTCATAGGTATGGGGAGTCTCACGGCAGTAGTCCTCGAAAAGACGAATGGCATGCACACCGCTTCGGAAGGTATTGCTGACCTGCTCCGAATCCCCCATTTTCCGCAGATCGCAGAAGCTTCGAGAAAGGATGGCGCAGGTAGAACCCAAACGGTAATGCTCCTTGATCACATATTCCGAAGGAAGCAAGCCCTTTCCCATGGAGGCAATGCCTCCAAAGCCATAAGGAATGCCGTGGGCTTTGAATTTCTCACAGAGGTAGTCCACTGTACCGTCTGCCAGAAGCTGGAACATAAACTTCTTCCCATAGCCAAGGCTCAAGTCATTCAGGCCAATAAGCACCTCATCCACCCCGGGAAGAGACAGGATCTCGTCAATAACCTTGACCGCTTCCGGAGTCTCAACCAGAAGGAGTGTCTTCACACGGCGGTTCACAATGCGAAGGAAGCGACTAACCTCGTCAGCCGTTTTGAAGTAAGGGAGCATGATAATATCTGCCCCGGCAGAAATGATCTCATCGATCTCCTTTTCAGAGCCGAGATAGCCCATACCTGCCTCGTGGATCGGATTACAGCGAACCAAAAGCTCTGCCTTATGTACGACACCGCGGATCATTCTGATATCTTCGATTGTATGATGACTTTGCACCGTGTCCATGCCACCCTGTCGGTCAGCCTTGCCGATATATTCCATATCCACAAAGATACGGTCAACACCGCATTCCTCCGCAATGGAGGCAATATCCACACGGTTGGTGATATACATAAGCTTCAGAGACATAATACTCTACGGTGCTTTATTTCACACCGCTCTCCTCTTTCTCTTCATTAGGATTGCCGGCAGTGGCATCGGTGTTGACATTGTCTGCATTAGAAAGAACCTTGAACACCGTCATAAACAGGATCTTCACATCCAGAAGAAAACTCCTGTGATCCACATACCATACATTGAGCTGAATGCGCTTGTTCCATTCCACACCCTTACGGCCGTTGACCTGCGCCCAACCGGTGATGCCGGGGCGAACCTCGAACATCCTGCGTTGTTCCGCACTGTATTTCTCCAAAGGCCAAGGATGGTAGGTAAGAGGCGGTCTGGGGCCAATGAAGCTCATGTCTCCCAAAAGGATATTGAAAAACTGAGGAAGCTCATCCAAGCTGGTAGCACGCAGGATCCTACCCACACGGGTCACACGACTGTCACCCTTGCCGGAGTACACGCCGCTGCCTGTATGCTCTGCGTTAAGCTGCATACTGCGGAACTTGTACATGGAGAATACCTTTCCGTCCTTCCCCAATCTCTGCTGCTTAAACAGCGCCGGCCCCTTGGAGTCTATCTTGACCAAAATGCCGATGATCAACATAGGAAGTAAGAAAATGGAAATCAATAAAAAGGAAAATACTACATCTAAAAAACGTTTCAGAAACATACGATACATATTCACTCTTCCTCCCCCGGAACGCTATGAAATCCATGGAACAGGCGTTCCAAAAAAGTCAGCGAATCAAGTATGAATAAAATATACATATTCTCGCAGAAATTCGGGGCAAGGAAAATCAGGAAGCTCCCCTGCCCCACTACTGCATATCAATTCTTCTCTTGATAGAACAGCTCCAGGATCAGGGCATCGAGGGCCTCCTCATCGGGATAGAACTCGTAGAACTCCTGACCCAGACGGTTCTCACCCTCGGGGCTGATACAGCCCATGAAGGTATAGTCCTTGTACTGAGTGGAAAGCTGATTCATAACCATAGGGTTACAGTCCGTCACTGCCCGAGAGGACAGCTCTCCCCACAGGGTCGTGAAGAAAGAGGCATCCTCTGTCAGGGCATTGCGAAAAGCCCCCACGAAAGCTTCCAAATACTGCTTGTGCCGTGCCATTCTGGAGGTGTTGAGCTGAGAGCCCACATTCATTCTGCTCCGCAGGAAAGCATAGGCCTGTTCTCCTGTCAGAACCATAGTCTGCCCCTGCTTCAGCTCCGGCGCTACCTGTGAGAAGTCCTCCTCTACCGTGACCTCTACCCCGCCGACTCCATCATTGAGAATTCCTATGCCGTCCACATTCATGGCAAAGTAATAGTCAATGGGAAGTCCGTACAGGAAATCAGACACAGCTTTTCTGGTATTCTCGCAGCTATCTCCCAGACCGGAGCCATAGTTATGGCTGACGGCAAGCTGAGCGTATACCGTGCCCGCCTGTTTGCCGTTGATGCCCAGGACAGGGATATCCATCATGGTATCACGGTTCAGGTTCAGAACACGGAATTCCTTGGCACTTTCGTCAAAGATCATCAGGGCAACCAGATCCGCCGAGGCCTTATTGTTATAAGAATTGCTGGCGGTAAGCTCCCCTGTCCCATCCGTGCCTAAAAGCATAATGGTGGTAAGATCCTGACGGGGAAAATATTCTTTTCCCTCTCGAATGATGGTCTTCACCCGTTGGGGATCTGTTGCTACGATCTCACGTCCGGGAAGAACAGACTCCAGAATTTTCACCCCACTGAATACAAAGAGGGCAGCCAGAAGCAGGATAAGAGCAACAAACAAAATGGAATTTCTGTGACTTGTCTTCATTGCTCTCGCCTCCTTCATAATGTGGGAAAAAATCTTGGATAAAACTCGGGATCAATCTGCCTTGGCAACCTTCTTGCGGTAGATCACGATCGCTGCACCGAAGGCAACAGCGCTGACAGCCATAACAGCGCCCCACAGAGCGATGCTGTTGGAGCTGTAGTCACCGGTATCGGGAGGAGTCTCGGTCTGCTTGGAAGCGAAGACTACGGGACAAACCTTGCTGAACAGGCAGGTAACGGTGCCGTTACCGTTGTTAAACATTTCCACAGGGCTCCACTTGCCGTCGGTATAAACCATGCAGCATACAGTGTCGCCGGAGCTAATGCCAAGGTCGAAGGTCAGACGGAGCTTGTAGCCATTGGCCATCATCTCGGGATGCTCCTCACAGAGGAAGGAGACATCAAAGAGATCACGGATGACCATGTGCTCGGCACCGTTGGCGGAATTCTCGGTTCTGGGAGCGCTCTTGCTCACAGCCAGAGCTTCCTCGTAGGGCAGATCCATCTCGCCGTTCTTCAGGGCGGCATAGACCTTCAGCAGCTCTTCTCTTGCGGCCTCGGGAATGTCCTTGGAGGTGTTAGCCTCGGAGACGGGGGTCACAACGATACATTCCTTTTCCACTTCGTCAATGACAGCATTGTCAGAATTGACGATGTGACCGATAACGGTGCTGCTTTCAGGAACGATAGCGGGATGATCCTTGCCACCGATGCTGGGTACGAAGTCCTCAGCGAAGGCAGCGCAACTAAGCAGAGCCATGCACAGGGCAAACAGGGTGATCAGGGAAAGAATGCGTTTCATAATACCAACTCCATTTCAAAATAATAACAAATTCATTAAGCGAGAGAACAGGTTATTTATCCTGATTGCTCTCGTCCTTGCGGACATCTTTCTGGGAGGTACTGTTCTTGTACCCATAGTAACGGCGACCGTAGCGTCTGTAATATTTTCTGTAACGGTACGCACCGCCGGACTCGGTGGCGAAGTTGTAGATCACGCCCAAAATCTTGGAATCAATAAACTCAAACTGGCTCACCGTGGACATGAGGATATTGCGGTTGCAGTAGTCCTGACGAACCACCAGAAGCATGCCGTCAACACGGTTGGCCACAGCCAGAGCATCGCTGACCTCACCTACGGGAGGCAGGTCAAGGAGGATGTAATCGTAGCTCTTGCGAAGGAGCTGGAGGGTCTTTGCCATCTTGTCCGAGCTAAGGAGCTCCACAGGATTGGGGGGTGTCTGACCTGCGGTAATGACATCGAAGACACCCTTGCCCTCATTGAGGACACATTTCTGCAGAAGGTCGGTGATGTTCTCCTGACCCGTCAGCCAGTTAGAAAGACCGGGCGTCTTGCGGAGCTTCATCTTCTCTGCCAGGGTGGGTCTGCGCATATCGCAGTCGATGAGGATGACCTTCTTGTTCAGCTGAGATAGGGAGTATGCCAGATTCACTGCTGTCAAGCTCTTACCTTCGCCGGCCATGGCACTGGACAGACCCAGCACACGGGCGCCGGAGTCATCGGTAAAGGAGAACTGCAGCTTGGTACGCAGGAGCTTGTATGCTTCGGAAGCAACGAAGCTGACCTCCTCGCCCAAGAGAGCATCCTTCTTCTTGGCGGCGGTCTGGCTCTTATCCTTCTTCTTCATATTATAGGAATAATACTTGCCGCCCATATTGGATGACAGCATGTTGGGAACCGACGTAAGGATGGGATAACGTGTGATCTGCTTCACCGTGTCCTCCGTACGGATGACCGTATCAAAGAGCTCCTTCAGCACAATGATGGCAATCATAATAAGCATAGCCACCACGAAGCCCGCAACAGTGTTCTTGGTGAAGTTGGGGGAGCTGGGTCTGGTAGCCAAAACCGCAGTATCGACCACCCGAGCGGAGCTACCCTGGAGGATATCCGCAATACGGTTGGGAAGCAGATGAACAATCGCATCGGCGATCTGCTCAGCCACATAGGGATCGGGGTTGGTGACCACGATTTCAAAAATTTCCGTAGAATTCACGGAAGCGGCTGTGATCATGGGACTGAGCTGTCCCGCTGTCAGGGGAAGCCCCGTATAGTCAATGATGTCATTCAGAGTGGTTCTGGCCTTCAGAATAACAATGTAGGAATCCACCAGACTCTTGGAGGCATTGATATCGCCGGTGGTAATATCCAAAGAGGCGTCTCCCAGAGAGAGCGCACTGTTATTCACATAGAACATCGCCGAGGACTGATACAGAGGGGTAATGAAATAGTAAGTAAAGCTAAAGGCAAGGGCCGCACCCAAAACAGAAACCAAAACGATCAGCCACAAACGGTGAAGCAATCGGTCTCCGATCCGTTTCAGGTCTAATTCCAATACGCCATTAGACTCTGTTGTTTTCTCGCCCATATGAATCTCCTTCTTTTGGACATAATTATCTAAAATACCTTGATAAGTATAACACAGTTAACATGCCGTGTCAATCCATATTTTCGAATTTACTGAAACATAATTTTATTTTTCTCCCCCTCCCACAGCCCTCAAAGCACGGCTCTTACACAGTCTTCCCCTCCCTTTACGCTCTGTGCAGCCCCCTCCCCGAGGGTCTGCGCTAAAATCTATCGGCAAGCTCACCTTCAAGGTTTGACATCAGAAAAAAAATCGGTTATAATATAAAAAATCACATATTACGGAGACCATAATGGACATAACGACATTTTTCCACCAACACCCACATATCGCCATTGCCCTGTCCGGGGGCGTGGATTCGGCATACCTGCTATACCTTGCCTCAAGGCATGCAAAGACCGTCCATGCCTACTATGTCGATACCGAGTTTCAACCGGCCTTTGAGAGAGAGGATGCCGAGAAGATCGCCGCCTTCTGCTCTGTTCCCCTGACCGTTCTGCCCCTGTCCCAGCTTTGCTGTCCCGAGATTCAGAGGAATGATGCCCGACGCTGCTACCACTGCAAGCGACGCATTCTTTCCGCTATCCAAGCCGCCGCAATCCAAGACGGCTTCCATCTCCTTGCAGACGGCAGTAACGCAGATGATCAGGAGGACGACCGTCCGGGCTTCCGAGCCCTACAGGAGCTTCATGTCTGCTCTCCCCTGCGGCAAGCAGGTCTGACCAAGGTCATGATCCGTCAGGGAGCAAGGGAGGCAGGTCTATTTACCCACGACAAGCCTGCCTATGCCTGCCTTGCCACCCGTATCCAAGAGGGCGAGCCCCTTACGGCCGAGAAGCTCTCCGTCACCGAGGAGGCAGAAGCCTACCTCCACAGTCTGGGCTTCCGAGATCTGCGTATCCGCCAAAGCAACGGCACTGCACGGATCCAGATCCCCTCTTCCCAATTCCCCCTGTTTGAAGCCCATAGGGAAGAGATCCTTTCCAAGCTCCGCTGCCTTTATCCCCAAATACTCCCCCATCCGGAGGTACGAACATGAACGAAGTGAAAAAAATCCTATTGCAAGTCAAAGACGGAAGTCTCTCCGTAGACGATGCCCTGACCAAGCTGAAGCTCAGCCCCTTCGAGGATCTGGGCTATGCCAAGGTCGACCTTCACAGAAAGGTGCGGCAAGGCACTGCCGAGGTCATTTACGGTGCAGGCAAGACCCCGGAGCAGATCATCGGTATTGCACAAAACATGCTCCAAAACAACCAAAGCACCATTCTTATCACCCGTTTGGAGGCAGAAGCAGCCAAGCTCATCGGCGAGGCGCTTCCTATGACCTATTACCATACTGCAAAAATCGGACTGGTGGGCTCTCTTCCCCAGCCCGACGGCATCGGTACCGTTCTGGTTCTCACGGGAGGCACCAGTGACATTCCCGTAGCAGAGGAGGCCGCGCTCACTGCCGAGGCTCTGGGTAACAAGGTCCTCCGCCTTTACGATGTGGGGGTGGCAGGGATCCACAGACTCCTTTCCCACATGGAGGAAATCATGTCAGCCTCTGTCATCATTGCCATCGCCGGCATGGAGGGTGCTCTGGCCAGTGTTGTCGGCGGTCTTGCGGACTGTCCCATCATCGCCGTACCCACCAGCGTAGGCTACGGCGCCGCCTTCAACGGTCTTGCCGCCCTTCTTTCCATGCTGAATTCCTGTGCCAGCGGTGTAGGTGTGGTGAATATCGACAACGGCTTCGGTGCAGGCTACTTAGCCGCCATGATCAACCACATGGAGGGCAAGAAATGAGAACCCTCTATTTTGACTGCTCCATGGGCGCCGCAGGTGATATGCTCAGCGCCTGCCTCTATGAGCTTCTCCCGAACAAGGAAGCCTTCCTGGAAGAGCTCCACAGCATCGGTCTGCCCTCTGTCCGCTATATTCCGGAGCCCTCCACCAAGTGCGGCATCCTCGGCACTCATTTTTCTGTAAAGGTAAATGGTCTGGAGGAAGACGAAGACCTCCACACTCGATCTCACGGTCACTGTCATTCCCACGACAGCGATCACAGCCACGACCATAGTCACAGTCACGATCATAGTCACAGCCACGACCATGACCACAGCCATGAGCATGATCATAGCCATAGCCATAGCCACGATCACGGTCACGACCACAGCCACAACACCCTTGAGGCCATTACCCACCGTATTTCCCATCTGAATATCCCCGAAGAGGTGCGCCGTAATATTCTCTCC
>JAEIGA010017844.1_pt1 | contig 10809 bp, 10 predicted proteins | sample 9270691 | NCBI WGS metagenome assembly JAEIGA01 (sample SAMN17057246, study PRJNA624740) | gut metagenome | biome: biome; isolation source: fecal sample | host: Bos grunniens | place: China: Xizang | collected 2019 | reverse complement strand
CAATCTGTCCGTTTTGTGCGTTACCAAGCTGAATACCATTGTAATACACACCCATATGGTTAGTACCCATACTGCGGATATTCACAGTCTTGATGCCCCCTACTCCACCATAGTCTTTGATCTGCACACCCGAGAAATAGCGGATAGCATCGGCTACGCTGAGGGCATTCATCTTCTTGAGTTGTACACCACTAAGTGTCTGAGGGATAATAATATCCTTCTCTTTGACACGGGCACTAATCGTGAACTCCTCTAACTCTAAATGGCGGTAGATGGAGTCAAGATAAAGACTATCGGCAGCATTGTTCTGAGAGAATGCTGCCTTGCACAAGAGTGCTAAAAATACTATGGATATCAATCTACGCATGTTGCCTAACTCTATACCACGAGAGTGTTCAACTAACGCATGCAGCAGGTCTTCTGACTTATTGCTCGTTTGTTCAGCCTTCCCGCCTTATAGGCAGTGACTTAGATTCAGAACATACGATATTGCAAATCACAGCAGCGGGTCTGTGCCAGAATTTCACTGGCTTCCCTAAGCGGTCCCCTAAGAGCCTCATGGGCGAGTGGACAACTCTTAACTGAATGCGAGTGCAAAGGTAGTAGAAAAAAATGATATACACAAATTTATTTGCATAAATCAGAAAAAATATGTACTTTTGCACAATTTTAACACAAAAATATACATCTAATAGATATGATTACTATTCGTAGGGCAGAAATAAGCGATGCAACATATATCGCCGAAGGCATCTTCAGCGCATTTCTTCTAGACAACCATGCGCAGGACGAAGCCGTTTCGCTGCATGAGAAGTGGATAGAGACACTGACAAATATATGTGCACAGGCGGATACACATTATAGCTATACCAATACATTTATTGCCGAATTAGATGGCGAAGTAGCTGGAATGATGATAGCCGTAGATGGCCAAAACTACCGATTTCAACGAGAAAAGATGTATCCGCAACTAAAGTCACTGTTTGATATTGCATTTGGCAAAGGTTGGGAAGATATGGAAGACGAAGCCAAACCAGGAGAGTACTATATTGACAGCCTCTCGGTGGATCCCATCTATAGACACCGAGGCGTAGGAACGGCATTGATTGCCCACGCAAAGCAGCAAGCCAAAGCACTCAACATCGACCGAGTCACATTGGCTGTAGAGCCGATGAATTCGGCTAAAATGCTATATCAACGCATGGGATTTAGCTACGACAGAGAGATGACCATATTCAACGAAGTGTATCACTTGTATGTGAGCATATTAACTCATCTTACAGCGAATTAAACGAAATTTTTGTAAAAAATTTGCATAATCCAACAAAAACTACTACTTTTGCAGGAAATTACGCTGCGTTTGGTTTAGAGAACGCGCGTTCGATACTGTCAGTTAATATTTATAACGATGAAAACAACATACAAATATACCATTAAGAAAGATCCTGCACAGGGAATCATATTGGTCAATGCGCAAGATGAGATGGTGCCTGCCACCGATATTCTCAACCACTGTGGCAACGCGCGCGTCTTCGCCTTTGACGGCAAAATGGGAGCTGGTAAGACCACCTTCATCAAATGCCTATGCGAAGCCATGGGGACAGAAGACATTGTGAATAGCCCTACCTTTGCTATAGTGAATGTGTACGAGATTGATACTACAGAACGAGAAGAGGTATATCACTTTGATTGTTACCGTATTAAGGATATTCGTGAGGCTATGGATTTTGGAGCAGAAGAGTACCTCTACTCTGGTAACTACTGCTTCATTGAGTGGGCAGAAATGATCGAACCACTCCTGCCTGAAGATACTGTTTGGGTCAAGATAGAGGTCATGGAAAACGGAGAAAGACTATTGAGTTTTGATGCGTAAGTGCTTACTCATATTGCTATTAACCATTTGTTGGTATTCCGTTTCCTGGGCCGCAGAATGGTCTGTGGAGCACGAGAATGTGCTCAGCATTCGTTATGGAGGCATATGGCAGCAAGATCAGTATTTGACGCCCCTACTCTATTCGGGGCAACATATAGGATTGAGCAACGAGTGGTGGCAACGCTTCCAGCAAGATAGCACCCAACACTGGCTACACCTCGGACAGATGCATGTCACAGGCGGAATGGCATATAGCGAACGCATGAACAATCTCTTGTATTCCATTGGTTTACAAGGCGGTTGGGGGACTCTATACACTTGGCATTGGAACGATTTAGGCTTGCAAGCATTGGTTGGTCCGTATCTTGATCTTGAACTATGGGGCAAACTGCAAGCATCAAATGTCAACAAACCCTACTCCATGGATTTAGCAGCGAATATATATGCGATGGGTGGACTCAGTTGGGCATTCAGAGCCAAGAAAACCAGTTATAGATTACGCTATTTGGCTCGTTTCAACCTGTTGGGAATGGACTATTTGCCCGATTATTGGCATTCCTATTTCGAAATGGGAGAGGGTGTCTTAGGTGATTTTCGCTGCGCTGGTCTCTGGAACCATAGGCACCTGAAGCACGAATTAACGCTGGATATGCAGTTCAAACGCAGCACGTGGCGCGTAGGCATTGCACACGAATATCTGGAGTACGGAACAAGGACAATGATGTTCTCGCGCGAGACAGTGAGTGCCATACTGGGTTGCGTATGGCAATATAAGGTTAATCCTGCAAAATCATTTGTGGCATGGTAAGAAAGTGGATTCTATATAGTGTATGGGGTATAGGCTGCTTGCTGTGTGCTTGTACACATCCATTTGATGAGCAGAAGGACAATACACCACTCAACAATTTTAATGCACTATGGCATATCATAGATGAGAAATACTGCTTGTTTGATGATAAACAGGTGGATTGGGATTCTGTATATTCAGCTTATTATCAGCTGTTTGACACAATGAAGATTGTCACATATGAGGATAATTATCGCTTCTTTGATGGGCTCGAAGACATGCTGAATACCTTAGAAGATGGACATGTAAATCTGTATTCTCCATTCGATATTTCGGTATGCACCAAGTGGTATGAGGGCTATCCTACCAATTTCGATTCGCAAATACTCACCCAATACTATCTGACAGACTACCGTCGAGCTAATGGACTGAACTACTGCAAGATAGCCAACGATAGTATCGGATATGTCTATTACGGCTCCTTCTCCGATGGATTTTCGCTGACAAACTGGCTATCAGTACTCAAGTACTTCGAACAATGCCGAGGCATCGTCTTGGATGTGCGCAATAATGGCGGTGGCAGCATGAATAATGCCTATCTATTAGCCGCCCCCTTCTTCACCAAAGACACACTTGTGGGCTATTGGCAGCATAAGTCGGGGCCTGAGCACCATGATTTTTCCAATCTTGAACCCATGATCATGAACGAGAGCAGAGGTTACTGGCGCCGCCCCGTCATAGTGCTTTGCAATAGGCATAGTTACTCGGCTGCTAACTTCTTCGTCAGCATCATGCGCTATGCCGATAACTGCTTGATACTGGGAGGCATAAGTGGTGGTGGAGGAGGTATGCCCATGAGTTACGAATTGCCTAATGGATGGATGGTCCGCTTCTCCAGCATCAAGATGTACGACAGAGATACCATCAGCATTGAACCAGGAGTAAAACCCCACCTGCTGGTCAACCAACACTCTCAGGACAAAGACGATCTCATAGAAGAGGCTGTGAGATGGATTAACTCAGCATATGATAAACAATAACGATATGATAGAAGTACAGAACATACATAAGTCTTTTGGCACATTAGAGGTGCTCAAGGGGGTCAATCTAACGGTCAAGAAAGGTGAGATCGTGAGTATCATCGGCAAGAGTGGCGCTGGCAAGACTACCCTACTCCAGATCATAGGTACACTGGACAAACCCAACTCGGGCAGCGTGATCATTGATGGTGTAGATGTGTTTGCACTCAAGGAGAAACAGCTGGCTGACTTCCGCAACCGACATATCGGATTTATCTTTCAGTTTCATCAGTTGCTACCCGAGTTCACCACCCTGGAGAATGTGATGATGCCCGCTATGATTGCCCGTATGCCAGAGAAAGAAGCACAGCAACGCGCTTTGCAACTGCTCACCGAACTGGGTCTTGTTGAGCGACTTACGCACAAACCCAACCAACTTTCTGGTGGCGAGAAACAGCGCGTAGCTGCGGCCAGAGCCATCATGATGTCGCCCAATGTCATACTCGCTGACGAACCCAGCGGTAGCTTGGACGAAAACAACAAAAAGGAACTGCACAAACTCCTACTCCAACTGCGCGAGCAATATGGACAGACCATCATCATTGTCACACACGACAAGGAGTTGGCGGAGATTAGCGATAGAGTGATCGAGATCAAAGATGGAAAGATTTAAGTACAATGTATCAAGTATCGGGCATCGTTTTTTAGGTGTTGCACTACTGATAAGCGTGCTATGCGCTTGCAGCAACCAACATCAGTACATTCCCCTGAACATCCCACCCGTAGCAGTGAATATCGTGCGTTTCGATAGCGCACAGTTGGCTGTTCGACCCGATAGCATCCAACAAGACATCAAGCAGCTTTACGCTGATTATGAACAGTTTATGCCCATATTCGTAGAAGGCATTTTGCGACTTCCAACCGAGGATACGGCCTATCTTTGCCAACTATATGCCGATTTTCTAACCGACACACTGATGGGATTTGCGCAAACCAATGCCAAGACGCAAACCTTATTTGCTAATGTCGATAGCCTGCAAGAGGCACTCAATACTGGCTTTTCGCGCCTGCATTATCTCTATCCCGATTGGGAAATCCCCACCATATACTTGTTTGTTTCGGGCTTCAATTCTACGGTCATGTACTACGACAACTGCATAGGTGTCGGCATAGATATGTACCTCGGCAGCGACTATCCGTACTATAATCAGGTCGTCTATGACTACCAAAAACCCACCATGCGCAAAGCCTGTATCGCAAACGATGTGCTGACTATGTATTTAGCATATCATATTCCGTATAACAGCAAGTATAACAGACTCTTAGAGCAAATGATTTTCCGTGGCAAGCAGCTCTTCCTTCTCAGCCAACTGCTCCCTGATACACCTGCACATCAACTCATCGGTTACACGCCCGAACAGTGGGCTTGGTGCCTGCACTACGAACAAGCCATCTGGAATCGCATCATGGAGAAGCGCGATCTATTCAAAACCGAATCCACCGTCCTCAGTTCATACATCAACCAAGGACCCTTCACCGCCGAAGTCACCCAAGACTCACCCGGACAATTAGGACTCTGGGTTGGTTGGCGAATAGTGGAGAGTTATATGCGTAATAATCAACAGATTACTATCCATGATTTAATCAACGAAAACGACGCACAAAAGATATTAGAACAAAGTTTTTACAGACCATGAACCAACAAGATTTTCCTATATTAAACCAACTGGTACACAATCGAGCATTGGTGTATCTGGATAACGCTGCCACGACGCAGAAACCACAATGCGTCTTAGATGCTATCACCGAGGCATACAGCCATTGGAATGCCAATGTCCACCGCGGCGTACACCACCTCAGCCAAGTCGCAACGCAGAAACACGAGGAGGCGCGTCAGAAAGTAGCCCAACTCATCAATGCACACTCCTCTGAAGAGATCATCTTCACCAAGGGCACTACCGACAGCCTCAATATGCTGGCACGCAGTTTTGGCGATGCGCTGATCAACCAGGGCGACGAGATTATTGTTTCCCAACTCGAACATCACTCCAATATCGTTCCTTGGCAAATGCTCTGCGAGCGCAAACAAGCCACACTCAAGGTCATTCCCTTGCGCGAAGACTTATCTCTTGATATAGAGGCGTTTAAGGCACTTCTGACGGATAAGACACGCTTGGTTTCTGTGGCGCAGGTGAGCAATGTCTTGGGCACCATCAACCCCGTAGACGAGATTATTCGTTTAGCACACAGCAGAGGCATTGCCGTCTGTGTGGACGGTGCGCAATCGGTCCCTCATTTGGCGATAGATGTGCAGCACTTAGATTGCGACTTCTTGGTCTTCAGTGCCCACAAGATGTATGGCCCCACGGGCTTAGGCGTACTATATGGCAAGAAGGAGTGGCTCGACCGACTGCCGCCTGCAGAGGGTGGGGGAGAGATGATTGAGCATGTCAGCTTCCAGAAGACCACCTACAATGTCCTTCCCTACAAGTTCGAGGCTGGCACTCCCAATTATGTCGGAAGCCATGCCTTTGGCAAAGCCATTGACTATCTGCAATCCATTGGTTTAGAATCTATTGCAAAGCACGAACACGCACTAACAGAATATATTGAACACCAGCTGAGCCAGATCAGCCAAGTCCATATCTATGCAGCAGGACGAGACAAAGCAGGTGCTGTTTCCTTCAATATCTTCCGCGCCGATGGCACTTTGATTCACCCTTTTGATGTAGGTGTATTGCTCGATCGACAGGGGGTAGCAGTGCGTACTGGTCACCATTGCGCTGAACCTTTGATAGACCACCTCCAAGTACCTGGCACAGTGCGCGCATCCGTGGCTTTATACAACACCCAGGAGGATATTGACGCCTTCATTGTTGCACTCAAAAAGGCCATTATGATGCTGGAGTGAGATAATTAAGAATTTCGAACTGAGAATTATGAAGTTTCCACGCTTGATATTAATGTTACTATTTAGTATTGAGTGTGGATTTCTTTTTGCTCAAGACTCCCTGACCATCATCTCCTACAATCTTGAGAATCTCTTTGATTGTGAGCACGATACGCTCAAGAACGACTCCTCATTTCTCCCCGATGGTATGCACCATTGGACCTACCATCGCTATCACACCAAGTTAGATCGAATTGCCCAAGTCATTGTCAATATATCGGGTTGGGAGAGTGCCGCCTTGGTCGGACTGTGCGAGGTGGAGAACGCCCGTTGCCTGCGCGACCTATGTTATCGACTTCGTTGCTTTCATTACAAGTATATCCACTACGAGAGTCCCGACGAACGCGGAGTAGATGTCGCACTGCTCTATGACTCCACCAAGGTCAACATATTGACCAGCAAACCGTTGCCCGTCATTTTGTCAGGCGATCAAACGCGTGATATATTGTATGTAGAGGCACTCATTGAGAAAAAAGACACCCTCCATACTATGGTCTGCCACCTGCCTTCCATGTTAGGTGGAGCAGCAGCTACAGAGTGGAAACGACAAACAGCCAAACGCGTGATCCAGCACCAGATTGATAGCATCCTTGCTGTGCAACCCAACGCCCAAATTCTGGTTATGGGCGACATGAATGGCGAACCTACCAACGATCTCCAACACCTCACCAACCTCATGCTTTCAACCAATAGAGTAGGGCAGGGGACGCACAAATACCGCGGTATATGGTCATGCATTGACCAGTTCTATGTTTCCCACGCGCTCACCAACAAGGCTCGTGCGTCCATCTTCGCACCCAATTGGCTATTGGAGGAGGATACCAAATACCTTGACACGCAACCCAAACGCACATATATCGGCTTTCGCTACCACGGTGGCTATTCCGACCATCTGCCCATTGTCTTGCGACTATAGCACAACTCTCGTTGTCTGATTGCCCTCTACGACTACAAATACTCCCTGCTCATCAGTAGGCAGTTCTGTGCCTACATAACGCCCCATCATATCGTATACAGCTCGTTCTGAGTTGGTTGTGACAGTTGGTAGAGCGGTTGGCAGTTTCTTCCATTTGGCATATAAGGTACCGTACCAACCTTCTACTATCTCCGTCAGTGGGGCACCACGGAAGGTCTTTGTTTTGTACCATCCGCCAAACTCATGCCCCTCTTTTCGGGCGGTTGGCAGAATATACGTATCGTTTACATATTTGGGCAGTTCCACATCCACTGTTCCGCCGTTCAGTTCCCAGAAGATCACCTGTGGAAAATCATAATAGCCCTCGCCTTCATACACGGCCACTCCGTGTTCAGCACCATGTCTATCATAACTGCATACAGCGATAGCCAACTTGCTAATATCGCCTAACCCTGTCATATCGTATGACTTACCATATACTACCGCCTTTAGATACGCTGGGTTACCCAATGCCTCTTCTTGCGCTATTTCGCGGGGGTAAGCATATACCGTAAATCGTTCTGCGGTAGGGTGAGACCACGAGAGTAGGCTATCCGTTTGCACAAAATCCGTTGGTGCTGCCAGTCGCTCGTTCACCTTCCAACTCATAGGCGGACACAATGCTTTCAGTTGGAAATGCGAAGCCTTCAAATCACGGAAAAGCTGCATATACGCATTCGTATGAAAGAATACCGAACCCGTGTAACCCGATGACAGGTTGCGTCGATTAGCATCTATCTGACGTTGTATCTCCACCACGCCATCGCCATACCCCGACAAACCTGCATCTGGATCAGTAGCGCCGTAGGCAGCTTGCGATGCAAAAAAATGCACTCGCTTTCCATCGGGCAACTTGTTCGAGAAGTTCTCACACACTGTTTTAGCCCACCATGGACACAGCACATCATAGTCTTGTCTCGTGGCTTTGGTGGACCAATATATCTGAGGATTCAGATAGTCTACCCATCCTTGTTTAGCCCATTCCAGAGCATTGCAATATAGATAATCATATGAGTCCATGGCACTTATACCCGATGGCAACGCTACACCATATGCGGACGCAGCACCCGATTTCATGGACCAACTGCCTGGAATACCCATACCAAAACGCACCCAAGGCTTCACCTCCTGAATGGCTTTATACAGATTGCATATCACCGAATCCACATTCGCGCGTCGCCAGTCATCATCGGTGCTACCGTCCTTGTCCATATCCTTCACGTTCGATGGCTTGTATAGGGCTTTCGATGCTGCGTCCTCACTGTATGTTCCGCCGTAAGCATAAAAATAATCATCCATCAATATACCATCTATATCATAGTTCTCCACTATTTCCATCAGTACCTTGTGTACATATTCGCGTGCCTCTGGATAACCTGGGTCTATGATTTGACCTTTGAACGAACTATTGTTGTACTTGATAATCCATTTGCCAGCGTTTTTCCACACGAGGTCTGTCGTATCCAAGGTGCCAGAACTGGTCACACGAAACGGATTGACCCATGCGTGTAACTCCAATCCGCGCTTGTGTGCTTCCTCTATGGCGAAAGCCAATGGGTCATAACCTGGATCACCACCGCGAGTGCCTGTCAGGCTACTCGACCATGGCTCGTAGGACGATTTGTACATCGCATCGCATACTACGCGAACATGCAGACACACGGCATTCATGTTTCCGCGTGCCATCACATCCAATATCTTGCACAGACCCTCTTTCTGTTGTTCCACATTGTGCGACCTTGGCCAGTCGATGCCGTTTGTTAACCACGTGGCACGAAACTCATGTTTCGGATTATTCGCAACTGTCATCTGGCATAATGCTAATGCCAAAAAGAGAAATAGTACTGATTTTTTCATTGTTTTATAGGGGATTAGACATTTTCGCTGCAAAGGTACAAATAATTTACTATTTGACAAAGAGTTATATGCTTTTTTTTCAAAAAACATCAAAAAAAGCCGTGCCAATCGCTTGGCACGACCCCATAAAAACAATCTAAAAACAATCAAAACAAATCCTTATGATGAACACTTTTTTGTGCGGGATTCGAGCGCACAAACCTTTTATTGTATCTCGATAACTCGGGTAGGTTCTTTCGCTGGCAGATTCTCCAACTTAGGCAATTTTATTTTCAGCACACCGTGCTTCGCTTTCGCGGTAATTGCCTCACGGTCAATGTTTTCTGGCAGCATGAGTGCCTGTTCAAAACGGGTGTAGTTAAACTCGCGGCGCAGAAACTTTGCCGACTTCTCATCATCGGTGTTTTCTTGTTTCTTCTCCACAGAAACCACCAATTGATCTTTGTCATTCACATGCACTCGGAAGTCCTCTTTGGTCATGCCTGGCACGGCCAATTCTATCACAAACTCCTTCTCAAACTCTTTGACGTTGATTGCAGGAACTGTGGTAGCACGCATGGGGAACCAATCCTCATTGAAGAAATCGTTGAAAATGGCTGGCAACCAGTTTGGGTTTTGCCTTCTGATAGTAGGTAACATAATAACAATAAATTTTATAGTTAGGTTTAGGTCTATGGCAACATCCTCTCGTTAGGCTGCTTGCCATTTTTCCTTGGCATAGGGCTTATTGCAAATACTGTGCCAAACTGCCAAGCAGGCATAATATTTCACATTTTTTATCATTTCACCACGTTTTTGCAGAGTTTGCTGGCAGTTTTAATCACTGATTCTCTGAGTAAAATCACCATTTCGCACAATTCTTTTTGCGTAATTCACAAAAATGTAGTACCTTTGCAGCCCAAAACAAAAAATACTATGCCCACACCATTTTCTCCCGAGATCATCCAACTCCGCAGCGATATAGAAAAACATATCGGTCGAACCTTGCAATCTCCTGCTGATTTTGAACAACTTACACACCGTATCTGGGAAAAACAGCATGCGGTATTATCGCTCTCGACCATCAAACGCCTTTGGGGATATGTTGAGAGCAATGGCTCGCCTCGTCTCTCTACGCTCAATACCTTGGCGCGGTTTCTTGACTTTGCAGATTGGAATGCCTATCTTGTTGCACTGGAGGGACGTGCGGAGAGCGAGAGTGGTATGTTCGCAGGTGAGGGCATACGCACATCCGAACTGCAAGTAGGCGAACAGATAGAGGTGACTTGGCAACCCAATCGCCATTGCGTATTTCGGTATTTGGGTGATAATCAGTTTATTGTAGAAGAATCTAAAAATGCAAAACTCCAACGGGGTAACACCTTCCAT
>JAEIGA010017843.1_pt1 | contig 10809 bp, 7 predicted proteins | sample 9270691 | NCBI WGS metagenome assembly JAEIGA01 (sample SAMN17057246, study PRJNA624740) | gut metagenome | biome: biome; isolation source: fecal sample | host: Bos grunniens | place: China: Xizang | collected 2019 | reverse complement strand
TAAAAAAACAATTTTCAATAAACTCACCTTCTGCAAAGGTAAACTTTGTAAAATATAACAAATATCGTAAGACAATTCCTACTATATTTAAAAAGCAACAAAATAATATTGCAGTAATTTATGCATACGGTGATGTAAATCAAGGAAAGGGTAGTTCTTTATCAATAGGTAGCGAAACTTTGATGCGAGCTATTGAAAAAGCAGCTAATGACAATAGTGTGAAAGCAATTGTGTTAAGAGTAAATTCACCGGGAGGCGATGCAATAGCCTCAGAGCTTATTACAAATGAAGTAATCAAAGCAAAAAAACTAAAACCTGTTATTGTATCAATGGGAGATGTTGCTGCATCGGCAGGATATGAGATGAGCTCGAATGCAGACTTAATTGTAGCCTCTCCAATCACTATTACAGGTTCAATAGGAGTGTTTGGAATAATGCCAAATATAGCACGCTCATTGAAAAACAATGTTGGATTAACTTTTGACACAGTAAAAACTAACGATAATGCTATTTTGTCTCTTACAACACCTCGTTCACAACAATCAAAGCTTATTTTGCAAATGAATGTTGAGAATTTCTATGATAATTTCATTACAAGAGTAGCCGAAGGTCGTAAGTTAGAAAAGACATACGTGGATTCAATTGCAAGAGGTAGAGTTTGGTCGGCAATAGATGCAAAAGAGTTAGGATTAGTTGATGAATTTGGAGGATTAAATAAAGCAATTTCTATTGCAGCTCAAAAAGCAGGTATAGAACAATATGGAATAGTTGCCTATCCTAAGCAAAAAGATATTTTAACTCAATTGTTAGAATCAATATCTGAAGAATCAGACTTTCAAGAGCTTGTAAAAGATAAAGATGTCTTTGAACAATTGAATGAAAAAATAGAGAAACTATCTCAAAATCAAGGAGTTCAAGCGCGCATTCCATATATCATCAATTTCTAATAAAAAACCTTAAAATTTTTTCTTTGATTTTTGATTTTTTTTCTTTGAAAAATTTAAAAAAATCAAAGAAAAAATTTAAAAAATCAAAGAAATATTTTTTGAAATCTAAGAAATAATTTAATCTCGTTTGATAATTGAAATTTTAATTGTATTTTTGCAAGATTATTTTAAAATTTAATATAAATTAACAAAATATAATAAGCGATGTCTAAAGCTATAAAAATTACTAAGGGCTTGGATCTCAAATTATATGGTGAGCCTACGCCTGAGGTTGTGGAAACATTTGTGAGCGAATATGCTCTCAAACCAAAGGACTTTATCGGCTTGACTCCTAAACTTTTGATTGAAGAAGGTGAAAGAGTAAAAGCAGGTACTCCTCTTTTTTATGCAAAAGGCAAAGAAAAGGTTTTGTTTACTTCTCCTGTAAGTGGAGTTGTTAAACAAGTGAAAAGAGGAGAGAAAAGAGTCATTGAAGAAGTTATAGTAAGTGCTGATGAAACAATTGAGTACTTAGATTTTGGAGTTTCAAGCATTAGTGAATTGAATGCGGAACAAATCAAAGAAAAAATGTTGATTTCTGGTGCTTGGACTTTACTTCGTCAAAGACCTTATTCAGTTGTACCTAATCCTGATACAACTCCAAAATGTATAATTGTGTCTGGTTTTAGTTCAGCACCATTAGCACCTGATTATTCTATACTTTTGAAAGGTTTAGGTGCAGAATTACAAGTTGGTGTTGATGCTTTGAAAAAAATGACAGGAGTTACAATTCACGTAAACGTGCCTTCACAAAATGTAAGAGCAGAAGAATTGTCAAAATTACAAAATGTTCAAATCAATACTTTTGAAGGAAAACACCCTTGTGGAAATGTTTCTGTTCAAATTGAGAAATTAGACCCTATAAACAAAGGAGAAAGAGTTTGGTATTTAGATGCTCAAGATTTAGTTGTTATAGGACGATTATTTTTAGAAGGAAGATACAACACAGAACGTTTAGTTGCCTTAACAGGTCAAGAGGTTTCTCACCCACAATATTACAAAGTTAAAAAAGGTGCGAATATTTCTTCTTTGATTTACAACAATACAACTGCTGTTGATTTAAGAATAATAAGTGGAAACGTACTTTCTGGAACAAAAATTGAGAAAGATGGTTTCATTTCTGCTTATGATAATCAAGTTACTATAATTAAAGAAGGTAACGAAGCAGAATTTATGGGTTGGTTAGCACCTGGAACTAAGAAATTTAGTTTTTCAAGAACATTCTTAGCAGGATTCTTAACAAATTGTTGCAACCGTAAATATGAAGTGAATACTAATCTTCACGGAGGAAGAAGACCTTTTGTTGTAACAGGAGAGTTTGAAAAAGTATTCCCAATGGATATTTATCCAATGCAACTAATAAAAGCTTGTATTATAGAAGATATAGACATGATGGAGCAATTAGGAATCTATGAAGTAGACCCTGAGGATTTTGCTTTATGTGAATTAATAGATTCTTCTAAGACAGATATTCAAGAAATAATAAGAAAAGGTTTAGACCTAATGAGAAAGGAGATGGGAGAATGAAATTTATAAAGAATACATTAGATAAAATGAGGCCAAACTTCGAAAAAGGAGGGAAACTTCACGCTTTCCATTCTTTGTTCGATGCTATTGACACTTTAATGTTTGTTCCCGCTACAACAACTACAAAAGGTTGTCATGTAAGAGATGCGGTAGATAACAAACGTACAATGATAACAGTTTTTATAGCCTTACTTCCAGCTTTATTGTTTGGTATGTACAACATAGGCTATCAACACTATCTATCAATAGGCGATATAGTAGCAGGGGATTATTGTGCTAACTTTTGGAATAATTTATGGTATGGATTTTTAAAAGTTCTTCCATTATTATTAGTTAGTTACATTGTTGGTTTGGGCATAGAAGTTATTTTTGCTCAAATGAGAGGACACGAAGTTAGTGAAGGATATTTCGTAACAGGACTTTTAATTCCTATGATTTGTCCTCCTGACGTTCCATTGTGGCAATTAGCATTAGCAGTTGCTTTTGCAGTTATCATTGGTAAAGAAGTATTTGGAGGAACAGGTTACAATTTCTTAAATCCTGCATTGGTAGCAAGAGCATTCCTTTTCTTTTCTTATCCTATTCAAATGTCTGGTGATACAGTTTGGATTGCAGAAAAAGCAGATGCTTATTCTGGTGCTACTCCTCTTGGAGAAATGATAGCAGGAGCAAATCTTCCTTCTACATCTATTATGGATATGTTCATAGGATTTATGCCTGGTTGTGTTGGAGAAACATCTGTTATTGCAATTCTAATAGGAGCGTTAATACTATTAGTATCAGGAGTTGCATCTTGGAGAGTTATGTTATCAATATTTGCAGGTGGAGCTATAATGGGCTTGATATTTAATGCTGTTGGTGCAAACGATTATATGAATATGCCATTCTATTATCACTTCTTAATAGGTGGATTTATGTTTGGTGCAGTATTTATGGCAACAGACCCTGTTACAGCTGCTCATACTAACACAGGAAAATATATTTACGGATTCCTAATAGGTATTATGGCTGTTTTAATCAGAGTTGTAAACCCTGCTTATCCAGAAGGAATGATGCTTGCAATATTACTTATGAACGTGTTTGCTCCATTGATTGATTACTATGTAGTAGAAGCGAACATAAGAAAAAGAGCTAAGAGAGCAAAATTAGTTAATAACAAATAAAACCAAGAGAGATGGCAAATAAAGAGAGTAATTCATACATATTTATGTATTCAACCATTTTGGTTGTCGTTGCTGCTGCTGTCTTGGCTGTAGCAGCAGTTGGTTTACGTCCTTTTCAAAAGAAAAATCAAGAAATTGAAAAAATGCAACAACTTCTTACTGCTGTTGGAATAGAAAATGATGTAAAAAATGCTGAAGAATTGTATAAAAAATACTTTGTACAAGAATTGACTGTAAACAAAAAAGGAGAAGTTCTTTCTACATACGAAAATGAAATATTAAAAGGAGAAGTAAGACCTTTCAACGTTGAATTATCAAAAGAACTTACAAAAGGAGAAGAAGCGATGCTTCCTATTTTTATCTGTAATCAAGAAGGTAAAACAGTATATGTAGTACCTGTTCATGGAAAAGGTTTGTATGATGCAATTTGGGGTAATGTAGCGATAGAAGAAGACTTAAACACAGTTCGTGGAGTGCTATTTGACCACAAAGGAGAAACTCCAGGTTTAGGAGCAGAGATAACAAATCCTGCATTCCCAGCACAATTCAAAGGTAAAAAAATATTTGAAAACGATGAAGTGAAGTTAGCAGTTGTTAAAGGTCAAAAAACTGAAGAAGAAAAACAATATCAAGCAGATGCTGTAACAGGAGCTACAAATACTTCAAACGGAGTTTCAAACATGTTGAAAGATTGCTTATCAAATTACATAGAATATTTCAAAACACTAAAAACAAAGTAATATGGCAAATATGTTAAAACTTATAAAGAATCCTTTAAGTAAGGAAAATCCAATAGCAGTGCAAGTTTTAGGTATTTGCTCTGCTTTGGCGGTAACTACTCAATTAAAGCCTGCAGTTGTTATGGCATTATCTGTAACTGTTGTAGTAGTTCTTTCAAACGTAATAGTATCATTACTAAGAAATACAATTCCTTCTCGTATTCGTATTATAGTACAATTGGTGATAGTATCTCTAATGGTAATTCTTGTGGACCAATTCTTAAAAGCATTTGTTTATGATGTAAGTAAGCAATTAAGTGTCTTTGTAGGATTGATTATTACTAACTGTATAGTAATGGGACGTTTAGAAGCATTTGCATTAGCAAATAAACCACTTCCATCACTTTTAGATGGTATAGGAAACGGATTAGGTTATGCAGTTATATTAATAATTGTTGGATTTTTCAGAGAACTATTAGGACAAGGCTCTTTGTGGGGATACAAAATAATACCTGAAAGTTTCTTTGAAGCAGGATATGTTAATAATGGTCTAATGACAATGCCTGCAATGGCCTTGATATTAGTAGGAATAATAATTTGGGTTCACAGAAGTCGTAACAAAGACTTATGCGAAAAGTAATTAACTCTTAAAACATAAAAATATGCAAGAAATAATAAACATATTCGTAAAGTCTATTTTCATAGATAATATGGTATTTGCATTCTTTTTAGGAATGTGTTCTTACCTTGCTGTTTCTAAAACAGTAAAAACGTCTATGGGATTAGGTATTGCTGTGGCTTTTGTACTTGTAATCACAGTGCCTATCAACTACCTTATCAATGAATTTATTTTGAAGGAAGGAGCATTAGCTTGGTTAAGTCCATCTTTTGCTACTGTTGATTTAAGTTTTCTAAGCTTCATTTTATTCATTGCAGTTATTGCTGCAATAGTTCAATTAGTTGAAATGTTCATAGAAAAAGTTTCACCTTCACTTTATAGCCAATTAGGAATTTTCTTACCATTGATAGCAGTAAACTGTGCAATCATGGGAGCATCTTTATTTATGCAACAAAGAGAATATGCTAATATAGGAGAAGTATTTTCTTTCTCTCTTGGTAGCGGAATAGGTTGGTTACTTGCTATTGTTGGTTTAGCTGCAATAAGAGAGAGAATAAGATACGCACAAGTTCCAGCTCCATTAAAAGGATTAGGTATAACCTTTATTATAACAGGACTTATGGCTATTGCATTCATGAGTTTCATCGGTATTAAACTATAAAACAGTATAAGAGATGGGAAAAATAGTAATAATAAGTGTATTAGTTTTTTTAATCATTGTTCTTTTATTGGTATCTGTTTTGCTTTATGCAAGAAAAAAATTGGTACCATCAGGAGATGTTAAAATAAACATAAACAATAAAAAAGACATAGAAGTACAATCAGGCTCTTCTATTTTGGCAACACTTGCTAATGAAAAAATATTCTTACCTTCGGCTTGTGGAGGACAAGGAACTTGCGGAATGTGTAAATGTAAAGTTATAGAAGGAGGTGGAGAAATGCTACCAACAGAAAAGCCTCACTTTACAAGAAAACAACAACAAGAAAACTATCGTTTAGGTTGCCAAGTTAAAGTTAAAGAAAATATGAAAATAGAGATACCAGAAGAAATATTTGGTATCAAAAAATGGGAATGTGAAGTACTTAGCAATAATAACGTTGCAACTTTCATTAAGCAATTCGTTGTTAAATTACCAGAAGGAGAAACTCTTAATTTCAGAAGTGGAGGATATATTCAAATAGATGTACCTGCTTGTACTATCAACTATAAAGATATGGATATAGATCCTAAATATCATTCTGATTGGGATAAATTCAAAGTATGGGATTTAGTAATGAAAAATCCAGAACCATGTTTCCGTGCATACTCTATGGCTAATCACCCAGCAGAGAACAATATCATAATGTTGAATATACGTATTGCTACTCCACCTATTGATAGAGAAAAAGGCGGTTGGGCGAATGTAAATCCAGGTATATGTTCTTCATACATTTGGTCATTAAAACCAGGAGACAAAATAACAATTTCAGGACCATACGGAGAATTCTTCATTAAAGATACAGATAAAGAAATGATGTTTATTGGAGGAGGAGTTGGAATGGCGCCGATGCGTTCACACATCTTCGATTTATTCAAAACACATCATACAACAAGAAAAGCAACATTCTGGTATGGAGCAAGAGCAATCAAAGACTTGTTCTATATGGACGAATATGAAGAAATCGCAAAGAACAATCCAAACTTTGAATATCACGTAGCCTTGTCTGCACCTGATGAAGGAGATAATTGGACAGGATATACAGGATTTATTCACGATGTTATCTACAACAATTATTTGAAAAACCACAAAGAACCAGAAGAAATAGAATACTATCTATGTGGACCACCACCAATGATTGCAGCAGTAATTAAAATGTTAGACTCTCTTGGAGTACCACCAGAAAACATTCTTTACGATAACTTTGGTAGTTAATAATAAAAATCAATAAACAAAACAAAAGGAGGAAGACTTTCTATAAAGACTTCCTCTTTTTTTTTGTTTACTTTAAAGAGGTAATAGTATTACTTCAAAGAAGTAGAGGGATTACCTCTTTGAAGTAAAAAAAGAATTGCAGAAAAAAATCAACAAAACAAAACAAAAACAATAAAAAATCACTACATTTGCAATCTATGAAATTATTAAATTACATATTATTTTACGGGTTTCTTATTCCCTTATCGTTTTTACCGATGAGGTTTCTGCATTTTTTAGCAGATATTGTTAAGTTTCTTCTTTACAATCTTATAGGCTATAGAAAAAAAGTAGTAATGGAGAATCTTTCTTGTTCATTTCCAGAAAAAACTCAAAAAGAATTAAAGGAAATTGCAGACAAGTTTTACTCACATCTTGCCGATTTGTTTTTGGAAGCAGTGAAAATGCTAACTATTTCGAGGAAAAACCTAATGAAACGATACAAATGCACTAATCCAGAACTAATATCTAAATACTATAAGCAAAACAAGAGCATTATTTTAGTCTCAGCCCACTATAACAATTGGGAATTTATGGTAGCGAGTCTTGGAATGCAGTTTGATTTTCATGGAATAGGAGTAGGCAAAAGAATGAGCAATAAAACCTTTGAAGAACTTATGCATAAAAAACGCACAAGATATGGTACAGAAGTTTGTTATGCAGACAATTCTCGCAAAGTTTTTGAACAATATCACAATACAAAAACTTGTGCATATATGCTTTTGAGTGATCAAAGTCCAAACAATAAAAACAAATGTTATTGGATAGATTTTCTTAATCAAAAGACAGCATTTATTTATGGTTGTGAATACTTTGCAAAAAAATATGACTATCCAGTATTTTTCTATAAAGTTAAGAAAGTAAAAAGGGGCTATTATGAGTTTGAAATAGAAGAAGTAGCTACACAACCCCAAGAAATAGAATACGGATTCATAGTAGAAAAATCGGCAAACATATTAGAAAACTTGATAAAAGAAGCTCCTCAATATTGGTTGTGGAGCCATAGACGTTGGAAACTTAAATACGAACAAATAAATAATTATGAATAATTTTACTCATCTTCATGTGCATACTCAATATTCTATATTAGACGGAGCATGTAACATAAATAAATTACTTGATAGAGTTAAAGAGTTAGGACAAACAGCAATAGCAATTACCGATCATGGCAATATGTTCGGTGTGTTGGAATTTCACAACGCTTGTAAAAAGAAAGGAGTAAAGCCAATCTTAGGTTGTGAAATGTATGTCTCACCTCAAAGTAGATTTATAAAAGATGGGAAAAATTTTAGTGGGCACCACCTTATCCTACTTGCTAAAAACGAAAAAGGTTATCTAAATCTAATAAAATTAGACTCGCTTGCCTTTGCCAAAGAAGCCAAATATCGAACATCAAGAATAGATAAAGAACTTTTATTTGAATATTCAGAAGGATTAATATGTTGTTCTGCATGTTTAGGAGGAGTATTGCCTAAATTAATAGAAGCAGGCGATATAGAAGGAGCTGAAAAGACAGCATTAGAATATAAAGAAGTTTTTAAAGATGATTATTATATAGAGCTACAAAACCATGGAATAGACCTACAACAACAAGTCAATAAAGAATTAATAAGAATTGCTAAAAAATTTGATATAAAAATAATAGCAACAAACGATGTGCACTATATAAATGAAGATGATTACGAAGCACATAAAATATTGATTTGTTTAAATACAGGAAAGACCTTAGAAGAATACGATAATAGTAAAATGTCTTATACGGGTAAAGAATTCTTAAAATCATTTGATCAAATGATAGAAGCATTTCCTGATATTCCAGAAGCTATTTATAACACGCAAGAAATAGTAGATAAGATAGAAGTCTTTGAATTAGAAAGAGGACCAATACTTCCAGTTTTTGACATACCATCTTCCTTTGGTAAGATAGAAGACTATTACGAAAAATTTCCATTAGAAGACATAGAATCTAAACTTTACAATGACTTTATAAACAATCCTAAGACAAAAGACGAAGACAAGCTACCAGAATTAAAGAAAGAAATAACAGACAAACTAATAAAAGAAAAAGGAGGCTACAAAAAAATAATTCGTACGAAATTTGATGCAGCCTATTTGCGACATCTTACCTTTGAAGGAGCGAAAAAGCGTTACGGAGACAACCTTGATGAAACTGTTTTAAAAAGAATAGAAAGCGAATTAGGCACAATAGAATGGATGGGCTTTCCTGGCTATTTTTTAATCGTACAAGATTTCATAAACTATTCAAGAGAAAACTTAGGAGTAATAGTTGGTCCGGGTAGAGGCTCAGCAGCCGGTAGCGTTGTTGCATATTGTCTTGGAATAACAGCAATAGAACCATTGAAATATGGATTACTATTTGAGCGATTCTTAAATCCTGACCGTATTTCCTTACCCGATATAGATGTAGACTTCGATGATCAAGGGCGAGAAAAGACTTTGAAATATGTACAAGACAAATATGGCTCAGATCACGTAGCACAAATTACTACCTTTGGAACAATGGCGGCGAAAATGTCAATAAAAGACGTTGCACGCGTACTTAATTTACCTCTTGCCGAATCAAATAGATTAGCAGATTATGTTCCAAATAGACCAGGCATTAGTTTAGAACAAGCATTCAAGGAGTCGCCAGAGTTGAAACAAGAATTAGAAAGCGGAAGTGAATTAGTAAAAAAAGTACTCTCGCTTGCGGTGAAATTAGAAGGCTCAATTCGTAGCACAGGTATTCATGCTTGTGGAGTAATCATAGGACCTGACGATATTTCCAATTATGTTCCAATTGCCGATAGTAAAGATTCCGACATGATGGCAACGCAATTTGAAGGAAAGCTAATAGAAAGTGTAGGAATGATTAAGATGGACTTTCTAGGGCTAAGCAACCTTTCAATAATAAAAGATGCCTGCGAAAACATATATAAAACCAAAGGAATAGTTGTAGAACCAGACAAAATACAATTAGACGATAAAAAGACTCTTGAACTATTTTCAAAAGGATTAACAGTAGGTACATTTCAATTTGAATCAGATGGAATGAGTGGACACCTACAAAATCTAAAACCAGATAGATTTGAAGACCTAATAGCAATGAATGCTTTGTATAGACCAGGACCTATGCAATACATTTCAAACTTTATAAATCGTAAACATGGCGTAGAAGAAATAGTGTATGAATTTCCAATAATGGAAAAGTATCTTTCAGAAACATACGGCATAACTGTCTATCAAGAACAAGTGATGTTGCTTTCCCAAGCTTTGGCAAATTTCACTCCTGGTGAAGCAGATAAACTTAGAAAGGCGATGGGAAAAAAGCAAATCAAAGTAATGGAAGAGTTGGAAAAGAAATTCATTGTTGGTTGCGAGAAAAACGGCTTGGAATTAGAGAAAGTAAAGAAAATTTGGGAGGATTGGAAAAAATTTGCCGAATATGCTTTCAATAAATCCCACTCAACTTGTTACGCATACGTAGCCTTTCAGACAGCATATCTAAAAGCACATCACCCGGCTGAATATATGTCGAGTGTACTTACACATAACCTATCTGATATAAAGAAAATAACAAAATATATAGAAGAATGCCAAAATATAAACCTACAAGTATTAGGTCCAAACGTTAATGAATCTGACCTTAACTTTATGGTAAACAAAAAAGGCGAGATACTCTTTGGATTAGCCGCTATAAAAGGAGTAGGATTAGCCGCAGCGGAAGAAATAATTAGAGAAAGGAATGAAAATGGTCCTTATTCCTCAGCCTTTGACCTTGTAAAAAGAGTGAATCTTCGTATAATAAATCGCCGATGCTTAGAATCCCTAATAAAAGCAGGT
>JAEIGA010017842.1_pt1 | contig 10809 bp, 15 predicted proteins | sample 9270691 | NCBI WGS metagenome assembly JAEIGA01 (sample SAMN17057246, study PRJNA624740) | gut metagenome | biome: biome; isolation source: fecal sample | host: Bos grunniens | place: China: Xizang | collected 2019 | reverse complement strand
CAATTAAATTGCGACCAATCAGGTGTAAATCGAGCAATGAATAAAAACCACCCTAACAAAACCTGTAAAGGGATGTTGTTCTTCAATGAACCCCAAGATTTTGACATTAATGAAAATTAATGTTATAATATAATTAAGAAAACAATCTATATTAACATAAGGCAGGAGAATTTTATATGAACACAGCAGTATTTAAAGCAAATGAAATGCGCAGATTTCCCGTAAAAGAGGAATTTTTAAAAGATAAAAAATTAAATGATATAATCTATGGATTTTTTCAAACTCATAGTTATTTAAATATAGATGGAGATAAAAAACAGCGTTATTGCCTCAAATCAGAGGCAAGCGCTGGGAAAATAATCTCATATTTCAATTCTATTGAGAAACCCGCACCGGTTAGTGAAAGAACTATTCGCAATATGATTAAACTATTCGCGCAAAGCGGGATTCTGTCCGAGGGAACGTTAGATAAAAAGAAAGTATATTTTCTCCCTGATTTAAAGAATGGAGAATATACTTATATGAAAACTGAGACATTACGCTTCCTCGTTAATACTTCAACGTCAAATGTAATTAAAACCTATGCCTTCTTAAAAAAGAAATGGGAACAACACATTGACTTCAAATATAAAGAGCCATATAGATTTTCACAATCTAAATTATTAGAGGTAATTGGCTATACCTCAAAGAACAATAGCGACAATTTAGAAATGATAAAAGATATTCTAACTTCATTACAAAACAATGGACTGGTTGAGGTTCATAAAGAATGGGTCTCAACAGGTAATGATAATGTAACAGAATATTTTGTGTTAGACGCGGTGAATGATGATTATATTCATAGTGTGGAATCAAAAGTAAAAGACGATAGCTATGTTGCGGTTCCTGTGAATATCGAGGATTTTAAATCGATGTCAAAAGCAGAACAGATGAAGATTATAGGCTTCTAACGGAACAAAAATTTCGGCAAATTTTAATAGTTCCGTTCGGCAAATTTTAATAGCATATAACTAATCATTACGATACGCTTCGTGGCTTACGCCACTTCCGCTTATCGTCTAATCATTATATGGGCTAACGCCCATATGTAATTGAGCCCCCATTATTTGGGGCTCTTGTTGTTAGAATATATATTAACAAAAGGAGAAAACATTATGAATGAACAAAGAAAATTTTATTGTTATTCAATTCAATTAAAGAATTTTTTAAAATTACAAGGAATTAACTATGAATGCCGCGGCCGCCACAGTAAAAGCGGGAACTTATATTGGGTATTCCCAAACTCTCCCGCCTTAGATGAAGCGCTATTGTGTTGGAATAAATATAAATTAACATTTTGGAAGGAGAAGCGCGCTAATGGCAATGACCAAACCACAAATTAATTTCTGTGAAAGATATTTAGCAAATGGATATAACGCATTAGATGCGTATTTCTCTGCGTTCCCAGATGCGGATAAAACAAACAGAAAACCATCTTACCCTTATACTCTATTAAAAAAGCCAGAAATTAAAGAATATATTGAGAAACGCAGAAACGAGATATATGAAAGCTTAAATATAGATGCCAACCGCATTGCCGCAGAGATTTCTGCTATTGCCTTCGCGGACAAGGGTGATGATATTTATACAGTTAATGCTAAATTAAAAGCATTAGAATTATTACAAAAGCAATTCGGTCTTCAAAATCAGAAGATTGAGACTAAGCAAGAGATTATCGAGATTAGTTTGGAGGATTAATATATATGAACGAAAATTTAAGAGAAAAATTAGACAATGCTTCAACTGAGGCTATGAAAGCCGCAGAGGAGCTATGTAAAGCATTAGGTGCTATTGGTGCTATTGAATATGACGCACCTCAGACTAAGGAAGAAGCGGAAGCATTTCCAAATTTTTTAATTGAACGAGATAGACGCTGTGCGTATATTTTAAGACGAGTTTTAGTTGAATATGGCAATTTCCTGTTTCTATGAGAATAATTGTTCGTAAAAATATCTTTAACGATATTTATTTACCACATTTAACTGATTACTCAAAGCGCTATAACGTGTTTTATGGTGGCGCGGGGTCTGGAAAAAGTTTCTTCGTATCTCAAAAATTGGTTTACAAAGCTCTCGCTGACCGCCGCAAAATATTAGTGCTAAGAAAAGTTGGAAGAACAACTAAGAACTCAACATTTCAATTAATTCTTGACACTCTTGCTCAATTTAAAATAAAAGATAGATGTAAAATAAATAAAACGGATTTTAGTATCGAGCTGCCTAATGGCTCGATATTTTTGTGCTCTGGACTCGATGACCCGGAGAAAATTAAGTCAATCACTGGGCTGACAGATGCCTGGCTCGAAGAAGCAACCGAGTTTGCGCAAGATGATTTTAACCAGATTGATTTACGTATAAGAGACCCATTTGCCAAAGACCAGCAAATATATTTATCATTTAACCCTGTGTCTAAGGCGTCATGGTGCTACCTACAATTCTTCGCAGAGAATCCAGAATTAGAAGAATTCCGAAGTAAAGTAGAAATAGTCAAGAGTAATTACCTACACAACCCACATCTGCCGCAAGCATACATTGATTCTTTGCTATTGTTAAAGGCGACGAATCCCGCGTATTATGCGATTTATGCGTTAGGCGAGTTCGGTTCATTAGATAAATTAGTTTATTCCAATTGGCAGTCTTTTGATTTTGACCATAGGAAGATTAAGGGTGAGCTAATTTGCGGACTGGATTTCGGTTATACCAATGACCCAACTGCTTTTGTCGCAGGAATTGTAGTCCCGGAAGAGAATCGAATCTACGTTTTCAAGGAATGGGGCGGCACTGGGTTTTTAAATGATGAGATAGCGGACCAGATAAAATCTATGGGTTTCGCTAAATCGGCTATAAAGGCAGACTCCGCGGAACAAAAAAGTATCGATGAGATAAAAAGAATGGGAGTTTATAGAATTAGCCCGTGTGTAAAAGGGCAAGGAAGTATTCTACAAGGAATTCAAAAATTACAGCAGTATGAATTAATTATCCATCCAAGTTGTAAAGAAATAATAGAGGAGCTACAAAATTATTGTTGGGAAAAAGATAAACAGACCAACGAATATATTAACAAACCCGTGGATAAACATAACCATTACCTGGATGCGTTGCGCTACTCACTTCAATGTCTGGATGAAAGAGTTCAGCTGCGAACAATGGACAAGAAAATGTTGTTCTAAAAAGGAGGCATTTATGATAAAATTAAATCCAGAGACAGAGCTAACTGCCGCGATTGTCAAAAAATTAATCGATAATCACAAGCAGTATGATATGCCGCGTCTTCAAAAATTAGAGGATTATTATTTAGCAAAGAATGAAATTTTAAAAAGACAAATGGCTGACCCTTCAAAACCAAATAACAAGATTTCTAACCCTTATGCTAATTATATAACAGACACCTTAACAGGTTATTTTATGGGTGAGCCAGTAACATATTCATCATTAGATGAAAAGGCATTAGAAGAATTAAATCTTATATTTGAATATAATGATGAAGCAGATGAGAACGTAGAGTTAGCACGCAGTTGTAGTATCTATGGAGTTGGATATGAGATGATGTATGTAGATGAAGAAGGCTCAGTCCGCTTTAAAAGATTAGATGCGAAGGAATGTATTCCTATCTATGATGACACTATTGAGAATGACCTATTGTATGTCATCAGATATTATTTAGATAAGGATATTATTACTGATAAGACGTTTATGTATATAGAAGTAATCAGTAGAACAGATGTATCGAGATATAGAGCAAATGATACTGGTGCTAATATGGAATTAATCGAGTCCCGCCCGCATTATTTTGGAATTGTTCCTATTGCTATTTATAAGAATAATGAAGCGGAGATTGGGGACTTTGAGAATGTTATCTCGCTGATTGATGCCTATGACAAGTTAGAGAGCGATTCATTGAATGATTTTGAATATTTCTGCGACGCATACCTGGCGCTGATTGGATTCACAGCAGAAGCAGAAGATGTGGCTGAGATGAAGCAGAATAGAGTCATTCTATTGGATAAAGATACTGATGCTAAATGGTTAATTAAAGATGAACAAGATAGCACAGTTGAAAACTTAAAGATTAGAATTGATAAAGACATTCACAAATTCAGTAAATGTCCTAACTTATCAGATGAAAATTTTGCTGCTAACGCAAGTGGAGTAGCAATTAAATATAAATTAGTTGGAACTGAAAACTTAATTTCAGTAAAAGAAAGAAAGTTCAAGAAAGGTCTTCAACGTAGATTAGAATTAATTTCATTAATTCAAGGAGTTAAATTGGCTGGATTTGATTGGAGAGCTATTGATATTACATTTACAAGAAACTTACCATCTAACGACACAGAAATCGCAGAGGTAGTTAATAAATTATCTAATGTAGTATCAAAAGAAACATTGTTAGCTCAGATTCCATTCGTTGAGGACGTTCAGGCGGAATTAGATAGACTGGATAAAGAACAAGAAAAGAACCCATTCTATGATTTACGCCTGGGCTTAACAGGAGAAGATGAAGATGGAACACAATCACGAACACAAGCTAACGAAGAAGAGGAGCGAGTATAATAATCTACAAAGCTACGATGATGAACTGGCTATTGTATTAGAACTACTGGAAAAAGCTGGTAAAGTTGAAAAGAGCGTAGTTAAAGATTTTGAGAAAGCCCTGTATAAATTATGTGATTTATATAATGAGATATTTCCATTTTACTACACAAATGGCGTGCTTAATAAAAATGAATTTCAGAAGTTAGTTATGAGCTTAACAACAGGCAAAGGTGGCATTGACTCAAAGGTAAAAGCAGTGACCGCAGAGTTAGAGAAACAGACTCGTGAATTACAAGATAGAAAACTAATGGCCTGGTTAATCTTAGATTATGAACTAACATCTCAGAAGACAGCGCAGTCAATCGGAGTTGATTACAAGAAATTCGCCTACCTACAATCTACTCAGGGAAAGCAAGCGACTGTCTTACAACCGTGGTGTAAAGATGGAAAGACTGTATTAGATAGAATCAAAGATAACACTCAGGATATGGAACTTAAATTGCGTGCGGTTATTCTCGAAGGAATTGAGAAGGGCTGGACAATTGGAGAAATGACTGAGAAATTTAGAAATATAACGGGCATCGCCGCATCAAAGGCGGCCCGTCTTATTAGAACTGAAACTATGGCGGTGTATGCGAAGGCTACCCGCGATATGTTCTTAGAGAATGGAATCGAATATGTAGAAATAATCGGGGACGCCGCCTGTGGTGGTATCTGTTTAGATTATGTAGGTGGAGCTTTGCCATTGAGGGACGCCGAGATAGGAGGAGACTTACCGCCTTACCATCCTAATTGTGCTTGTAGCTTTTGTTCTTATGTAGAGTTTGGTGAAGAACGAATTGGCTATGAATATTATGAAGGAGAATAAAGTTCGGACATTCTTGTTCAAAATGATAACGAGAAATTTTAAAATCTTATAGACAAATTATGAGGGTTATAACTCCATTTGGAGGGATAAAACTCAGAAAGGATTATTTAAAATATGGCAGATAATAATATTAATACAACAGTAGAAACTAACACTCAGGAAACAGGGGCGGCAACCGCAACTGAACAGACAACTGGGAAAACTTACACTGAGCAGGAATTACAGGATTTCCTACAACGTGAAACAGATAGACGAGTAACAGCCGCTCTTAAAAAACAACAGGCATCATTTGAAACAAAGATGGCTGAGGCGGAAAAGCTTAGAAATATGGACGAGGCACAAAGAAAAGATTATGAATATAATCAGAAAGTTGCTGAATTAGAACAGCGCGAAAAAGATTTTAATTTAGCACAGAATAAACTGGAAGCGAGCAAAGTGCTTGCTAACAGAGGCTTGCCTATTGAATTTGTAGAATATGTAGTCGCAGATGATGCGGATGCGATGCTTGAAAATATTAATACATTTGATAAGGCATTTAAATCAGCGGTAGCTGACGCAGTGTCCAGACAATTAGCTTCTCCAACACCAAAGAGTGGTTCAGTAAAGCAGACAGGTTTGACAAAAGAAGATTTCAAAAAGATGAATTTAGCACAACAGGCTGAATTATATAAAACAAACCCTACGCTATACAAAGAATTAACAAATAGATAATAAAGGAGAATTTATATATTATGGCACATACAATTTATGAAAATTTCGTCCTTGAAAATAAAATCGAGGATATTTTAACAACAGCCGTTGATTTACAGGCTTATATGACAGTTGATACATCTCTTACTCTTGAACCAGGTATGAAGAAAATCGTTCATACTTACACAGCATCTGGCGATGTTGAAGATTTAGCTATGGGTGAAGGTAACAGCGAAGACATCACAGTTAGCTTTACATCTGCTGAATATGAAGTTGGTGTAACTCAGGGTAGATTCCAGTATTTTGATGAACAGGAAATGACTGACCCAATGGTAGTTGATACTGGTCTTGATGGAATCGCAAAGAAAATGGTTAATGATTTCACAACAAAAGCTATCGCTGAATACGATAAAGCTACATTAGAAGCACCAGCAGACGCTTGGTCATTTGACGCAGTTGTTGATGCTATTGCTAAAATGAATTTAGAAGATGAAACAGGATTATTCCTATTAATCTCCCCAGCTGATAAAGCAGCATTCAGAAAAGCATTAAAAGAAGATTTATCTTATAGTGAAGCGTATGTTAGAACTGGTTATATTGGTTCTGTTGCTGGCGTTCCAGTTATTGTAACAAAGGCAGTTGAAGCAGGTAAAGCATTCTTAGCAACTAACGAAGCAGTTACTTTATTCATCAAGAAGGGTGCTGAAATCGAACAGGAAAGAGATGCTAACATCAGAAACAACGCAGTATATGCGAGAAAAGTTACAGTAGTAGCATTAACAGACGCTACTAAGGTAGTTAAAATTACAGTAGGCGCGTAAGCACCTATAAGAAAGGAGTCCAAATATGTTAGATAAAATTAAAATTTTATTAGGTCTAACTGATGATTCAAAAGATGAATTACTGAATGTTCTGATTGGATTATGTAAAGATGAAGCAATTGATTTTTGTAATCTAAAAGAGTATTCAAAGAAATTGGATTCCGCTATTATCGCGATGGTTATTGAACGATATAATAAGATGGGAACTGAGGGTATCTCCTCAGTTTCCACTAATGGAATAAATGAAAGCTACGAGAATGGATATAGCGAAATCGTTCTGTCTAAGTTAAGAAAGAACAGAAAGGTTAAGTGTGTATAGATATGGTAATGAGAGATAAAATAATTCAAGTAATCAAGAATAAAGTTTCAGATGGTGAAGGTGGTTTTATCTCAAACGGTCCAGATTCTCAGGTAGAAATCGAATGTAAGGCTTCCCTAAATGTGAGCCCAGAGGTTATGAACGCGTATGGACAGGGCGGAGAGCAGGTCCTACATATCATTAGCCGCGGCCCGCTTTTAGAGGAAGCCTTTTATTTGTTTAATGGCAAAAAATATAACGTGAGAGTCCAGACTGACAATTGCCGCCTATTCTATTCTACTCTTGTCGAGATTAAATAAAAATCTTAGGAGGATAATATGTTTAATATAGACAACGATACAAATACAATGACGATTATTAAAAAAGATACCGCGTCATTCAAAGTAGCTCTGGACAACTATTTCTTAAAAGATGGGGATAAAGTTGTTTTTACTATTGCGAAGGAAGCGGAACAACCAGAACCAATCAAGCAGATTGTGGTTGAAGATTTTTACGAAGGTGAAGCAACAGTGTTGATTAGTTCAGAAGACAGTAACATTGAAGCAGATACTTATTTATATGATATACAGATTAATACCGCAGATGGCAGGGTTGATACTATTGTAGGCCCAGCTAAATTTAAAGTAATCGGAGGTATAACTTACTAATGGCAGATATGATTTTAAAAAGTTTATCACCTGTTGGTGAGTTATCTCCAAAGCCATTCACAGCGGGAGACAAATTTGTGCCAATCCCAGGCCCACAAGGAGAACCTGGGAAGTCCGCATATCAATCTGCGGTAGATAATGGATTTAAAGGCACAGAGAAAGAATGGTTAGCGTCCTTAAAAGGACAACCTGGTGAGAAGGGTGCCAAAGGAGATATTGGTCCTATTGGTCCCGCAGGTGAAGACGGAAAAGATGGCGCGATTGGTCCGGCGGGGCCTCAGGGAAGTCCAGGAATCTATTTAGGAACAACAGAGCCTACTGATGTAAGTGTTTGGTTAGACCCATCAGGAGATGCTGATATTGTTGTTTCTATTGAAGATGTAAAGGCATTAGGTTATCTAACTGAAGAAGAAATTGATGAAAAGATTAGCGCTATTGAAGTTCCAGACATAGATTTAACAGATTACGCGTTAAAAAGTGAGATTCCAGATGTATCAGCATATCAGACAGAAGCGCAGGTAATCGCATTAATTGAAGAATATGGTGGTGGAGGCGAAGCCCTGCCATCCGCAGAGGAGGTTGAATTTTAATGAGTAGATATAGCATTGAAGGTTCAACACTGACAGCTATTGGTGATGCGATTAGAGATAGAGTGGGGGACACAAAAATTATTCTTGTGTATAATAAACCTGTTATAGAAGTTATTAAATCTGATAATGCGACAGGAATGGATTCTTGGCAAGGCTCTCTTCCAAGCTATCCTTCTAGAACGAAATATGGGGAAGTTAATTTTCCAGATGCTAAAAAAATTAAAATAAAAATTGGATGGTTTTTTACAACATCTGCCTCTTATATTACAGTGTTTGATGAAGCTAATAAAGAAATAAATTATGGATATTTAAAATCTTATCCAGGAGATGTTTCTTCTGGTGAGCCTAAATATCAAGAAGAAATTTTTAATACTAATCATTTATCTTTTCAATTAGACCATCCATATGAGGGTTCGAATAGTTTTTTTTATATCGAATGTTATCCGCTTGACGAAAATAATAATGAAATTTTAGTAGAAAGCGACACTCCAAGAGAAATAGTGGTTTTCAACTCTATGACTCCTACTCAAATGGCAGAAGAAATTAATAACTTTCCACCCTCCCTACCAAATGAAGCCTTTATTCTTACAGGAGATTGCAGTTATAGATTTGCTTATAACAGTTGGAATTGGTTTATAAAAAATTATTGGGATAAAGTTACTACAAGAGATATTTCTGCAACTCAATATATGTTTTATAATTGCGCTGAGGTGGAACAAATTCCTTTTGATATAAATATGACGCCTAATAATAATGGGAATGCAATTATGTATATGTTTTATAATTGTGTAAAATTAAAAAATATTCCTAAGATAAAAGGGGTAAAGGTAAAAGAGCTAAACGGTCTATTCCGTGACTGTCACAATTTAAGGGAAGCGACAGAGGATTTTTATGAGGATTGGGACTGGAGCCTTCTTGATGGTTCAACAAACTCTTATACTGGGAATAGCTCAACTTTATTTGCAAGTTGTTATTCGCTAAGAAAGTATCCTAATAGTTTTTTAGCCCATGGAAATTCTATGTCTACATATTCCTATACTATATATAATAATTTATTTACAAATTGTTATTCATTAGATGAGATTGTAAATTTACCAATTCAACATAGAGATGCAGCATGGACTGCAACTTATTCAAATGCTTTCTCGGCAGTTGCAACTTACTGTTGTAGATTAAAAAACTTTACATTTGAGACTAATGACGATGGAAGTCCAATAGTGATTAAAAATTGGGCGAATCAAGTGATTGATTTAAGTCAAGCAGTTGGATATGCAACTCAAGTATATATGGAAAATGGTATATTAAATCATAATAGCGGAATTACAGTAGATAAAAAGGTAACTAATGATGCAAGTTATCAAGCATTAAAAAATGACCCAGATTGGTATACTCGTGATGTAAAATATTCACGTTATAATCATAATAGCGCAGTAGCTACAATTAATTCATTGCCTGATGTTAGTGCCAAGACAGGAAACACAATTAAATTTAAAGGTGCTGCTGGTGAATTAACAGATGGTGGAGCTATTAATACATTAACAGAAGAAGAAATCGCAGTGGCAACAGCAAAAGGCTGGACTGTGTCATTATCTTAACGAAGGGAGTTTTTCTATGAAGAGTGAATTTTTTAGTTTAATGAAATATGAGGCGGAAGACGGAATGGTGTTTGACTGGTTAGAACCAAGATTCCACGAAGATGAAAATGGGAATGAAGTTCAAGACCATTTATACGCAAAGACACTATTCATTGGTGCTAATGATGATATTGAAAATTATATCGAAGTAATCGCGCCAGAAATGGAGGCGTAAGATGATTTTAAAAATAAAAAATGAAAATGGACAATGGACTGGCATTCCAGCTATTCAAGGGCCTAAAGGCGATACTGGTGCCCAAGGTCCTGAAGGTAAACAAGGTATTCAGGGCCCAATTGGGCCACAAGGTCAGACTGGTAAAGAAGGTCCTCAAGGTCCAGCAGGTAATAATGGAAAAGACGGCGCTAAAGGCGCTGACGGTAAAGATGGAGTGTCTCCGGTTGTTCAAATGACGACAACGTCAACAGGAGCTACCATTACCATTACGGATATTAACGGAACATCTACCGTAACTATTAAAAACGGAATAAACGGTGCGGTAGGCGCTCAGGGTCCACAAGGTCCAGTTGGACCGACTGGAGAAACTGGTCCACAAGGAGAACAAGGTCCTGCAGGCGCAGATGGATATACCCCAGTTAGAGGAACAGATTACTGGACTGCCGCAGATAAACAACAAATGGTAAATGATGTATTAGCTGCTTTACCTATTG
>JAEIGA010017841.1_pt1 | contig 10809 bp, 8 predicted proteins | sample 9270691 | NCBI WGS metagenome assembly JAEIGA01 (sample SAMN17057246, study PRJNA624740) | gut metagenome | biome: biome; isolation source: fecal sample | host: Bos grunniens | place: China: Xizang | collected 2019 | reverse complement strand
AAGGTGTTGACACTCAATATGCGTGACCAATACTACAATATGCGTAAGATGGTTGAGCCACACCCTCAGGTTATCGACAAGGCTAAGCGCGCTATGATTGAGGCGGGCGTTAAGCCTCTTGTTAAGCCTATCCGCGGTGGTACCGATGGCTCACGTCTCTCGTTTATGGGTCTACCTTGCCCTAACCTCTTTACGGGCGGTATGAACTTCCACGGACGCTATGAGTACGCCTCGCTAACAACGATGCAGAAGGCGATGAATACTATCATTAACCTTGCGCGCATCTGGGCAGAGTAATTGGTTAATGAGTCGAGAGAAATTAGTAATTAGTAATGGTTAAAAGGCTGCGCCTTTTGTGTGGTTTAATGATTACACAGTAACTCATAGAAACATACGGCGTCAGCTGTCGCTTGGTACAAGCGAAACTATTACTAATTACTCAATACTAATTACTAATTAGATTATGAATAACCAATACGGATATATGAGAGTGGCGGCGGCGGTGCCTCGCGTACACATCGCTGATGCACACCGCAATGCTGAGGGTGCTCTCAAAATTATGCAGGATGCCTTCAACGAGGGTGTCGAGATTGTGGTGATGCCTGAGCTATCGTTGGTGGGTTATACCTGTGGCGATATGGTGCTTCAAAATAAGTTGCTCACCGATGCCGAGCGCGCATTGGAGTGGCTTATGCAGGAGTGTGCCGATATTCCTACTATCGGTATCGTGGGCTTGCCTGTGGTCTTTGCTGACCGCCTTTACAATTGTGCTGCTATCTTCGGTCAGGGTCAGTTGTGGGGTATTGTGCCTAAGAGCTACATCCCTAACTATGGCGAGTTCTCGGAGCTTCGCTGGTGGGTATCGGGATACTCGATTAAGGATCGTATGATTCGCTTTGCGGGTCAGGAGGCTCCATTTGGTAGCGACCTCTTGTTCGACCTTCATGGTGTAGAGTTCGGTGTGGAGATTTGCGAGGATATGTGGGTGCCTGTGCCACCATCATCAATGCAGGCGGTGCAGGGTGCTAAGTTGCTCTTCAATCTATCGGCTTCGCCAGAGTCGGTACGCAAGCACGACTACCTCCTATCGCTTATTGCGGAGCAGTCGTCACGTACAATGGCGGCATATATCTACGCATCGTCGGGTCATGGCGAGTCGTCGAGCGACTTGGTGTTTGCAGGTAATGCTGTTATTGCGGAGCTTGGTCGTGTCTTGGGCGTAAGCAAGCGCTTTGTGCGTAACGACCGTATGGTTATCTCGGATATCGATGTTGAGTATATCTCTACACGTCGTACTGCACGTAACACCTTCTACTATCCTGAGGCACCGGAGATGCGTGTTGTGGAGGTTGGTGTTGACGAGATTATGCATCAGGGCGACTTGCGCCGTCATATCGAGCCTATCTACTTCGTGCCAGAGGATGAGGCTGCACGTGCAGCACACTGCAAGGAGGTATTTGCTATTCAGAGCGCAGGCCTTGCGCAGCGCCTCGAGCACACAAATTGCAATAAGGTGATTATCGGTATCTCGGGCGGCTTGGACTCTACATTGGCACTACTTGCCGTATGTGATACGTTCGATTTGCTCGGTCTTGACCGCAAGGGTATTATTGGTGTAACAATGCCTGGTTTTGGCACTACCGATCGCACATATCAGAATGCTCTATCGATGATTAAGGAACTTGGCTGTACACTTCGAGAGATTCCTATCAAGGATGCTTGTATGCAGCACTTCAAGGATATTGGCTTGGATGTTGAGGAGAGGTCTGTTGCGTATGAGAACTCGCAGGCTCGTGAGCGCACACAGATACTTATGGACGTGGCGAATATGTGTGGCGGTATGGTTGTCGGTACGGGCGATATGAGTGAGTTGGCTCTCGGCTGGGCAACATATAATGGTGACCAGATGTCGATGTATGGCATCAACTCTTCGGTGCCTAAGACTCTTGTTAAGCATATGGTGGAGTGGTATGCTCAGAACCGTGCCGAGGGCAAGCTAAGCGAGGCTTTGCTCGATGTTGTGGCTACGCCTGTAAGCCCAGAGTTGCTTCCAGCTAGCGAGTCTGGTGAGATTGCGCAGAAGACCGAGGATGTGGTAGGTCCATACGAACTTCACGACTTCTTCCTATACTGTACATTGCGTCGTCGCTATGCCCCTGCTAAGATTGTTATGCTTGCAACACTTGCCTTCGAGGGCACATACTCTAAGGCTGAGATTGTCAAGTGGTTGAAGGTATTCTTCCGTCGTTTCTTCTCGCAGCAGTTCAAGCGCTCGGCAATGCCTGATGGACCAAAGGTCGGTGCTGTGGGTCTCTCACCACGTGGTGATCTTCACATGCCTTCGGATGCTCAGGAGAGAGCTTGGGTACGCGAGATTGAGGATGTGGAGCGCGAGTTGGATAACATCTAATCAGTTGTAAGATGCGAAGACTATTTTTTGCGATACTATGTGTTGTAGGTCTCGGTATTAGCACTGAGGCCTCTGCACAGATAGACTTAGGCAGGGCTCTCGGCACGCTCCTGAACGAGGCGGCTACAACGCAACCTACCGTAGATCACTATGCAGCTTTGCGCGAGAATGCCCCTGCGAAGGGCAAAATCCTGGGCACGTGGCACTACCTCTCTGCGCGTGTGGAGTATCTCGGTGTCAACTCACTTGCCTCAATGGCTATACCACAGCTCGAGAGCTTTGTGCTTGCTGAGTTAAAGAGCAAGGGTATTGTTGAGGGTTGCTGCTCGCTTACGTTTAACCGCAATGGTGTTGCTGTCATAGGCACGCTTGACCAGGTGCACGAGGGAAAATATACCTATGACCCTACCACGGCAAGGATTAAGGCGTCGTACGACTACGATAACCATACCTACAAAGTGTCGGGTTATATAAAACCGGTATCTTCGCGTATCGCGGTGCTTATAGATATGAAGGATGTCCTTCGTGAGATTGTAGTTCTCCGTCCAGCACTCGCCAAAGATGAGAATTTCCTAATGGTTAAGGGTGTGGTTGATAGTTTTGGAGATATATACCTAAGTGTCCTCTTCAACAGGTAATTTCTTGTGATAAGGGGTCATTCTCGACCTCTCAATCCAAAGAGCGAATGGGCAGTACGCCAAGTACAGCCCATCCGCTCTTTCTCTTTATCGAGGCCAAGCCTAACCCCCTCTGACAAGAAATTAGGTCTCGTGCTTGGGGTGGTTTGTTTTTTTTTGTGATAGGTGGTCATTCTCGACCTCTCAATCCAAAGAGCGAATGGGGATGTACGCCAAGTACACCCCCATCCGAGTCAATTTCGACTTGGCACCAAATCTAACCCCTTCTGACAAGAAATTCGGTCGTGCTACCCGGAAGGTCTGGATTAGAAGTGAAAACTGAAAGGTGAAAACTGAAAAGTATGGTATGCTTCGCATAAGTTTTATAAACACGCGTCGCAGACACCATACTTTTCAGTTTTCAGTTTTCAGTTTTCACTTTGCTGAAGCATCGCTTCAGCATATATCATATCCTCTGGTGTGGTGAGCTTGATATTTGAACGCTCACCCTTAACAAGACCAATCTTAACGCCCAACGCCTCCACAACCGTGGCATCGTCGGTAAAGCGTGTATCGTAATCTTGCTCGTATGCACGGCGCAGGATGTCGCTACGAAATACTTGCGGTGTCTGCACGATGCGAAGCAGTGAACGAGATATAACCTTTGACTCCTCACCCTCCACCATGCGATAAGAGTCCACAGCATCGACAACGGGAATAACAGCATCGCACGTCTCGGCTTCGAGCATAGTGCCGATAATCAGTCGCTTGCTTACCAATGCTCTCACGCCATCGTGGATAGCGATGTACTCCACCTCCTCAGACAAGGCTTTTATACCATTCTTTACCGAATCGAAACGCTCCTTGCCGCCACATACCGTGCGGTGGGGTGCAACATCGAAGCGCGCGGCAAGATTGCGCCATAGAGCGATATGCTCCTCGGGTAACACTACGACAATCTCCGCGCCCGGCAGAGCTTCATAAAAGGTGTTTATAGTACGTGCCACAACGGGCTCGCCACCAAGAATCATAAACTGCTTAGGTAGCGACGACTGCATACGGCTACCCGAGCCCCCAGCAACTATGATTACTCCTCGCTTTGCCATATAAGTTTCTTTCCAAATCCAAGGGTGTTATCCGTAAGTTTCATCATCGTAGGCGCTACCATCCATAGCGATAGTGGTGCTACGGCGGTGTAGGGGAAGCGCTTGATATATGTCGCTTGAGCCTTGCTGTCACCACGTTGAGCCTTACCTACGATTTGCAGACCCTGAATGCGTCCTACAACGCGTGTTTCGAGGGCAATAGAGAGCGCCACATTGGGGTTCTCCTCCATCTCTTTGCCGTGACGTGTGGTGGTGTCTGAGGTGAAGATAAAGAGGTTGCGCTCCTTGTCGTAGGCGTAGAAGCAGTTGGCTACATAAGGCATACCCTCGCTATTTGTAGTAGCAAGGGTAAGCAGATGGTGTTTGCGTATGAATTTTAGGAAGTTATCCTCCATATTACTCGCTCTTTGAAGTTTGGAAAATATCCTGCTCGGTTACAATACCGCCCACAATCTCCTTGCCATCAAGCTCGGCAACGACTCTGTCGCGGATAGCCTCGAAGGCGACCATCTGTGCTGATGGCAGTGGCTCAGCAGGCTCTTGTACCATTTTAAGAGGGTCGATAGGCGTGCCATTCTTCTTGATGCGGAAGTCGAGGTGAGGACCTGTAGATGCTCCTGTTGAGCCTACATATCCAATAAGCTGACCCTGCGATACGCGAGTACCCACAGAGATGCCCTTCGCAAAGCTTTTAAGGTGTAGGTAGCCAGTCTCCATATTGCCTGCGTGCTTAATCTTGATGGTGTTACCACCGCCACCCTTATCCCAGCCACGGAATGTTACCGTGCCATCTGCCACAGAGTGTACAGGGGTTCCCGCTGGGGCTGCGTAGTCTATGCCGTGGTGTGGACGATAAACCTTATAGACAGGGTGCAGACGAGCCTTTGAGAACTTAGAGCTGATGCGGGTGTACTTCAGTGGCGCTTTGAGGAACTGCTTGCGTAGTGACTCGCCATTAGCCTCCCAATAGCGTAGCTTGCCATCGTGAGCAAATGGTATGGCGTAATATTGCTTGCCGCCGTGTATGAACTCAGCACCCCATATACGACCTATGCCGACACTCTCGCCGTCGACCATCTTCTCGTCGTAGACAACCTTGAACGAATCTCCTGCCTGTATGCCGAAGAAGTCGACTGTCCACTGATATATATCCTCAAACTCCGCAGCGAGGGCGTATGGCAGATTCTGCTCCATGATTGTACCCCATAGCGATGATGTGATAGCCGCCTCGCAACGCTTGCGAATAAGCTCCATTGGGCGTGAGCCAAGAGTGATGCTTATGCTGTCACCCACAAAGCCAAAGACAACATAATCGATAGCATTTTTATGGTAAACTACATAATCGAGGACGTTGTGTTCGCCAAGTGAGTCGGTATAGCTACGTGTGAATGTGGTATATGCGTTGTCGGCACGAATCTTTCTAAGCGGGAATATCTCCTTTGACTCCTTGTCTAACTTATCTACGGTCACTGCCGAGATGCCACGACGACCGAGGATGCCACCTACGGTTTCACCCATACGCACGGTATCGTTTGCAATCTCGTAGCCATCGATATTGATGCCATATAGATATGTTGGCTCTACCGCCACCTCATTTGTCTTGTTTCCGCTCTTCTTTTCGGCTGAGAAGCCGCCACATCCTACGACTAAAAGCGTCAGCAGGAGCGCTGATATATGCTTGAAAATTCTCATAATGTACAAAGATATGAAATATTTTGTTGATTATGTCACTATTGTGATAAAAAATGGTGGAAAGATGTAAATTGGCGATATTTATTTGGTGAATATAAAAATAAGTGCTACCTTTGACCAAATTGTGAGATTATCTCTCGTAACTTATTGTGCGAAATTGGCATAGCGTGTTTTGGGGAATAATCTCGGAAATAGATTGAGGATGAAGATTATTGCAGGCATATTATCGTGGATATATCGAATGGTTATCACCCTTCGTCACTGCCTCTATGATTGGGGTGTGAAGAAGAGTCGTAGCTTCGATATTCCGGTGGTGTGTATTGGAAATATCACCGTAGGTGGTACGGGTAAGACCCCTACTGCGGAGTATCTTCTTGCGGCGCTTAAGCCACACTACAATGTGGCGATACTATCGCGAGGCTACGGACGTAGAACAAAGGGTTATAGAGAGGTGCAGGTGGATGACCACTATGCCGATGTGGGTGATGAGCCGCTACTCCTAAAATTAAAATTTAGCGAGAATGTCATCGTCGTATGCGAGGATAGAGCCGAGGGTATCGACCGTATTCGTAAGGAGCACCCCGAGGTTACGCTTATCGTTATGGATGATGGCTTCCAGCATCGTAGTGTCAAGGCTAAAGTGAATATTGTTCTTGTGGACTCGACACGTCCAATTGAGGGTGATAGTATGTTGCCTTTGGGTCGTCTGCGCGACCTGCCATCACGCCTTAGTGCGGCGCATATCTTTATCGTGACCAAGTGTTCGGACACGATGACTCCGATAGATAAGCGATTGTGGTACAATAAGTTGCGCTCGATTGCATATCAGAAGGTTTACTTTACGCGTATCAATAGCCCGATGATTGAGCCTTTGTTTCACTTTGCCGAGCGCGAGGAGGTAAACTATGGTCAGCGCGCAATCCTTATGACGGGTATTGGTAATCCAAGACCATTTATCGCTGAGGCAGAGTCTAAGTTCAATGTGGTTGATAAGCTTATCTTCCGTGACCATCACGACTTTACGGCAGATGATATGCGACGACTCTACGATAAGCTACGCAATAATCCTCGCGCTGTGATTATTATGACCGAGAAAGATGCGGTGCGCCTACGTCGTGCACGTCTGCCTGAGCCATTAATGCGTGCGATGTACTATCAGCCTATTTCGATGAAGTTTGTCGAGGGTCCAGATCAGGATTTCTTGGGTCATCTGCTTGAGGATATTCGTCACGTCGACAAGGATGAAAATGCTCAGCAGGAGCAGTTGTTAAAAGATTAATATAAAAGAAGTTATATCATGATTAATAAGGTAATATTGGTTGGTTACGTGGGTCTTGATCCAGAGGTGCGAACTCTTGAAACAGGCGTAAAAGTTGCTCGCGTGCGTTTGGCAACAAGCGAGCGTATTTTCAATCGTCAGACAAATGAGGCTACTGAGCATACAGAGTGGCATACTGTAACTCTTTGGCGTAATTTAGCCGAGGTTGTGGATAAGTATGTGCGCAAGGGTTCACAACTATATATCGAGGGTCGCTTGCGTTCACGTGAGTGGGAGCGTGATGGCGTTAAGCACTACGCTACTGAGATTGTTGCTGACGAGATGAAGCTCCTCGGTCGTCGCCCAGAGGGTGCGCCACAGACTGGCTATTCTCAGCCACAGCAGCAAACCTATCAGCAGCCATCATATCAGGCTCCGCAGCAACCTGCTTCACAGACTCCACAACAGCCTGTCTATCAGCCTGAGCCACAGCCAGAGGCGCCGTTTATTCCACAGAATGATCCTGATGATTTGCCCTTCTAAAATTAGCTTGCCCCGGGAATGAAGTGACCCCAAAAGTTTTTTGTCCAAACTTTTGGGGTCACTTCAAGGTTGGGGTTGGCTAAATAACTTTTTAGTCAGCCCCTCTCTTTTATGCTCGATTGTCTTGTATGGTGAAATTTGTGCATATTATGCGGAAAAATGGGGTGTGTGTTGGAATATTTAATAGTTTCTTCGGAAAAAATTGTTAAATTTGTGCGCTACACTATATTAATATGGTGACAAAAATGTAATAACAAACATTATAAACAACAAAACATTATGAGAAAAATTTTTACAAGCATGAAGGCTATGATAACCTCTGTGGTTGTTATGGCTGTCGTTGCCAGCTCAGTGTCGTGTACATATGACGATACTGCGGTATGGAAAGAGATTAACAGTATTAAGGGTCAGTTGGAGCAGTTGCGCACTGATCTTGATGGTGTTCTTGAAATTGTGAATGGTCTTCAGAAGGGTGACCTCGCAATTCGTAAGGTTGAGCAGCAGGCTGATGGTAGCAAGCTTGTTACCCTCTCTAACGGAGCAAAGCTAACAATCTACCCTAGGGGTGGTGGTTATGATCAGGTCGTTACAACACTATTGGAGGATGGTGTTCGTTATTGGGCTATGTATGATACCCTTGGCAATGTTCAGCCTATCCTTGTTGATGGAGAGAAGGTGCCTGTGGCAGACCTCGTGCCTGTTACGCAGATCAACGATGGTGCTATCGAGGTCTCATTCGACGGTGGTAACACTTGGATTGTGACAGGCTATACAGAGTCTATTACCGACACAATCATCACAAACGTTGAGGTTGTTTATTCGGAGTGGCAGACCGATGCAGATGGTAACCCATTGGGCCTATACTGCAATGTAACATTTGCTGATGGCTCTACAATGAAGGTTGGTATGCAGAATGGTAAGCTTGTTCTTGCTGCGGACTCAATGTTCGTATCATACGGCAACACAGGCACATTCTATATCGATATTCAGGATGCAGTAGACTATATCACACAGATTCCAGAGGGTTGGGAGTGTGATGCTCAGCTTAAGGTTAAGCAGAATCGTATGGAGCTTACCTTCATAGCTCCTACATTGGAGGAGATCAACGCTGGTAAGGCTGTTGAGTCTGGCGTTGCAAAGATTATGTTCGTATTCGAGAATGGCTCTTCTGCTATTGCAAGTCTTCGACTTTCAACTAACCCTGCTACTGTAGAGTTCGCTGCAGGTGGTATCTATATTGAGGCTGGTTATGGTGCTTCATACCTTGTTGGTGGCTTGTTGAGTAAGTCTGCATTTGAGAATAACTTTGATGCTATACCGACAGTTGCCAATAGCCATCTTGGAGGTACCCCAAGCACTCAGATTTATGATATGTCATTTATGGAGACAAACTCTCTATATATTCCATATACTGACTTGGTATCTTCTGTGAAGAGCGGTAATGAGTACTACTTCTGGTATGCAGCTCCAAATACTGATGAGAATGGTACTATGTATATCGAGAAGAAGGATATCTGCTATGTACGCTACAAGCACATCGCTCCTACATTGAAGACTACACAGGCAAACTTCTTCGATTTGGATGTTACATTCACGGCTGCTGGTGCTGATGAGAACAATAAGTATCTTGTAGGTTTGAGCGTAGCTAATGAGTTTAATGCTGAGGAGTTGGCAGCATACTACACTGATTATCCAGACTACTTCTACGCAAACCACTCAGAGACAGAGCATAAGGGTTCGCTTCTATCGTTCGTAGATCCTAACAGATCACAGCTTGATCCAAATACAGAGTATGTTATGTGGTATATCAACGAGAATACTCTTCCAAATGTTCGCGTTGAGGATGTATACTCTTGGAATCTAACAACAGCTGCATTTGTCGAGGGCGGATCTCTTGAGGTTACATATAGCGATCTTGTTGTAGAGTACACATCAATCTCTATGGAGCTAAATAGTACTAATCAGATTGCAATGTACTACAACCTTCTTCCTAATTATGCAGCATCGTTCCCAACCGATAGTGATACTCTTGCTATCAAAATGCTTACAACCGAGGGTAAGAGCACATATTCATCGGATTCTGTTAGGGTATCGTTCAATAATGCTAAGGCTGGTGAGACGTTTGTTCTTTTCGCGGTAGCTGTTGATGCTGAAGGTAAGTATGGTAAAGTGCTTCGTGAGCCATTCTCTACAAAGGCATTTACGTATAATAGTTTGAATCTCTCTTTGGAGGAGGTAGAGAAGAAGATTGATAACACTCTTATTAAGCCAATTTGCGAGGGCGCTGAGAAGTATGTATATGTATGTGTACGTACAGATAGCGATGAGTGGAATAAGGTGTTAGGTGGTACAAAGAAGAAGGCTGGTGAGTATATGATTGAGTTCGCTGGTAATAGCCTTATCCACGATACTTCTACTGAGAAGGATGCTCTTGTAGATGGTTGCATCAAGATGTCTGGTCTTGCATTGGGCGAGGAGTATGCCATTGTTGTTATGGCGGTAGATGCTGAGGGCGTTTACTCAGCACCAGTGGCACACTACTTCAAGCCATTGGCAAATATCGGTAATGTTGTTAGACGTGACGATCCTAATTGGGCCGTAGGTAAGCCATCAATTGAGATTCTTGAGGTTGATGATAATCCACATCTATTCCTAATGTTCTCTTGGGAGTTTGTTCCAGGTGAGAATACACGTGCATACTCAGCGGCGATGTTCCCAGCAAACTTCTTCAATGAGGATCTTGGTACTGAGATTGATACTGTTGATGAGCTTATCGCAGACCTTATCTCATCTTGCGATACAGGTACAATGAGCGAGCAGGGTAAGAGTGGCGTATGGCAGGAGTCTGGTATCTACGTTCGTGAGTGGACAGAGTGGGAGGATACCGATGATGATGGCTACCTTGAGGTGGTTGAGAAGAGTGAGGAGCGCGATGGTATTTACCACTTCTACCCATACGGTTCTTCAAAGCAGACCTTTATCTACACTACATGGGTAGGTGAGGATGGTAACTTCCACGAGCCATTTGCTATTGATCCTGCTACAGGTGCGGAGGTTGATATTTGGACTGGTGCAGCACTATAATGTGCTGTGATAGTGATGTTATTAGCGTCACATTATAAAGTGAAGAGAGTGAATAAAAAGTGTATTTTGTCGTTACGCTTGCCCTCAAAATGCTCATTT
>JAEIGA010017840.1_pt1 | contig 10809 bp, 7 predicted proteins | sample 9270691 | NCBI WGS metagenome assembly JAEIGA01 (sample SAMN17057246, study PRJNA624740) | gut metagenome | biome: biome; isolation source: fecal sample | host: Bos grunniens | place: China: Xizang | collected 2019 | reverse complement strand
GCTACATTTGATGATATTTTTTCAAAAACAAAAGGTCGTTTGATAGTTGCAACCTTCTCTTCTAATGTTCACAGAGTGCAGCAAATTATTGATACTGCAGTGAAGTTTAAACGTAAATGCGTAATTTGCGGTCGCAGTATGGTAAATGTTATCGATGTTGCATTACAGACAGGATATATGAAACATACAGAGAATACTCTAATCGACATTGAAGACATTGATAAATATCCTCCGGAGGAACTCGTTGTTATAACTACAGGTAGCCAAGGAGAGCCTTTGTCTGCACTTACAAGAATGGCAGTAGCAACACACAGACAAATTGACATTGTCCCCGGAGATACTGTAATTATTTCCGCAAGCCCCATTCCGGGTAACGAAAAGCCTATTAACAAAATGATTGATGAACTTTTCAAGCGCGGAGCTAATGTTATTTATAAGTCTCTTGCAGAAGTACACGTTTCCGGACATGCTTGCGAAGAAGAGCTTAAACTTATTCAAGCAATTGTAAAACCAAAATATTTCATGCCTGTCCATGGAGAATTCCGTATGCTTACAAGACATAAAGACATTGCCACAAGGATGGGTATGGCCGAGGAAAATGTGTTTATTATGGATAACGGTCGTGTTCTCGAATTTAACGGTGACGAAATTCACACTGACGAGACAGTTACTTCCGGCAATATTTTAATAGACGGTCTTAGTGTAGGAGACATTGGCAATATAGTCCTTCGCGACAGAAGACACCTTGCAGAAGATGGTCTTATAGTAGTTGTTATGTCTGTAAATTCAGCTACAGGCGAAGTAATATCAGGACCTGACATAATTTCAAGAGGCTTTGTTTATATGAGAGAATCTGAAGAAATGATTACTCATATAAAAGAAGTTGTTCTCAATACAATAAACAAAACAGAAGCTCTCTCCTCTTATCGCAAAAATGATTGGGCACTCAAGAAAACAAGTATTAAAGATGCAATTCATAATTACGTTTATGAACAAACAAAACGTAACCCTATGATTCTTCCTATCGTTATGGAAATATCCCCATCGTTTGCACCGATTGCACCTGAGGAGTTAAAGACAGAAGAATAAAACAAAAAGGGCTGTAAAAACAGCCCCTTTTTTTATCCTCTTTTTAATGTAATAACAGAAATAGTCGGCGGATTATAAAATCTAAAACCGGGAAAACCATCCGCTCCGAGTCCGGGCGAAATATAATTATATCTTCCCTGCCCATCTGAATGAAGTCCCATTGTATCTTCTTCTTGCGGAAAGACACCTTTTCCTTCAACATACACAGCACCAAGCAACGGCAAACGGATTTCACCGCCATGAGTATGTCCTGAAACAGACAAATCATAATCAACCTCATGCAATCGTGTTTTGTTTACTTCTGCCAATCTGGCATTCACATCGTAATCAATCGGCTTATGGGTAACGCATATACTAAAGTGCTTATCCACATCAAAATTAACTTCGTCAAATTTATTCTCTACGTAATTAATTCCTGTAAAAAAAATAACTTCCCCGTTCTTCTCAACGGTAGAAATAGGATATACGAACTTCACTCCAATATCTTCAAAATACTCCATCATTTTATTTTTTTCTTTTGGATAAATACACATGTTCCAATTTTCGCTAAGATTACTTGTTTTTGTAGGAGTATAGTCAGATTCACCTAAAATATATAAAACAGGTATGTCTTTCTTATCTAAATCATCAAGTAAATCTATTATATCCCAATAATCGCCGCTTTCCGGAGATGACATATAATCCCCTGTCAGCAAAATCATATCATATTCAAGACTGTTGATGATTTCAACAAGATTCTTGTTCTCTACTCCGAATTTTCGGCCATGAATATCACTAATTTGTAATATCTTATATCCATCAAAAGATATAGGGACCTGGGAATGTGTTACGGTTACATAATCCACCACAATTCTACCATTATCATACAAGGTGTAGACAATCAATACAAAAAGAAGTACAAAAACAACAGGAGCAATAATCCATTTGTGGCTTTTTTTCTTATCAGGTATCATTTTAAAACGATTTTTGCTATCTTTTCTGAGTTTTCGTTTAATCCTGTATTCCCTAATAGCATCACTGAGTTTTCGACTTGATTTATTATTAAACATTTTTGTTTAAACCTCGTATATGAAATACTGTGATTATATATTCTTTTTATAGAGAATATATAACCCCTCCAACAAAAGATTTGGATTATAAACTATTTTATGCTTCGTATGTTGTGAAATAACCTCAGAAAGACCGCCTGTGGCAACAACAAAGCATTCCATACCAAGTTCTTCGTTAAATCTATCAATCATACCATCAAGCATGCTGGCATTTCCCAAAACAGCGCCGGATTTCATACAATCAATTGTGTTTGATCCTATTGCTTTCTTAGGTGGCTCAATGCTAATCTGCTGTAACTGGGCAGCCTTTGCAGTAAGAGCATTTAATGACGTCCTTACTCCCGGCAAAATCGCTCCTCCTATTATGGTGTTTTTATCATTAACAACTGTTAATGTTGTCGCTGTACCCATATCAGCAACAATTAAAGGTTTAGGATATAATGCAGAAGCAGCAACACTGTCAACGAGCAAATCACTTCCAAGCTGAGCCGGATTATCTATTCCTATGTTAATTCCCGTTTTCATACCGGGACCTACAACAAGAGGCTTTCTTCCGGTGAGAATCTTTATTGCGCCTGAAAGAGGCTCTGTTATTAACGGAACAACAGATGAAATAATTGCACCATCAATTGATCCAATATCAATATTATGAATAGACAAGACAGCTTTAAGTTGTACAGCTGTCTCGTCAGAAGTTCTGTTTTGATCAGAAGCAAGTCTTGAAATAAAACACAGACTATCTCCGTCATATACACCAACAACAATATTTGTATTACCTACATCTATAGCAAGTACCATAAATTTATCTCCTGCAAATTATCTTTTATTTTTTTTAATTGCATTCATTACTCCGACAATAACGGGAGCCAGAACAACATTCACAGCAAGCTCTACAAGAAAATTAACTCCGGCGAGTGCCACAAAAGCAAAATAAATAGTGTTAGTATTACCAGCTATCTCGACAAGCTGCGGCTTAAATATTGTAAACATTGCTAATAAAAATATTCCTGTATTTACAACAGGGCATGTTATAGCCGAAGCATACGCTCCGATAACTTTCCCGGAAGAAATTTTACTTTTCGCAAAAAACCTATATACACAACCGGAAACAAAACCTGCACCGCATCCCTTAATTAAGCAAACCAAAGCAGTTGCAACAGGATTGGCCATCCACAAAAAATCAACATTACCCGAAAGATATCCGGAAATAATTATTATACCAAAAACCCCGCCAAGAATCGCACCGGCTGAAGGTCCGTAAATAGCTGCACCTACTACAATAGGAAGCAGCACCAAAGAAATGGAGACATCTCCGAATTTGATGTAGTTACCAATGAACTGCAGCACCACTACGATTGCTGCGAGCATTGCAATGCCTACAAGCTTTTGAACATTTAATTTTTTCATATATATTACCTCCTGCTACTGTTCCTTGGGCGGATACAGTGCATTTGAATTTTAACACTATTCAAAAAACAATTCAACCGCAAATTAATGCCTACATTTTACAAAGACGATTTATATGCAATTGCGGATTGTCCGTAATTATATAAAGCGCGCGATATTTTTGCCAATGCCGTTAAAGAGCCATCTGAACCCGTTTGATTTTGCATAGAATATATATATGATTTTACACTGTATTTTACCGTTTGCACAACATTACCATCTTCAAGTAATTCAATTGTATAAATATCATTAAATCCCGTAGCATAAATTGCATCAGACATGAATTTATACTGTCCCGTAGATGAATTCAGACATTCAAACAATTCTTTGGAAACCACCACGCCGTTAACTCGTATGGCAACATTAGACAAATCATTTGTTATAAAATTAACATATATATTATTTTTATAGTCACAATAAACACCCAAACCATTTATGAATGATGTTTCAGATTTTCTCTCACCTATAACCCTGTCTGTTGCTTCTAGTATCTTGTATTCAGATGGAATCAATCCGCTTACATTGTTTACTAACTCATTTGTTTTATAATTTTTAAACTCTTGTGCCGCTGCACCGTATTCGAGTATATCAGCTAAAAATGTCAATATTAATTTATTGTTTGTTTTTGCCGACGTTTTTTGGCAGTATGTTTTTATACTGTACTCCTCTAAAACAGAAAGAACTTCACCATCAAAAATCAGTTCTGCCAAAATATTATCACCCATGTTTTGAGGAGCCACACCCTTATACGTAAACTTAAATTCGTTGGCATTTCCTGTCTCTATACCTTCTACAATCGTAGTAACACCATTTTGTGTAAGACGCAACTTTGCAGAGTGATACTTTTCTGTAATATCTGCATAATAATTAAGTGACAAGTCATTTCCTATCGTAAGCGTAACACCTTTTATCTTGCCGTATTCCTTACTTTGTAATTCTGCAGCTAAATCCTCTTCATAAGTAAGTACCGAAAGCTCAGGACCGTTTGTAAAAGCAAGTCCATTTGAAAATACTGAATTTTCAGCCGGATGAGATTCTATAAAAGCAAGATTATTTATAACCGTAGAACTTCCTACAAGTAAAAATTTTTCATTCTCATACCCTGTATCAGCTGATGTAATGCCAACTACAGAAGGATCATTCCACGAAATATCTGCACCGTACCATTTTCCGTTTTCCATTTGTACGTAATTCCACATATGTCCGCCTACAGATGCACCGCTGTTTGCTGTGCCGTCCACAAGAACGCACGGAATTCCCACTTTGTCACACAGCACCTTAAATGCTCTCGAATATGCTTCACAAACAGGACCCATCGCACCTGTTCTGCCATACATGGCAGAAATACATTCTCTGCAACTTGCATCAATCGGCGACAAATCTCCGGATGAATTAAAACCATTTATCTTTGTAAGTACTTTATTAAAATATGCAACTTTTTCCTTTCGTGTGCCATTTGACGGATACTCTCCTGAAAGTATTTCTTCTATTCTGTTGTTAAGAGCTTCAGCCTCGGAATCAATCAAGTCAGCAGAAGTATATGAAGCGGCACGAATATCTGAAGTTGGAGATTTTAAAATGATGTATTGTTTTGTAGTATAATAACCCACCGCTTCGTTTGTATTCGGAATCTTTCCAAGAGAATAACTTGTAACCCACGTTGTGGATATACCGCCTGAAAGCCAGAAAACCTCAGGATGATCTCTGTCAAAAGCACCATATACAGTATAAATATAATCACTAATCTCACTCGTTACAGAACTGATTTCGCTTGCAAAGCTTTGTTCCAAGTATTTAAAAAGCTGTTCGTTTGTAGCACCTGATTCATACGTGAAATTATACGGTCCGCCGGTAAATTCCGTAACAAAGTGAACACTATTGCCATTTTTAAGAGTTTCATCAACTGCTGTCCTTAATGCTCCACCCTCAGCAGCATTACTTACCATCCAATTATACAAATCCGTAGCGTATTGCGGCAAAGAATCAACTCTGTCTATCCATTTCTCATAATTGCCTTCCTTTAGAGTTGGTGACGCAGAAAGATTTAAAGGTAATGATGTAATAATTAAACTAAATATCAAAAATAATAAAACAAATTTCTTAAATCTCATAAAAATCATAGCTCCTTGCAAGAAAGTTCAATTAGAAATTTTACCACATATTCATATTATACACATTTAATTATGTTTTTCAATCTCAATTTTGTGTTATAATACTGATGTAAAAATTTTCTAAGGTGATAATATGAACGCAAATTCTACGGATAAAAAATATACCTTCCCCCCTATTTCGTCAAAAAAATACAGTAAAATGTTACCGGACGGGACAGCACTTGTATTAGAAGGAGGCGGAATGCGCGGCTATTATTCCGCCGGTGTGTTTGAAGGCTTTATGGAACACGGGATAATGTTCCCCTACATCGTAGGAGTTTCTGCCGGTGCTGCAAATGCATTAACATATATTTCAGGTCAACCAATGAGAAGTCGACAAATTGTGGAAAATTATGCAGGCTCACCCAAATATGTCAGCGTAAGAAATTTATTCAGATACGGCTCAATGTTTAACAGAGATTTAGTTTTTCGTGCAATACCCAATAAACACGTTTTCTTCGACTTTAATGCTTTGCAGGAATGTCCTATCCGTTTTTTGACAGGTGTTATGGATTGTGAAACAGGAAAAGCAGTTTGGTTTGATAAAAAAGAATTAACAAATCAACTTGAAATTACAGAAGCATCATGTGCAGTTCCTATGATGGCTCCAATAGTTAATTTTAAAGGTTTCAAGCTGCTTGACGGAGGCATTCCGGCTCCTATTCCGATTGAAAAGTCAATAAGTGACGGTAACAAATTCCATGTTATTGTTCTTACACAAAATAAGGGCTACACAAAAAAACCGTTCACTCAAACTTCTTTAGCGAAATTTCTATATCGAAAATATCCTAACGTAGTTAAAACTTTAATTGAGCGTCACGAAATATACAACAGACAACTCGCCCTTTGTGAAGAGTTAGAAAAAGACGGCAAAGCTATAATTATACGTCCTAAAGAGCCCCTTCAAGTTGGCAGAACAACACGTGATACAAAGCTCCTTCTTGAGCTTTATGACGAAGGACACAGAGAATGTAATGAAGTTATCGAGAGGATTATCAATCATGGAAATATTTAAAACTGATAAAATTTACGAAACTGACGGCCATTGTAAAAATTTCGAAGCAGAAGTTTTATGGTGCGAAGAGAATTCCGACGGAATGTTTGACATAATTTTAAACCGTACAGCCTTTTTCCCCGAAGGGGGCGGACAGAGCTCTGATGAAGGCACCTTAGACGGACAAGATGTTTTATTTTTACGTACCGAAAATAACGAAACAACAATTGTACACACAGTAAAAAATCCAATTCCTGTAGGAAAACTTGTTTACGGGGAAATTAATATGAAAGAGCGTTTTTCTCGTATGCAAAATCATACTGCGGAACACATTTGTTCCGGTATAATTTATTCTTTATACGGATTTAACAATATTGGTTTTCACATGGGACAGGACGAAATAACAATGGATTTCGACGGTCTTTTTACTCAAGAGCAAATTAATAATATTGAATTTCTTGCCAATGAAGCAGTTTATAAAAATGTTCCTGTTAAATTTTCATTCTGCAAACCTAATGAGGCCGATAATATTTTTTACAGAAGCAAGAAGAAAATCGAAACAACATTAAGACTTGTAGAAATTGAAGGAATAGATGTTTGCGCTTGTTGTGCTCCACACGTTTCTCGTACAGGAGAAATAGGAGTTATTAAAATTCTTGGTTTTCAAAAATACAAGGGCGGCACAAGAATCAGTTTGCTTGCAGGAGAAAGAGCATTTAATGAATTAAATAAGCATTTTAATAATGTAAAAAAAATTACAAATTCTTTATCCTCAAACATGAATGATATTTGTGAAAGATTTGAGCAAATGCAAAAAGAGCTTTCCGAGGTTAAAATTGCAAAAACTGCTGCAAAGCAACAATACTACAGTCTTTTAGCATCAACATATCAAGATAATTGTAACGATAACATTTTATTTTTTGATGAAAATGCTACTGTAGAAGAGATGCGATTTTTCGTTAATTTGCTTATGGCAAAAACAACCAAAATTTGTGCATTTTTTTCAGGTTTAGATGGTAATTTCAAATTTATCGCAGGCTCGACAGATGTAGATATGACAAAGATATCGCAAGCATTACGTACAGAATTGCACGCTTCCTGTGGCGGTAAAACGCAGATGATACAAGGTTCTGTATGTACCGCTGCAAGTGAAATATATAATTTTTTTGAGAATGTACTTTTTTAGAAAGGAAAATTTTTATGTTTAGCAGGATTTCAGATTATTTTAAATATAAAAAACAAGAAAAAGAAGAATTTATTGCTGTTTTAGATAAACTTGTTCAGGATATCACTATTGCCGAGCAAGAGTTTTCTTCTATATTTTCACATAACAATTATATTGATGTCAGAATTATAAATAATTGGAAAAACAAATTTTCGACGCTTCACGACAACGCATCTTCTTATCTTGCCGGCGGAATGATTGAGAAAAAAAAGCTTCCGTCAAAATACGAAGCACAATTAAAACGAATTGGCACGTTATACGGTTTAATAGACAAAAGACGCAAAGAGCACAACAAAAACTTACTTTCTGCCGGAAAAGCAGCTGCAGTTGATGCATTTAATAAAATTTGCCCGGGATACACACCTACAGAATACCAAATTAATGCAATATTGGCAGATGATAAAAGGATATTGATTACAGGTGCTCCCTCTACCGGAAAAACTACAGCACTTATCGCTAAATATGAATATTTAAAAAGTAAAGGACGTTCCCTTTTATATTTTGATGCATTGAGTAATGTTAAATTTGCAGATTTTTCTTTAGAATTACTATCAAAAAGCAAAGAAAGTATAACTTACAATCGTCCCGATAAAAACTTCCTGAGCAAAATGATTATGCAATTTATAAAAGAAAAGCTAAGCGATTCAATATACAGAGGCAGATTAATCGACTACTATTTTAAATTCCATACACAGGGCAAAACGAGATTTGATTTTGACAGAGATGAAGATTATCAAAAATACATTTTACTCTGCCCTCCTGTTACATTAAAAGGCGAAAAAGTAAAAAGCTATGAAGAACTGGAAATCGCTGACTTTTTATATTGTACAGGAATAAATTACGAATATAACGCGCCTTTTGCCAAGGAAGCCATGATAAACGGTGCTCGCTTACGATATAAAGCAGACTTTACTCTTCCTGACTACGGAATATGTATTAACATTTATACTATGGACGACAGCGGCAACGCCCCATTTGAAGAAGACGGTATAACCTCCGTGGATGGTCTCGGTAACGCAACAGCGGCACTTAATAACAGAATAGAAGAAATCCGAAACCTTCACAACGATGCAGAGATACCATTGATTGAATGCTATACCTATGAAAAAACAGCAGGAAATATGCTTCCGAGACTTCAAAGCGCATTAGCAAAATATAATGTTGATTTTAACGTAAAAAACGATGATGAAATTATAAAATTAATACAAGATACAGACAAAGACTTTTTCTCAATAATAGCAGAAAGTATACGTTTGAGTATGGAAACAATACTTGCTACAGGCGAATCCGAAGAAACAATCCTGACATTAAGTCGTACAAAAAGTAAGACTTCAGCGCCACTATACAAAAGACGTGAGCGCATACTGTCTCTTGTTTTACCTTTTTATAATTATTATATCAAAAACGTGGAGTGGGACGATTTCAGGATTATACATTATGCAGCTAAGATGCTTCTGAATGCCGATAAGAGCTTAGTTGATTCAATGTTAAATTGTCAATATCTTTTCGTTGATAACGCCGAAAGCTTAAATGCAGCCTCTTATCAACTCCTTGCAGCCATTGTTGAAAAGACTAATTGCAAAATAGTTTTTGCAGGTTGCGGATGGTTAAGCGCTGTAGGAATCAATGGTACAGATCCTGTATATTTTCAAGATTTTGGCAGATTTTTCCCGGGACATGATGAGATACTTTGTGATAAGACATTTAATATTCCCGGCGGTATTTATAAGCAAATGATGGACTTTGCTCTAAATGAAAGCGGAAACTACGAATACAGACCTGTATATAGTAAAAACACGTCAATAAAAACAGAAATGACAAATAAAACGGTAACTGACTTTCTTAAACAACTTCTATCTGACAATACAGAAAAGCCATCAATACTTGTAGCTTGTCGTTATGAACACGAACTTGAAGCAATAAATCAAACAATAAATGAAATCCGAAAAGATGCCCCGTCTTGCCATATATCAAGCAGTACAATACTTAATGCTTCCGGCAAATACAATATTGTATTGTGGGTAAGCACTCGTTATACAAATTTCGGATTCCCCGACGAGCGCATTTGTCTTAATAATATTTCTGATTTGATTTTAAGAAGACCGGACACAAACTTTTTCCTTGGAGAAAGGAATTTACTTTGTAAAGCTATTTCACTTACAAAAGAACGCTTTATTTTTATTTGTGATAACACTGATGTTTCTGACTATATTGAAGAAATAATAAAAAATCCGGTATAGTTTAAATTAACTATACCGGACAAAAATCAAAGCTTATTACGCTGAATTTTACCGCTTATTGTCTTAGGAAGCTCTGTTTTAAATTCCACTATTCTCGGATATTTATACGGAGCTGTTTTTTCTTTAACGTAATTCTGAATCTCTTTTTTGAGTTCTTCTGTACCAACAGTTCCCTTTGTAAGAACAATGCTCGCCTTTACAACTTGACCTCGAATTTCATCAGGCGCTGCAGATACACCGCATTCAAGCACATACGGAAGCTCCATAATAACGCTCTCTATTTCGAAAGGTCCTATACGGTAGCCGGAGGATTTGATAACATCATCTGCACGGCCAACGTACCAATAGAAGCCATCTACATCTTTCCAAGCAAGGTCGCCTGTATGGTACATTCCGTCATGCCACACCTCTTTTGTTTTCTCGTCATTAAGATAATAACCCATAAACAAACCGCAAGGAACTTCTTTGTCGGTACGAACAACAATTTCACCCGTTTCACCGCAAGCTACCGGGTTACCGTCATGATCAACAAGATCAATATCATAAAGCGGAACAGGTTTACCCATTGAGCCAAGCTTATACGTGTCACCGACAAGATTTCCGATTGTAAGCGTTG
>JAEIGA010017839.1_pt1 | contig 10809 bp, 9 predicted proteins | sample 9270691 | NCBI WGS metagenome assembly JAEIGA01 (sample SAMN17057246, study PRJNA624740) | gut metagenome | biome: biome; isolation source: fecal sample | host: Bos grunniens | place: China: Xizang | collected 2019 | reverse complement strand
TTTCCTTATCGCAAAGGGCTTAAAGTCAAACGAAGAGAAAATCAGTTACAAGAAAGGCAACCACAAGTTCGAGGATTTCATCAAGTGGTTTGAAGGAAACGACACGTTTAAGGCTTTTGAGGTATGTGAGGGCGATGTTCTTGCTTTGTCTGATGATTTCAAGGTTTTGGTTATAACTACACCCAACGGATGCGGAAATTCATTCTACGGAATGGATGAGAACAACCGCATTATCAAGTTCTCCATTGATGAGAAGACAAGCATTTGCGGAAAGGAAGAGGCCAATGATTTCATTGAAAAACTTGAAAAAGACGGCTTTTCCGTAAAAGACTTTTTGCTTGGAGAATTTGATATGGATGATGATAACGAAGAAGAGGACGATGATGAGGAAGAGTGTTGTTTTCCAAACGCATTATTGCTAAAAATCGACCTGCTTGAACGAATATCCAAGGAAGGGCATGTAAAACTGCTTGCAGATGTTCTACGACACCTTGTGCATTATGTAGACGGTTGCACATTGAACGAAGCATCAAAGACAGTATTATCGTCCATTTTTGAAGATTTGGGAGCGGAACTTAATGTTCACGATGTAGAGGATGACGAAATGTAACGAACTCATAAAGAATCTGTCATATATATTTTTGGGCGTGCTTGTCGCTTGCTTGGTCGTACACAGCGGTAATAAAGAAACCGTAAGGACTGAGTTCGTGACAGACACGCTCTACCTTTATAAGGTGGATACCGTCTATTATGAGAAGCCTGTTTACAAGACAAGAACCGTCATTGATACGGTATATCTCGCTTGTGGCAACGATGAGGAGATACCTCTTCCAATAGAGCAGAAGCACTATTCTGAGGAAGGCGTGTACGATGCTTGGGTAAGCGGTTACCAACCAGAACTTGACAGCATAAGTGTGTACAGAAAGACCGAATACCAAATAATAACTAACGAGGTTGAAACTGTAAGGGAGACAACCAATGTTGGAGTGTACGCAAACGTGGGTTTCGTGGCTTTTAACGGGCTTAACGGCGGTCATGTGGGCATTACCCTTGCAACAAGAAAGAAGCTCTCATTTGGCGTGAATGCAGGCATTATGAACAAGAAGCCCTTTTATGGGGCAACAATAGGATATAAACTTAATTAGATATGGATAAAATTAAACATCAAAGCCTTGTGGAGGCTCTTTCCTTCTGCGCACTGCGTGATGTTCCAGAAGAATGGGATAAGGAGAATGTCTACTTGAAGGCTCTCGCACTTGTCCGAAAGTCGGATGGAAGCGAATCTTATGTTCTTTTACAGAAGGACAACGATGGAAACGACAAGGTGGTAAAGGACTTCGGTACTTCATCAATCATACGCATGACCATTAGTGTACACCCCTTTGTGTTTCTTGACCAAAGATGGATACCAGCATTTAAGACACAAGCGAAGGAAGAGCGCATTCAGTGGCTTGAACGGTACGATGTGGATGGGGATTATCGCTCTTTAAGTAAGAAAGAGTTGGATAAGGCTATTTTCCACAAGGCAATGCAGAACGCTTTGAAAAGCATAAACAAGAAGTAATATGAAAGAGAAAAAGAAGATTGACAAGAATGTTCTTCCTATCCCAATGTTGGGGAAGGAGGTAGACCGTATGGACTGCGGTAGTTTTTACATAGCGGAACACGAGCATGGCATTTTGTACCACTGCTATAACTCTTTGGATATAATCATTCGTCCTGGTATGGGTGCGTTTGATTTGCTACAAGACCTCATCAAGCATAAGGATGACCTTGAAAGCGCAACTTATACCCCACAAGAAGGAGAGGATGTTGAAACCTATGGAGAGCGTCTTAATGCGGCTACATACGTCCTTAACACCCCACTAATCGCTTTCACGGATATTGGCTATCTGTATGAGTATGCGCTAAAGACGGTAGAGTGTATCACGGACATGGAAACACGCCTCATCAACGAAGCCGAGTTGCAGGAAGAGACACCTGAACTGAACAGGGAGTTCGAGCAGGCAACACTTGCTATGGACAATATTAAAGAGGCGATTCTTAAAGATAGTAAAAACTCGTAGTCTGAATGGCAAGGGGTAAGGTAAAGGGAAAAGTAAAGGTTTCGGTAAAGAAGAGGCCATTAAAATCTGGCAGCACCAACAGAGGAGGCGATGGTGGAATCTTCGTAGCAAAGACTATCGCAATAGTAAAGAAAACAAAAGACATAAACAAAGAATAATATGGGCAAGTTTTTGGTAAGAGTAACAATTGTGTTTACTTGCATTTATTTTGCGGTTTCTTTTTATGTCGCACAATTCTTGTGTGTAGATATTTTAAGTGATTCGTTTCTTGTTCCGTTTGAGTTGATAACGGTTGTGTATTGCTTCTCAGAAGGGAAGTATCATTGCCGTTTCTTGAAGTTCTCTGCTCTTGCTATTTTATTGTGCGATGTTCTAACTCGTCTTGACAATCATTTGGATTTCCTTACCGTATCAGCACACAATCTTATACCCATTAGCATTCTCGCATTGGGTGTAGGAACAAGCATTACCCTTGCCATACGCCATTTTATACAAGTAACACGATTGAAGAATGCAAGAAAAACTATCTCCAATAAAAAGAGCGGCATTAGCCATTCTTGACAAACTTAAAGAACAAGTTTTGAATGATTGTGATGAACAGGAAATAGTAAATACGATGGCGAAATTCAATCCAGAGACCAACGGTTATTTCAAGCAGGATGACTTCGTTACGGCTGACAAGGCTATGCGTATGCTACACCTTGGACAGAACCGCAACAAGTTCTTTGAACTGACAAAGGAATACGGAATAGAGAACCATAAGATTTCCAACCAAAACGTGGGATTCCTACGCAAGGATATTGAACGGCTGTCCGAACTTTTGTCAGAAGATGTTGAAAAGAGAAAGTTCAAAAGAAATCAAAAGGAAAAGGGGCAGCGCAAACTGCTCTGGTAGTTGTTTTCATATAGTGTGTTTAATTTCGGGGATGCCTTGTTTATGGGTGTCCCCTTTTTTGTGCAAAAAAACATCCTATTTCTTTGTTAACAAAGAAAATATATATAACTTTGTGGCATGGAGAAGGTATTGAAACTATATAAAGACATTGATGGAGTACGGGTTGCGTTCCCTAATTCCAACGACCAGATACAGACAAGTGATTTTACATACAGCGCACAACGCATGGGTGGAGCGCCCACTATCTCGTGTACAATCATGTGGGGTGAGTGTCTTGACAATATGTGGGAAGGTGTGTATTGCGAGTTTAATGGCGAGAGATACCATATAGCAAAGACACCATCAAGCTCAAAGGACAACACCGATGCGAGATACAAGCATAACGTGCAGTTTGTAAGCGACCGAATAAAACTCGATTCGGTTTTGTTTTACAACAAGGTCGAAGAGAACAAGAACCCTCTCAATACCTCTACAGAGTTCTCTTTCTGGGGCGATGTCGCTTCTTTTGCGAAACGCCTTAACAAGTCTCTTGAATCCTCAAAACTTGAATATCGTGTTAAAATAGACGGCGGTGTTACGAGTGAGGAAAAACTTTTCAAGGCAGAGAATATGTTTGTTTCTGCGGCATTGCAGGAAATAAACAAGACTTACGGATTGATGTACTATTTCGTTGGTACTGAAATCCACGTTGGTGAACAGCAGTCTCTAATCAGCGGAATTGACCTTCAATATGGTTTCGACAAGCAATTGTTGTCCATCAACAAGAACAACAAGAACAACAAGATTGTTACACGCATTACAGGACACGGAAGCGATGAGAATATTCCATACTACTACCCCAACCCTACAGAAAAGGGAACAATTGAGGTTGTAGGCGAAGGACAATACATGGAAGGCAAGGTAAAGATTGCTAACCAAAACAAGTTCGCATCTTCTGTCAACTATAATGAAGTAGTCAGATTGCATCAGACCGAGAAATATGTAGGCTCTACAAAAATATCCGCTCAATACTACAAAGATGGCGAATACCATTCTGCCGACCCCATATCTGGTCAGTTCAGACCGTATAAATATTCGTCAGAGGAATCCAAGGATGAAAAGATTCTTGCAAGGATTTCTTATAATTTGTATTACACATTGCAATATTCCGATGAGGGTGCTGCCGAGATAACCCTTCTCCTTCCATACAAGAAAAAACTTATTGGCACATTCTCTGTAGATAAGATTTCTGCAAAAATATCAGCAGTGGAAAAATATGCAACAGTGCCTATGTCTGAACTTGAATGGACAACTGTTTCTGCAACACCATCGCTTTTAGAAAAGCCCAACTACACAAAACTTTCCATTTTGGCTGGAGATATTGATTCAACAAAACGGTATTCGTTGAATGTAATATTTGACATGTGCGTTGAAACCAAACAAGGAAACGCTGATTTGCACGATTTGGAGAACTACGAGTTGTATTGCTTCCTTGAAGAGCGAATTTCAGACAGATATGTGTGGAAGGGTGAAAAGAAACAAAGTTCAAACATAGAAGACTTCGGACTTAGTTTGTCGGATGCGGAACACTTTGAGAACAACAAACCATCTTATTTAGGTAGCGGTTTCTCTCTTCGTCAAGTAGAATACATACAGCCTTCAAAACACCTTATGCCTCCTGTGTACAGGTACACCAAAGGCAACGAAAGATTCTATGAAGCCCAAAATGATGTTTACAAGTACGATAATGGCGAATATATAGTTTTCGTTAATGAGTTTGATGAAAGCAATCCGTCAGAACACATTGAAAATTTCGAGGATATTAAGCCGACAATAAAAGGTGTAAAGAACATCAAAAACGAGGCAATAGACTGTTTTTCTGCGTTTGCTTACGACCTAAACGATAACGATGAAACCGATGAGGATGGTAAATATATACACCCTTATTTCTTTGGAAAACTAAGGGCTTTGGATTTCAATCTTTTCGACCACGCCATTGATAGTGGTGAAATGACCATTTCAATGACAAGTGGGCATTGTGCTTCATGCAACTTTGTTATCGGAGTTGATGACCAACAGCAGAAGAACCTTGTACAGGTTGATGAAAACGGAAACTTGTTGCGTGATGAAAACGGAAACGTTATTTGTGGAAGAAAAGTGTTTGTTGACGGGGAATGGATAGGACAAAGCGCCACACCGCAAGACAAGCAGAATGACACCACACACAACGAGGTTTGGGTAGCATTGAAGAAAGACACCAACACATTCGGTTACGTTTATCCGAACAAGAATATCAAGCCAAGCGAATCAGACACCTTTGTCATTCTTCACATCGACCTTCCACAAACATACATCACTAATGCGGAAAATAAACTTGCTGCGGCACTTATAGAGTTCATGCGCAAGAACAACGCAGAGGAGTTTGACTATTCCGTAAAGTTCAGCCGTATATTCTGGGAGGAAAACCCAACAGCACTTGCTTCGTTCAATGAAAATTCAAGGGTAAATGTGCTTTACAATAGCGAGAGTGCCCAGATGTACGTTTCATCGTTCACATACAAGTGTTCATCAAACGAGGCTCTTCCTGAAATATCCGTAAGTCTTTCAAAAGAACTCAACATTGGAACGAATACCATACAATCTGTAGTAAACGAACTGAAAGATTTTGAGGGAACTGTAAGCATACTTGAACAGCAATCAAGGGCAAAAGCCGCTCCTGCAATACGCAAGGATATTGATGATGACGCTTATGGTGCTGTTACATTTCATCAGAAGCCTACATTCAAGGAAGGCATTCAGTCCGACAAGGCTATAAAGGTTGGAATTGGGGCTTCTGAGGGCTTTGCAGACGGAACTGGCACATATATTGACGAGCGCAAGATTCAAGTCCGTGACCTTGAAGTAAGAGGCTCTTTGAAGGTAACAGACTTGGTGGCAAGTCAGATTCACTCGCTTGACGGAGAGTATATCTTCACGGATACAATGAAGATTGACCGTGTGATTCCAACTGGATACAATGAAGACGACATTCAAACTTGCAGACTATACTTTGAGAAGGAATATAAAAATGACTTCTTGAAGTTTTATGCTGGAGACCTCCTTTTGAGTGTTGTGGCAAACATAGATGATAGCGACTCTGCTGTAATCGTTGACGATGCTGGAAACGCAATGCGAAGCATATCAATGGATAGTTTCATGTATGTAACCAATACAAGTGGCGGCATGGATGATGTGCTTTGGGCTGACGTGCAAATTCTCGAGGGTGCAGAACCATCTGACGGTGCGTATGTGGCAAGAAGGGGAAATATTGGTGTAGATGAAGCTGGCCTAAAACGTGCAAATTCTTGGAGCATCAGCATAAACGATGGAAGAATTGTCTATTATATAAACCAGACAGAAACGACAAGGGAAGGAAACTTACAAGATAACAATTACGGACTTGCAATAGGTCGTTTGCCCGATATTACACCCATCCGAAATGTCGGTGCTGTAGGAGAGATTGGTATATATGCAAAATATCTTCTTGCGCAACATATAACACAGGTTCGTTGGGTTGGGGATACAAGATATGTAACCATTGACCGTGGAGATTGGGATTCAACAAAAGCACAAAATCAAAACGAAAAAGAGCCTTATTATTTCTATAAAGAAGAAATCAAGGAAGAGGGTGTAAACACCATAACATATAAAACAAGGACAAAGGTAGAACACAAACAGTGTACTTGGCTTTGTACTGGTAATTCGGAAGGAAAAGAATACAACACTAACGAGCCTTCAATGAAAGAAGGTTCTGGTTGGCTTATTATTAGCGGTGGAGGTACTGTTACAGACACCATTATCCAGTACGCTACAACGCAAAACAATGTACAGCCGACTGATTACGATAGTGACGGAATGGCTATTGGCAGCGATGAGGTTGATTGGTATGACACACAAGAGGAATGCGAATACAACGCATTGTTCCCATATATGTGGAAGAAGACAACCACAAAAACGATGTCCAATCCTCGTGGCGATACAACAATCGAACTTATTGGCGTTTATGGTGAGACTGGACTTAATGCGCATATAGAGGTTGATGGCGGCAACAACATTTTAGTTCCATGCGATTCCGATGGTGTGGTTAAAGAAGACTTTGAGGCTAAAAGAAAGGTTGGCTTTTTCCTTGATGACAGAGAGTTGGAAATAGACTCTTTTAAACACATCAACGTGGAGGACAAGCACGACTTCGAAATCAAATATCATAAGGGTACGTTTACATTCTCTGTACCAAAAGGTACTAAGGTAACCAATGGACAAAAGCTGACATACAGGTTTGTTGCAATAGATAATCTAAGCGATAAAGAGCTGGAGTACACGAGAACGATAGATTTCCTTTTTGTACACAACCTTTCCGAAAAGGCGATAACCATACAGACCACACCATTGACAGCGTACATACCCGTATCTAATGGGCTGATAGCAAAAAGCGGAAGCCAAGACATCACGGTGAGTGTAATAAAGGGAGAGGCTTTAATGGATGGTATTGATTACTACATTTTCTCTGCTAATGTTGTATATTACGGAAATGCAACAGGCTATATTAAAGACACCACATTTGTCAGCAATATCCTTACAATGCAATACACGGAAGGGGTTGCGCTTTCTGAGTCGGACTATGCAACAATAGAAATCGAACTTAACAACGGACTTCGCTCCGTGGTTACGGTATTGCAGAACATAAGCGGACGTGACGCAATCGGCGAGGATGCCTATGTGGCTACGGTTACTCCACAAAACATCGTATTGCCTGTTTCGCATGATTCGTTTAAGATTGCATGGTCCTACAACTTTACGCTTACGGCAGAAATGTACAAGGGCAACAACCCGAAGCCATTAAACGGAACAAACGTTTCGGTTACCCTAAAGCCAGATTCCGTTAAGAACATAACTTATGAAGGAAATCGAATCTTTGTTGATTTTGAGTTCGGCGTTGAATTTCCCAAACAACCCATTAGCATAGGAGCAAATGTTACGAACGGAGAAATATTAAGAAAGGTTGAGTTTACCGTAACACCCATAGAGGGCGGCAAAAGCGGAGAAGACGCATATTTTGCGAGCCTTACACCGCAAACCCTTATAGTCCCCGTTACAAACGGAGAACGTAAGATTTTGGGAAGCCCAACATTCTACCTTACGGCAGAAATGTACAAGGGTAGCAACGAGAGCGCCCTTGAAGGCACGACAGTAAGTGCGTCTTATACTCATGAGGCAATCGCCAGCATAAAGTGCGACGGAAACGAGATACGGGTTATTATGGAGTCTGGAGCGCAGCTTTCGAAATCAATCGTTGTAGAGGCTGCAATCAAGAATGGTCATGTCACTCAAAAGCTATCTTTTACGCTTACGCCTATTGAACAAGGCGATAAGGGCGATAGCGGATATGCTGGCCCCGTTCAGCGTGTATTCTCTGATAAGTTGGTTAGTGGACAAGAATACCGCAACGATTCAGACAAAGATAAGGCGATTGGCGACAGATACCAAGATATGATAACCGTGTATTGCCCGACAGTAGCAAGCGGTTATCTTGCCTTCGTTTGTATAAGCACGTTCGTTTATAGCGGAGAAACAACCGACCTAAGCACCCTAAGTGCCACAAAAATAAAAGAGTTCATGGGACAAGTGTTTGGCACAGAGGTTAGGTTTACCGAGGTGGCAATAAATGCCTCATCCGCATTCTTCACTCAGATGTTCGCAAGAAACGCAAACATACGAATGTTGAGCGGCGCTACCATCACGATGTTGAATGACGACCAAGTGGTTGTGGCAGGAATGTCTAATGCGGAAACGGAAAATGGTCAACTCGGATATCATTTCTGGAGCGGTGGAGAAAGCGGAGATAGTGCAAACTTTTCCGTTGACAAGAATGGAATACTTCGCTCAAAGGGTGGAGAGTTTGATGGTTATCTTGTAACCTCATGCGAACAGCTTGATAAAACAGACCAAACGCTTTCTTTGTCGGTTGGGGCACACGTGTTTGTTGATAGGGGCTATACATACACCCTTCCTACTTTGAATGACGATAAAAACGGCGTACATTTTGTTCTTGTTGAAAAAGTTGGAGGGAACTTCGTAGCCCAGCCCTACAATTACGTTGCTTTGGTTGGCGAGAATAATACGCATAGTTTTAGGGGGGCAGAAACTTTAAAAAAGGATACTGCATACACTTATCCAACAACTTTGCGTTTCAGGTCGGGTATTCTTGACTTGGTGTGGTATAACGGCTCATGGTGGGTTTACAACAAGAATGTTGAGTGGTTCGAAACAGATTTAACAGAACAAATCAAGAAGCAAGAAAAAATTGGAGCCAGCCAAGTCGTTTGCGTCGGAACTATCAGCACAACTCTTTCTTGGATACAAGATACATACATGAACAAGGATTTCGAAGTTAAAACAGAAGCGATTGGAACAAATGGAAGCTACGATTTCTACATTCAAGCTTCTTTGACGGCGAATAAACTTTATAATTGGGGGTTCTTCTCCATAAACGTTACGCCAAGCACGAAGAACGACAGCCAAAAGAATGCAATTGCTTACGTAACAAGGCACTCATTTGGAGATGGTTACTCTGACTCTGCCATCTTTTGCAAATGGCGCATACGGTTAGATGAAACAGGTGGAGTGCCTCTTCCGTTGGATATTAAAATTGAATATACACCAATAGCATTATGAACTTCAACGAGATAAACTTCAACAAAAAGAACAGAAGACCGATTACGGAAACAACGTATCAAATTGATGCGGCAGAGTGGAACGCTCTTGGTGCAAAAATAAAGGAGATAGAAGTTGGTGGAGGCGGTTCAGGTTTCATATTGGAAGATACTTGGGATAAAAAAGAATATAGCGAATCGCCAACAGAGTAGTAAACACAAAGGTATGGGACGAATAAAATATTTCAAAACACAGGAACGGCAAACGGTGTTTCCCGTAACACGTAGCGAGGCGGTGTTGCATGGTGCTACGACACTTGACAAGATTCTTGTTAAAATGCGTACCGACATTGATTCAATTAAAACATTGGACAAAGACATTGCTGGTGCAATCGGGGAAAGACCACTGAATATTAAATAAACAACAATAAAAGATTAAGACATGGCAGACAGACTTTATCTTGACGAAACAGGTTTGCGGCTCTACGATGCCAAACTCAAGACCTACATCACAGACCAGATGGATAAGGCTCTTGAGGAGATTATGGAGAACTTCTCGCAGGGCATGAAGATTATGGGTACGATAGAACCCAAGTCGGATGAAATAGAAATGGACTCAAAGGTTCTTGACCCGTCGGTTGGTCATACGTATATCTTTAAGGTAGACATGAGCCAATATAAGGATGGCGTGACTATTAGGTATTATGACGGGGATGGTGACCTTGTATCCGAGACAGCACGAAACAACGATACCATTACGTGTATCAAGGAAAGGGAGAAGAACCCCAGCGGCACTTCTCCAGCTTATTTTTCAGCAAGATGGGCATTGCTTGCTGGTAACTGGGATTTTGACGCCCCCGACAGCACACCCGTGCTTGACCTCGGAGCACTTCCGCAAGGCGAAACAAAGAAGCACATCAGCCTTGGCGTACTGAACGGTACAGACCTTGGCTTTGACGTTCCAACAGATACGGAGGTTGCCGAACAGGTTGGCACGGCTCTTACAGAAGGCGGATTTGTCAAGATTGACAGTTATGGCACCCTATCCAATGCCACTAATGTTATTTCAGCTACCGAACCACAAGTTGCGTTGGCTGCTACCGACAAGGCTGTTTTCAAGTTCGTACACACAAATGCGGAAACGCTAAATCCATCAAATGGCGGCACAACAATCACTATC
>JAEIGA010017838.1_pt1 | contig 10810 bp, 8 predicted proteins | sample 9270691 | NCBI WGS metagenome assembly JAEIGA01 (sample SAMN17057246, study PRJNA624740) | gut metagenome | biome: biome; isolation source: fecal sample | host: Bos grunniens | place: China: Xizang | collected 2019 | reverse complement strand
TATCCAACAGTAAATAAAGATATTGCAGTTATATTAGATAAAGATATTACTTCAGATGAAGTTTCAAAAGTTATCAAAAAAGCTGCAGGGAATTTACTTGTAAGTTCTAAATTATTCGATGTTTATACAAATCCAATTTTAGGAGATAAGAAAAGTATGGCTTATTCGTTAACATTTGGATCAAATACAAAAACATTAACAGACGATGAAATTAATCCGATTATGGAAAAAATCATTGAAGCTTTAGAGAAAAACTTAAAAGCAGAATTAAGAAAATAATAAATAAAAAAGAAGTGCAATTTATATTGTGCTTCTTTTTTATTTATATAAACATTAAGTTTTCTTTGGGTTAGAGATACTATTGAAATAAAAAAAAGGTTTTGATACAATGACCTAAAAAGGAGTGAAGGTGATGTATAGTTATAGTGATTTTAAAGATACTCAAATAAGATACAATTTTATGATTTTATTTGCAGTAATATTGATTATACAAGTAGGTATAATTCTAATACCAAAAATAATTAAATATATAGTTAATTTAGTGAGAAATATAAGACTAAAAAATGAATATATGAAAGAGAAAATAAACAATACTGAATTGATGCGAGAAATAAATTTAAAATATAGTCCAGCAGTCTTTTCTATGATAATAGATAGAAAATTGGAACCAAAAAAAGATTTGTTAGCGAATATATTAAACCTAGTATATAAAGAAATTGTTAATTTTGAAACTGTTGGAGAATATTATAAAGTAAGTATAAAAGAGGAAAATGTAAATAAAACAAAATTGTCTCAAGATGAAGCTTTTGTATTAAGATATATTAGGAAAGTTTCGGATGGTTTTAATTCGTATTTTGATTTTGACTTTTTTGAAAAGGAGATAAAAAATGAATTAAAAAAACAAGGATTAATAGAAGAAGAAAGCAAAAAAGAAAAATGTCTTTTATTACTTCAAAAAATTATATATTATATAAGTATGTTATTAGAAATATTATTGCCAGTTACAACAACTGTATTTACAGCTTTATTTATTTTCTCTATGACACCTGGAAATTATCCAATGAGTGAATTGCATGAAAAATTAATTAAATTTGTTCCAATTGTGATATATGCAATAACAGTGGTATTAAATATAATTTTTATGGTTATTATTATAAAATTTTTTGTAGTAAAAATAAAAGTTAACAATACTCTAATTTTAGATTTGTTAAATAAATGGATACCAATATTTTCAAGAGCTATAACATTTTATGATATATTTGTTTTGTACAATGTGTGGGAAAATGTATATGAAAATAAGTTATTTATTGGAGAAATTCTTGCATATGCAACAGTAATATTTTGCTTATATTGGATTTTAGTAAGATTCGTAGAATATACGTTAAATAAATTTAAAACGCAATATGTTTTACCAATATTTTTAACTCCAAAAGGGAAAGAAGAACGAAAAAAAATGTTAAAATTTAAACAATTTTTAGAAGAATATACTTTAATTGCTAATAAAAATATTGATGCTATAGTAGTTTTTGATTGGTATATTCCATATTCGTTTTCTGTAAATACCAACAAGACACTTAGAAGTGCATTTAAAAAATTAATTATAGAAAAAAATATAGAAAAATTTGCAAAAGAAAAAGCAAATCTGATTATATAAATGTAATATAATTACAAATCTATAGAAAAAACTGGACTTGACCGTATTAAGGATAAAAGATATAATATGATTCGAGGTAGATGCAAATGATAGATAAATTTATGAGTTTTTCAATAAAAATGAAAATATTAACTATATTAGTACCAATTATAATTATTGGTGCTGTAGTAGGTATAATTGGAATAAATAATCAAAGTAATAAAACAGAATTTGTTAGTGCTGAAACGGAAGCGTCTAGAAAACTTGGTATTCAAGAAGAGGTAATTCCAGAACTAAATGAAGAAATTGTTTTAGTAGCAATAGATAATTCGATTGATGAATCTTTAATAGAAAAAGAGAAAGAAGAAGTTGTAAAATATAAAGATAAAGAAGTTAAAATTCCTAAATCAAAAGTATCTTCAGTAAAATCAGCAGAAGATGCTGAAACAAATAAGAAAACAGGTGGAGACAAAGTTTCACAAAATCAAGCGCAAACTATGTTTGAAAATGTAGGACAAAAATCAATGGGGATAGACGTATCACACCATCAAGGAAGAATTGATTGGGCACAAGTAAAAGCTAGTGGTGTTGAATTTGCTATTATCCGTGTTGGATATAGAGGACAAACATCAGGTGGGATATATGAAGATGCATATTTCAAAACAAATATGAAAGGTGCAATAGCTAATGGAATAAAAGTAGGAGCGTATTTTTATTCAACGGCAATTAATGAAACAGAAGCATTAGAAGAAGCGGCATGGGTTGTGAAAAAAATAGCACCATATAGTATTACATATCCAGTAGTATATGATTTTGAAGATTTTAATTCTAAAAGATGTGCAAATGTTGGTGGAGCAGAAGCGACAAAAAATGCTAATGCGTTTTTGAATTATATAAAATCATCTGGCTATGAACCTATGATGTATGCGAATAAAAGTGATATAACAAAGAGAATGTCTAGAAGTTCGTTTAATTGTAAATTCTGGCTTGCACATTATACAAGTAAAACAGATTACACAGGAAATGTTAATATGTGGCAATATACAAGTAAAGGTACAGTTCCAGGAATTTCAGGGTGGGTAGATATGAATATCGCATATTTCAATTATGGAACAGTAGCTCAACCAAAACACACTCATGATTATAATGAAGAAGTAAAAAATAGTTATGTGCTAGAAACTTGTGGTAAAGATGGAAGTAAAGTAATGGCATGTTCTTGCGGAGATAAAGAAACAGTCGTAATAAAAGCTACCGGAAAACATACATGGGGAGATTGGGATATTGTTTTAGAAGCAACAGATACAGAAAATGGTAAAAAGGTAAGAATTTGCGAAGTATGCAAAAAAGAAGAAACAAAAGAGTATAAAAAATCTGATGAAAATACTAATACAAATACTAACACCAATACAAATACAACCCAAGGAGATGGAAATAATACAGTAGGAAATAACACAGTAACGAATACTGTTCCTGATAAACCAACACATACTCATACATGGGAAGAAGTATCACAAGATAAAGCGACTTGTGCTCAAAATGGAATAATATATTATAAATGTTCAGATCCAACTTGTTCAGAAACAAAAGAGGACAAAGAATCATTGAAAGCAAATGGTCACACATATGTTGATGGAATTTGTACAGAATGTAAAGAAAAAGATCCAAATTATAAACCAGAAGGTTCAGAGGGATCAAATGATGATGAGATTCCAAGTAATACACAAGAGACAAATGAAGTTTGAAAAAGGGATTAATTAAAATAAAATAGAAAAGGGTTTAAAGAATTATTCTTTAAACTCTTTTCTATTTTTATACTTAAATATTATAGGAATTTTTTTAAACGATTAATACTGTTTTCTTGAAATCTTATAAAACCATTTAAAATATCTTTAACACTTTGTGTTGCTTCGGGACTTTGATTTAAAAGTTTAAACCCTTTTATAACACCCATATCATATCCTTGAATTAAAAGTTCAGAAAGTTTAGTGTTTGATGTGTCGTTCATTGTATTAAATTGAATTCCAGTCCATCCCATAATTTTTTGTCCCATAGGAGCATCATCTGGAATTTCTCCAATTTCATCAAAAGCTTCGTTTACTTTATCTAATGTTGTTTGATAATTGTTGTATTGTGTACTAAGTTCTGCTTTAAATTCTTGATCAGATGTTTTTTTTGAAATTTCTTCAAGAGAAGACATTCCTGTTGTAACTCCTTTGTGAATTTCGTTTAATATAGTTAAATCATCCATAATCTTACCTCCATTTTCTTATATTATGAACTAATTGAAAGAAAAATATGCTATAAAGTCAAAAGAAACCTTGAAAGCCTTGATATAACACATTACCTTTATAAATTGTGGATAACTTTTCTTTTAAATCAGCAAATTTAAAGAAAATGTGGAAAAAAAATCAAAATTGTATTATTATAAGAGTGTAAATTAAAAAAGAGGAGAAAATTTAAGTGAATTGGACAAAAGAACAACAAGATGCAATTTATAAGAAAGATTCTAATATACTAGTAGCAGCTGCTGCTGGTAGTGGTAAAACAGCGGTTTTAGTAGAAAGAATAATTCAAAAGATTTTAAATGATGGAGTAGATATAGATAAACTATTAGTTGTTACTTTTACTAACGCGGCAGCATCGGAAATGCGTGAAAGAGTATTAGAAGCAATATATAAGAAATTAGATGAAGAACCAGAAAATGAGAATTTGCAAAAACAAATTATATTACTTGGAAAATCTAATATATGTACAATTCACTCGTTTTGTTTAGATGTAATTAAAAATAATTTTTTTGAAATAGATTTATCAGCGAATTTTAGAATTGCAGCAGAAGAGGAAATAGAACTTTTAAAGCAAGAAGTTTTAGAAAATGTTTTTGAAAAATTATATGAAGATGAAGATAAAGAATTTGCTAAATTAATAGATACATATACAGGTTATAGAGGTGATGAGCCTTTAAAAGAAATTGTACTTAAAATTTATAAATTTATGCAAAGTGCTCCTTTTCCTAAAGAATGGCTTTTAGAAAAAGTTAATATGTTCAAAAATCAAGAAGAAAGAGATTTTGCTAAAAGTTCATGGGGAAAAATATTAATAAAAAATTTACAAGAAGAACTTATAGATGGAATAAATTCTTTAAAAGTAATTAGAAATAAACTTGAAAAATATTATGAATTAGAAAAATATAAATTAACGATAGAATCAGATATCGAAATATTTAAATCGTTATATGATGCAACTGAAAAATCTTGGGATTTAGCATTTGAATTTGCTGATGAAATGAAATTAAAATCATGGCCGATAGATAAAAAAATAGTAATGGATGCAAAAGATGAAGCAAAATCTGCAAGAGATACAGTTAAAAATAAATTAATGAAAATAATTAAAGAAATATTAATTTATAATTCAGAAGCAGCGTTTAGAGATATTTATGCGATGTATGAAGTTTTAGATATTTTAAAAGATGTAATTTTTAAATTCGATGATGAATTTATGAAGAAGAAAAAAGAAAGAAATATTATAGATTTTAATGATATAGAACATTATGCTTTAAAGATTTTAGTTAAAAAAGATGAAAATGGAAATTATGTAGGAACTGATATTGCAAAAAAATACAGAGAAAAGTTTGAAGAAATAGCAATTGATGAATATCAAGATAGTAACCAAGTACAGGAATATATTTTGGGAACAGTATCTCGTGGAAATAATTTATTTATGGTTGGAGATGTTAAACAAAGTATTTATAAATTCCGTCAAGCTTGTCCTGAACTTTTCTTGGATAAATATGATAGATATGATTTAAATGGAAATGAAGATGGATTAAAAATTCAATTATTTAAAAATTTCAGAAGTAGAGACAATGTACTTCAAATTACTAACGAAGTATTTAAAACAATAATGAGCAAAACATTAGGAGATATTGATTATACAGAAGAAGAATATTTGAATTTAGGTGCTTGTTTTGAACCACACGAAAATTCATTAGATATAGCTGAACTAGATATTATAGATTTAAAAGAAGATGATTCTATAATGGCTTGGAAAGATGATTCGGAAGAAAATTCAAAAGAAGATGAAGAATTTGAAGATTATATTAATCAACTTGAGAAAGAACAAATTGAAGCCCAATTTGTTGTAAAAAGAATTAAAGAAATTATTGATTCGAAAGTGCAAGTAAAAGATAAAAAATTAGGGTATAGAGATGTTACTTATAAAGATATCGTAATTTTACTTCGCTCAACATCTAAACTTGCACCGGTATATGAAAAAGAACTTATAAAAAACGATATACCTGTATTTTCTGACAGTTCTAATGAATATTTAGATACAATAGAAATTCAAACAATGATTAATTTATTAAAAGTATTAGACAACCCTATAGATGATATTTCTTTGGTGTCAGTACTTCGTTCAGAAATAGGAACTTTCGATGATAATGAGATTGTAGAAATAAGATTATGCAAAAAAGATGGAAGTTTTTATGAAAGTCTTTTAATTGCAAAAGATAATTTAGAAGGATACTTGAAGGAAAAAGTAAATAAATTCTTAGATAATTTAGATGTATGGAGAAAAGAATCTGAATATTTAAGTTTAGCAGAACTTATTTGGAAAATATATACAGATACAGGATTTTATAATTATGTTGGTTTAATGCCAAATGGGCTTTTAAGGCAAGCTAATTTAAAGATGCTTTTTGAAAGAGCAAAAGAATATGAAAAAACAAGCTTTAAAGGTTTATTTAACTTTATAATGTTTGTAGAAAGATTGAAGTCTGGTAATTCAGATATGTCATCTGCAAAGATTATTGGTGAGAATGAAAATGTTGTTAGAATAATGAGTATTCACAAAAGTAAAGGATTGGAATTTCCTATAGTATTTTTATGTAGTACTTCTAAAAAAATAAATATGCAAGATTTAAATTCAAATCTTTTATTACATCAAAAATTAGGTATAGGACCTCAATATATAAATTATGAGAAAATGATTGAATATTCGACTTCTGCAAAGGATGCAATAAAAATAATTATAAAAGAAGAATCGATTTCAGAAGAAATGAGAATTTTATATGTTGCTTTAACTCGTGCAAAAGAAAAATTGATAATAACAGGAACATCTAAAGATCATTTTAAAGAATTAGAAAAGAAAAAAGAAATTTTAAAAGTATATAATTCAAAAGATGGAAAATTAAATCCAATTATTTTGAAGAAATATATTTCATATTTGGATTGGATCGAACTTGTTTTATTGAATTCAGAAGAAATGAAAAAAATAATAAAAGTTAATGAATTTTCTAAAAAAGACGTTGTTTCAAAAGAAGAGGAAAAAGAAATTGAAATAAGAGAATTTGATTTTGAAAAAGAAATAGATTTTGAAAAATATGAAAAAGAATTTTCATGGGAATATAAAAATAAATTATCAACTAAACTTCCAATGAAAAGCACAGTAAGTAAAATTAAACAAATTCAAAATGAAAGTGTAGAATTTGAGGATCTAGAAAATCATGAAATCGGTATTGCAGAAATTACACCAAATTTTATGGATAGCGAAGAAAGAGTATCTGCTAGTAAAAAAGGTACTTTAATGCACTTATTTATGCAAAAAGTTGATTTAAAAAAGAGTTATACAAATCACGAATTAGAAGAATTAAAGCAAGAGTTGATTTCTAAAAAGATAATAACAGAAGACGAGGCAAGCTTTATAAATTTATTTAAAGTACAATGTTTCTTAAATTCAAAATTGGCTGAAAAATTAAAAACTGCAAAATTAATTGAAAAAGAAAAAGCGTTTTGTTTGAAATTAAATGCGAAAGAAGTTTTTAAAGAGGCTGAAGATGAAACTATTTTAGTTCAAGGTATTATAGATTTATATGCAGTTTTAGAAGATGGAAAAATCTTGCTTTTAGATTATAAAACAGACTTTGTAGAAAATGGTAATGAAAATATTTTGATAGAAAAATATAAAAATCAATTAAAAATATATAAACAAGCATTAGAAGAATCTTTAGGTAAAAAAGTAGAAGAAGTGTATATTTATTCTTTATTTTTAAATAAAGAGATTAAAATTGAATATTAAAATGCTATATAAAAAACTAGAAATGCTTATAAATAAAGGAATTTTGCAATACTAGTTTACAAAATCTGTAAATCGTTGTATAATATATATGTTAGAATTTGTAAATAAAAGGGGAAAATAGATATGGCTAGAATGAAAACATTCTTTTTATATTTTTTAGGAATTGTTGGATTTTTCTTTTTATCATTATTATTAGAAGATGCTTTGATAGAAAATATGTATGAAAAAATGGCAGGAGAAGTTGCTTCAAGTAATTCAAGCATTGTAATAGATAATGATTCAGGGAAAGCCTCAAATGTTAATGGGTATATGCAATTTAGATTATCAAACAAATCAAATGAGGTTTGTGATGATTTCGTAAAAATAGATTTGTATAGTGAGCAAGGATTGTTAGCTGCTACAAAATATGTAGAAATAACTGATTTGGAACCAGGTATGGCAAAAACATATCAAGTAAAGATAAATGGTAATGAATTAAGTTCTTATAAAATTGCTGTTGTTGATAAAGAGCAAGTACCTGATAAATCAAACGTAATAAATCTTTTCGGTTGGGAAATTGATATAGGAAATTTCTTCGGAATAGATTTATCAGATTTATCAATATTCGGTGTAAGATTAGTTGATATCTTTAATTGGGATAATATCAAAACAACTGGTGCTAATATCTGGAATTGGTCAATTAATTTCTTGAACACAATACCATGGTGGGGATATTTAATTGGTGGTTCTATAGTATTATGGTACATGCCAAGCAAGTTTTTATTTGGATTTTTCCCATTCTAAAATTTAATAAATATAAGATAGATACAAGTTTTAAAGTAAAATTTAAAACTTGTATTTTTTTTGAAATATAAGTATAATTATTTTAGAAATAAAATAAAGAAGGAGAGACGCTAGATAGCGCAAATAAAAGATATGGCAAATGATAAAGATAAAAAAGCAAGTGATTTTATAGAATTTTATATGGGAATTTTACTTATAATTGCAGGTGTGTTTTTCCTACTAAGTAAAGCTGTTGTTCGTTCAGGATTTTATGGTTTTACAGTAGGAGGATTAAGTATTTCTACAGGATTAGTAGTGATTCCACTTATGTTTGGAATAATATGGCTTGTAAATAATCCAAAATCTATTTTTGCGAGATTATTAACAATAGCAGGATCTATATTTATAGTTGGGTCTATAATTGTAAATATAAGAATAACATTTACAACAACATCAATGTTTGATTATTTAATAATGATGTTATTAATTGCAGGTGGAATAGGATTAATGATTAAAGCATCATTTTTAGCAAGAAAATAAAAATAATAGATAAAGAGCACCGGAAATATTCCGGTGCTCTTTTTGTTTGCGTTATTTAGTTGTCTTTGCTATTCCTGCTTTTACTAATGCTATAATAGTTTCTTGATAACTCGGGTTATCTACTGTAAATGCTAATGTTTCCATCAGTACATTGTCGGATAATGATTCTTCTAATTTTTGCTCGATTTCTTTGTCAGATAAATTTTGATGATTGGCTAAGATGATATCGAAGATATCTGCGACTTTTTTTATGTGTTGCATCTTACAAGTTAAATACCAAAAGTCATACAATCGAAGCATAAATTCGTAGGCTTCTTCATCAGTTTGATGATCTATGCCTTGATCTAGCAGTGATTTTTGTGATTCTGTGTAAAGATTTTCAAGCAGATTTCTGAATTTTTCTTTGACTTCAGGACTTGCGTAGAAATCTCCAACAGATTTTTCTAAGATGTAGACCATTTCTTTGATAGGCATTAATAAAGATAGTTTTGCTGTGCACATAATGACGCCTTTCTTGTTCTAGCGAACTAAGAGAAAAGTTAATAGTTACGAAAAAGATTATAGCACGAATGAACCACAAAGTCAATTATGTAAACAAAACACCAAATTCACTAAAATTTCACAGAATGGTAAAATTAAATTCCTTGATTAAAAAAAAGTAATCATATATAATGATTTTGCTTATATTAATAAGATTAAGAATAAAGCGTAAAGGAGAATGAATTATGATTGATTCAGTAGAACTACAAAATTTACAAGAAAAAGCAAATAATATTAGAAAAAATATTTTAGATGTTGTTTATAATGCTGCATCTGGACATCCAGGTGGATCATTGTCAATTGCAGATGTTTTATCAGTATTATATTTTAAAGAGTTAAATGTTGATATTAATAATCCAAAAAACGAAAATAGAGATAGAGTTGTTTTATCAAAAGGTCACTGTGCTCCTGCATTATATTCTGCATTAGCAGAAAAAGGATTTATCCCAAAAGAAGACTTGAAATCTGTTAGAAAATTAAATAGTTATCTTCAAGGACATCCAGATATGAAACATACAAATGGTGTTGATATGACATCTGGATCTTTAGGACAAGGGTTATCAATAGCTAACGGAATGGCTCTTGCAGGAAAATTAGATAACAAAGATTATAGAGTTTACTGTATATGTGGTGATGGAGAAATACAAGAAGGACAAATATGGGAAGCTGCAATGAGCAGTAGTCATTATAAATTAGATAATCTATGTGTTATTGTTGATAATAATAATTTACAAATTGACGGAAGTGTTGATAATGTAATGAATCCATATCCAATAGATAAAAAATTTGAAAGTTTTGGATTTAATGTATTAGTTATAGATGGTCATGATATAGAGAAAATTATAGAAGCATTAGAAGTAGCAAAACAAACAAAAGGAAAGCCAACTGCGATTATAGCAAAAACAACTAAAGGAAAAGGAGTTTCTTACATGGAAAATCAAGCCGGATGGCATGGAAAAGCTCCAAAAGAAGATGAATATAATTTAGCTATGGAAGAATTAAGTAGATAAGTAGGAGGTTTATTATGGATTTTGAAAATAAAAAAGCAACGAGACAAAGTTATGGTGAAGCGTTAGCGGAACTAGGAAAAGAAAATAAAGATGTTGTAGTATTAGATGCTGATTTGGCAGGAGCTACAAAAACAAATATATTTGCGAAAGAATTTCCAGAAAGATTTTTTGATATGGGAATTGCAGAACAAGATATGGTTGCTACGGCAGCAGGATTTTCGACATGTGGTAAAATACCATTTGCAAGTAC
>JAEIGA010017837.1_pt1 | contig 10810 bp, 10 predicted proteins | sample 9270691 | NCBI WGS metagenome assembly JAEIGA01 (sample SAMN17057246, study PRJNA624740) | gut metagenome | biome: biome; isolation source: fecal sample | host: Bos grunniens | place: China: Xizang | collected 2019 | reverse complement strand
TGGGGCAGCCGATGTTGTGCTCCTCGACAAACTCCTTCATCTCGGCCTGGCTCATAGCGTCAACGGCTTTGCCAAGATCGAAGTTGTTCTCCTGACACCAGTCCTCGATGACCTTGTCGGCACGGAAACGCTCCTTGCACTCCTTACAGTCCATCAAAGGATCGGAGAAACCGCCCACATGGCCGGAGGCCACCCAAGTCTGGGGGTTCATCAGGATGGCGGCGTCCAGACCTACATTGTAGGGATTCTCCTGAACGAATTTCTTCCACCAAGCCTTCTTGACGTTGTTTTTCAGTTCTACACCCAAAGGACCGTAGTCCCAGGTGTTGGCCAGACCGCCGTAAATCTCGCTGCCGGAGAAAATAAAGCCGCGTCCTTTACAGAGGTTGACGATTTTTTCCATCGTTTTTTCCTGATTTTTCATATGAAAAACCTCCGATTATCATTAATCATAATAGTTCAATTATATACAGTTTCCGCCGATTGTCAACCTTGGCCAAATGTGATACAATATAGAAAAATTCAAGGGTTGAGTGAGGTTTTGCATCATGTCCGCCAAAGAAGAATTCATTGAGATCTACCAAAAGCACATCCACCGCGAAGGTAGCGCCGCTCTGTTGGACTATCTGCTGAACAAAAGTGACTTTTTCACAGCCCCTGCCTCTGCCCGTTATCATAGTTGCTATGCAGGAGGCCTGTGTGATCACAGCGTGAATGTGTATCACTGTCTGGCAGATTATCTGCAGCGCCCCCGGGTGCAGGAACTGTACGGACTGGAGTATAATGCCGAGTCGGTGGCCATCGTGTCCCTGCTCCATGACGTATGCAAGATCGGCTGCTACAAGGCCGGTACACGCAATGTGAAAAATGAGGTTACCGGCCAGTGGGAAAAGGTGTCTACCTTCTTTTACGAGGACACCCTGCCTTACGGGCATGGTGAAAAGTCGGTGTACATCATCTCCGGATTCATGCGTCTGACCCGTGAGGAGGCCATGGCTATTCGCTGGCACATGGGTTTCTCCGGTACTGAGGACAGCCGCACCGTGGGGCAGGCTTTACGGGAGTACCCCTTGGCATTTGCGCTGGCCACCGCCGATATGGAGGCCAGTTATTTCTTGGAGAGTGAGAACGGTTAATGGCACGGGTCAATGATCTGGGGCGGGATCCCATTCCAAAATTGCTGATGCGTCTTGCCCTGCCTGCGGTGGCGGCGCAGTTGGTCAATGCCCTTTATAATATTGTGGACCGTATGTATATCGGCCACATCCCCGGAGAGGGCAAGTTGGCCCTGACCGGCGTAGGCGTGACCTTCGCCGTGATCATGCTGGTGTCGGCCCTGGCCAGTCTGGTTTGCGTGGGCGGTGGCGCCCGGGCGGCCATTCATATGGGCGAAGGGAAAAACGAAAAGGCCGAGGAGATGTTGGGCAACTGCGCCCTGCTCTTGGTGCTGTTGGCTGTGGTGGTAACGGTAGGCCTTTGGTTTATCCGCGAGCCCATGCTGCTTCTGTTCGGAGCAACCGAGAATACGGTGGGTTACGGCAGTGACTATCTGGGCATCTACCTGTTGGGCACCATATTCGTCATGGTGTCCATAGGTTTGAATTATTTCATTTCCAATCAGGGCTTTTCCACAGTATCCATGGCAACTGTACTGATTGGTGCCGTGGTCAACATCGTGCTGGATCCTGTCTTTATTTTTGGATTTGACATGGGGGTCAAGGGCGCTGCACTTGCCACCGTGATCGCACAGGCGGTATCCGCCGTTTGGGTGGTATGTTTCCTTGTGGGCAAGCGCACCAAACTGCGTATCCGCCGCAAGTATCTGCGGCTGCGGGGCAGCGTGATTGGCCCGGCACTGGCCATCGGGATTTCTCCCTTCGTTATGCAGGCCACCGAGAGTATCCTGAATGTAGCCTTCAATTCCTCCCTGAAGGGATACGGTGGAGATCTGGCGGTGGGCGCCATGACCATCGCATCCAGTGTGCTGCTTTTGATGGGCACATTGATGACCGGTTTTGCTCAGGGTGCCAGCCCCATCATCGGTTACAATTACGGCGCGGGACAGAGCGCGCGTGTCAAACATGCAGTGCGTTTGCTTTTGACCATCACAGTGTCTATTTCGGTGATTTTCTGGATGTTGGTCGAATTGTTCCCTGGGTCCTTTGTTCGCATTTTTAACAATGATCCCGCCCTTGTGGAGTACGCCACGTGGGCACTGCGGGTGTATAGCGGCGGTCTGTTTGCCATGGGCGTGCAGCATGCCTGTCAGCAGTCCTTTGTGGCGCTGGGTCAGGCCAAGATTTCTCTGTTTCTCGCCCTGCTGCGCAAGGCAATTTTGCTGATCCCCTTGATCTACATTTTGCCGCAATTTTTAAACAATCAAGTCTTTGCTGTCTTTCTGGCAGAGCCGGTGGCCGATATTCTAGCCGCTACTACCACGGGCATTTTGTTCTTTGCCCGCCTGCCTGTGATCTTGAGGGCGCGGGAGAAGGCTTTGAAGGACCAATAAATCTGCGACAGAAAATCCGGCAGTTGCTCTGCCGGATTTTTTGTGTCTGTCATTATGAGGAACGAAGTGACGAAGAATCTTTCCGGTGAAGATTCTTCGCTGCGCTCAGAATGACAGATTATCTTTATGTCTTGGTTGCCCTGCGATAAAAATTTTGATATAATATTATGATTATTTTAAAAGGAGCCATCCTACATATGGATAACATTATTCTCATCGGTATGCCCGGCTCGGGCAAGAGTACCGTGGGCGTACTGCTTGCCAAGGCTTTGGGTTTTGATTTTATAGACACCGACCTGACCCTCCAGCAGCGGGAGGGGGCACTGCTTCAGAACATTCTGAACGAGCGGGGCACCGAGGTCTTTTTGGATCTGGAAGAGAGGGCTATCTGCTCTGTGGAGTGCAAAAACGCTGTCATTTCCCCCGGCGGAAGCTGTGTCTGCCGGGAACTTTCCATGGCTCACCTGAAAAGTATGGGCAGAATCGTTTATCTGGATCTGCCTCTTCAGGAACTGGAAGCAAGACTGAATAACATCAGCACCCGAGGCATTGCCATGGAGCCCGGGCAGACTTTGAGCGAGGTGTACGACTACCGCACCCCTCTGTACCGGAAATGGGCGGACATTACCGTGGACTGTGCCGGACAGAGTCTTGAGGAGACGGTATCTGCCGTGCTGCGCTCGCTGATTAAGGATTGAAAGTATGACATTTAAGCAACTGGGGTTGCTGCCCCAAATTCTCTCGGCGCTGAAGGAGCAAGGCTACGAAAGTCCCACTCCCATTCAGCGCAAAGCCATTCCCCCTGCTCTGAACGGGCAGGATGTATTGGGTTGTGCGCAGACGGGAACGGGTAAGACCTGCGCCTTTGCAGTGCCCATTCTGCAGCGCCTGTTCAACACACGCAAAAAGGGCCCTCGCGCCATTCGCGCCTTGATTCTGACTCCCACCCGTGAACTTGCCATTCAAATCGGTGAGTGTTTTGCCGCCTATGGCAAAAATCTGTCCTTGCGTTCTGCCGTAATTTTTGGCGGTGTGGGGCAGAAAAATCAGGTGGATCAAATCAAACGGGGACTTGATATTTTGGTGGCCACCCCCGGCCGCCTGCTGGATCTGCACGGACAGGGTTTGATCGACCTTCTGGACGTGGAGACTTTTGTGTTGGATGAAGCTGACCGCATGCTGGATATGGGCTTTATCCACGACGTGCGCCGTGTGCTCAAACTTCTGCCCGAGAAAAAGCAGACCTTATTCTTTTCGGCTACCATGCCCCCAGAGGTCATGGAACTGGTCAACATTCTGCTGCATGACTATGCCCGGGTGGAGGTGGACCCTGTGTCTTCTCCGGTGGAGGTCATCGCTCAGAGCGTCTATTTTGTGGATAAGGGGAACAAGACCAAATTGCTGGCCCATCTGATCGAAGAGAAAAAGATGGACAGTGTGCTGGTGTTCTCCCGTACCAAACATGGTGCAAATCGCATTGTGCAGGATTTGATCAAAAAGGGTATCACTGCCGCAGCCATTCATGGCAACAAGAGCCAGACCGCACGTCAACAGGCGTTGGCTGATTTTAAGGCGAGGAAACTGACCGCCCTTGTGGCCACCGATATTGCCGCCCGCGGCATTGACATTGATGAGTTGAACTGGGTGGTCAATTACGACCTGCCTGAGGTGCCTGAAACCTACGTCCACCGTATCGGCCGCACCGGTCGCGCGGGGCGCAACGGCACCGCCCTGTCCTTTTGCCGTGCCGATGAGAAGGCATATTTGAAGGCCATTGAAAAACTGTTGGGCCGTCAATTGCCTGTGGTGGAGGGGCACCCCTATCCCATGGTGGAGGCACCCACCGGAGTGGACCCCATGGTGCAGGCGCGCAAAGAGGGCAAGGAAAACGCCCGTCAGCGTGCCGCCGAGCGCCGTCAGGCGCAGGCGGAAAAGCAACCTGCCAAAAAAGGGGAGGCCAAACCGCAGCAGCAGAAGAAGCCTGCGGAAAAGGTACAACCTGGAAAGCAGCAGCCACAAACAAAGCCCGTTCAAGCCCCCAAGGGCAAGAAGACGGAACAGAAAGTGCCGGTCTCAAAGCAGGAGAAAAAGCAAGCGCCCAAGGCGCAGCAGATAGTGAAACCTGCCCAGTCGCCCAAGAAGGAGCAGACCAAGCGCGGTGTGCGCCAGCAGCGGCTGGAGGATACCATGCCGGCCAAACCGGAAAAAGCCAGTTCGGATTTTGTAAGGGTAGACCCCTTGGCCGGTGATTGTATTATGGACGCCACCGCCCGCTTGTTGGCTCCCAAGCCCCGTACGGTGCAGCAAAAACCGACTGCCGTCAGCGAATCTAAAAAGAGAACTCCTGCGCCGGTCAAGCAGGAGGCACGCAAACAACCCGCCAAACAACCAACCCAAAATCAGAAGAAAAACCCTGCTCCCACACAAAAAAAGAAAGCGGCGCAAGTCAATCGGCGCAGTGACCGCATACGTCCGGTGGAAGCGCCCCGAAGCCGCGTGAAGGACTCCACGGAGCAGCCTTCTCTGATGAAACCCTATTATCTCCATGATGATGACTGACAAGAAAAGCCGCCGCGGGCGTTGGGTGCGGCGTTGTATTCTGATTTTGGCGGTGCTGGCTGCGTTGTTATTATTTTTCTTGCAACAGCAAAATGATATACAAACACAGACAGTGGAAATTCAGGCGCAGGAATTGCCTGCTGCCTTTGACGGACTGCGCATCGTGCATCTATCCGACCTTCACGGTAAGCAGTTTGGACCGGGAAGTGAAACCCTGCTGCAATCTGTGGCCAACATGAAACCCGACCTGATTGCCGTGACCGGCGATCTGATCGATCGGGCGGAGCAGCTGGATATGGTGCCTGCTTTGGCCAAGGGTTTATCCGAAATTGCACCCACTTATTATGTGACCGGAAACCATGAGTGGGCTGTTCGTCGGATCAATGACCTGAAGAAAATGCTTAAAGAAAACGGTGTGCGGGTACTGAGCAACGAATTTGAAATTTGGGAGAAGGACGGTGCGACCATCGCCATTGCCGGTGTAGATGACCCCAATGGACTGCTTGGGCAGAAGACGGGGGATCGGCTGCGCGGTGAAATTACGGCTGACTACACCATCTTACTCTCCCATCGCGATACGGTGGATACCTATGCCAAATGGGGTTACGATTTGGTGCTCTGCGGACACGGGCATGGTGGAATCATCCGCGTACCGTGGGTGGACCGAGGGCTTTTTGGGACCGGGCTGAACCTGTTTCCCCAGTATGACGGCGGTTTGGTTTCCTACCAGCAGGGCGGATACTGTTTTGTCTCCCGGGGACTGGGCAGCAATACCGTTCCTGTGCATGCGTTTCGTCTGTTTAACCGTCCTGATCTTCCACTGTTGATTTTACATTCCGAGGGATAACTATGGATTATATTGCCGGACAATTTGATATTGCTGTGATCGGAGCCGGTCATGCGGGCATTGAAGCGGCCTTGGCCCCTGCACGCATGGGGTTAAAGACCATTTGTTTCACTGTAAATCTGGATGCGGTGGGCAATATGCCCTGCAACCCTGCCATCGGCGGTACGGGTAAAGGCCATATTGTGCGTGAACTGGATGCTTTGGGTGGAGAAATGGGCAGGGCTGCCGATCAGGCCTGTATCCAGTACCGTATGCTCAACCGGGGCAAAGGCCCTGCCGTCTGGTCCCTGCGTGCGCAGGCTGACCGCCGCAAGTACCAGGAGGTTATGAAGCATACCTTGGAACTGCAGGAGAACCTTTCGGTCAAGCAGGCCGAGGTCATGGAGATCCTGACCGAGAATGGCGCGGTGTCCGGGGTGAAGACCGAAACCGGCGCCATTTATCAGGCCAAGGCGGTCATTATCTGTACCGGCACGTATCTGGGCGGACGCACCATTGTGGGTGAGGTCACCCGTTCCTCCGGTCCGGATGGATTGGCTCCCGCGTTGGAATTGACCCGGTGTCTGGAACGTTTGGGTTTGTCCATCCGCCGCTTTAAGACGGGCACACCGCCCCGTGTCAACCGCCGCAGTGTGGATTTCTCTCAGCTGGAGATGCAGGAGGGTGATCCCGATGTGCTGCCCTTCTCCTTCCAGACCGAGCAGACGCCGGAGAATAAGGCGGTATGCTATCTGACCTACACCAACGAGAAAACCCATGAGATCATCCGCGCCAATCTGCACAGATCACCCCTGTTTTCCGGCGTGATTGAGGGAGTGGGCCCCCGTTATTGCCCCTCTATTGAGGATAAGGTGGTGCGCTTTTCCGATAAGCCTCGCCATCAGTTGTTCATCGAGCCCATGGGCATGAACACCGAGGAACTGTATATTCAGGGATTTTCTTCCTCTCTGCCTGAGGATGTGCAGCTGCAGATGCTCCACACCCTGCCCGGATTGGAGCAGGCCGAAATGACCCGTCCGGCATATGCCATCGAGTATGACTGCGTGGACCCCACCGAACTTCTGCCCACGTTGGAGAGCAAGAAGATCTGCGGCCTGTACGGCGCCGGTCAGTTTAACGGCTCCTCCGGTTATGAGGAGGCCGCCGCACAGGGTTTCATGGCCGGTGTGAATGCGGCCCTGAAACTTTTGGGTAAGCCACCTTTGGTGCTGGGCCGTGAAGAGGGCTACATCGGTGTGTTAATCGACGATCTGGTGACCAAGGGTACCAACGAACCCTACCGTATGATGACTTCCCGCACCGAGTACCGCCTGCTCTGCCGTCAGGACAATGCCGACCGACGTCTGACCCATATCGGGTATGAACTTGGGCTGGTCAGCGAGGAGCAGTATCAGCGGGTACAGGACAAGTATGCTGCCGTAGATCGCGAAATCTACCGTTTGGAGCATTCGGGAACGGCCGAGGGACGGCTGTGTGACCTGCTGCGCCGACCGGAGAATACTTATGAAAGTCTGGCCGCCGTGGATCCCAACCGCCCCCAGCTTCCTGCCGATGTGACGGAGGCGGTGGAAATTGCGGTAAAATATCAGGGATATATCGACCGCCAGCTGCGGCAGGTGGAGGAAATGAAAAAATTGGAGCGCCATCCGCTGCCGCAGGATATGGATTATTCTGAATTGGCCGGACTGCGTCTGGAAGCTCGTCAGAAGCTGACCCAGATCCGACCCGCCAATTTGGGACAGGCCAGCCGTATTTCCGGCGTTTCCCCTGCGGATATCGCCGCCTTGATGGTCTGGCTGGAAAGAAGGACATGATGAAGGGGAAAATTGTTTTGGGCCTGTCCGGCGGTGTGGACTCAGCGGTGACCGCCCGTCTGCTGCAGGAGCAGGGCTACGAAGTGATTGGTGTCTATCTGGATATCGGACTGGGCGGCAGCGGAGCAGAGGATGCATCTGCCGTGGCCGATAATTTGAAGATTCCTTTTGTGGTGCGCTCTATTGAGCAGGAGTTGGAGGAGCATGTTTGCGCCCCCTTTGCCTGGGACTATCTGGCCGGACGTACTCCGCTGCCCTGTGCCCGATGCAATCCGCTGGTGAAGTTTCCCGCTCTGTTGGCTGAGGCCGAGCAACGGGGTATCTCCACCATTGCCACAGGCCATTATGCTGTGGCGTGGGAGGGCGGATTGTATTGCGGAAAACCCTCCAATGACCAGTCTTACCTGCTTGCCCGATTGCCCCGTGAGATATTGAATCGCGTGCTGTTTCCTTTGGGCCAGTACGAAAAGAATGAGGTGCGTGCTTTGGCGGAGCGCTTTGGAATTCCGGTGGCCCATAAGCCGGACTCCATGGAGATCTGTTTCGTGCCCGATGATGATTATGCCAAGTGGCTGGAAAAGCGGGGTGCCGTGGCACCGCCCGGTGATTTTGTGGATGCCTGCGGCAATGTGATGGGCCGCCACAAGGGGATCCACTGCTATACGCTGGGACAGCGGCGTGGCTTGGGCGTTTCCGGCCCGCACCGCTATTTTGTCACCGCCATTGATCCGGAAAAGAACACCGTCACCCTGTCCGATGGCGGTGATCTGGGTCGCACTGAGGTGATTTGTTCAGATCCCAACTGGCTGACGCAGCATACACCAGAGGGCCCCTTTGAATGTACGGTGCGTCTGCGTCATTCCCGCCGAGCTGACCCTGTGACGGTAACACCGGAAGGGGGAGGACGGGTGGTCATCCGTTCCCAAACTGCGCTTCGTGCCCCCACACCGGGACAGCTTGCCGTATTTTATGATGGTGAGCGGGTGCTGGGCTCTGCATGGATTGATTAAAAAAGAAAAGGTCCGATAGTTCGGACCTTTTCTTTTTTTTGTGGGTGTGATACAATAAGAACATGCAAAGAACGGAGAGGAGTTCTTGATTATGAACATTATTACCATAAGCCGTGAGTTTGGCAGCGGTGGTCGTGAACTGGGTCGCCGTTTGGCCGATGAACTGGGGTATGATTACTACGATGGCGAGATCATTGCCGCCATTGCCCGAAAAAGCGGCTTGGATGAAACGTATGTGGAGAACACTCTGGATAACCATGGCTGGCAGTCCATTCCCATGACGGTGCACCGCACCTTCGCATCTCCCATGGTGCTGCCCTCCGCCCAGATTGGCCTGATGCTGGAGCAAAAGCAGGTTATTGACGAAATCGGCAACTCGGGCAAGAACTGCATCATCGTCGGCCGCAATGCCGACATTTTGCTGGAGAAGTACAATCCATTCAACATCTTTGTCTGCGCCGATATGCAGGCCAAGGTGCAGCGCTGTATTGAGCGCGCCAAGGAGGGGGAGAACACTTCCCCCAAGGAGATTGAAAAGCAAATTCGCCGTGTGGACAAAAACCGCGCCCGCACGAGAGAGATCCTGTCCAGCTCGGTTTGGGGTCAGCGTGATGCATACCACCTGATCATCAACACCACCGGATGGAATATTAAGGAACTTTCCCCCGTAGTGGCCAACTTTGTAAACAATTGGTTTGCACGCAAAGTATAATTTGCCATACATAGAAAAAGTCTTTGAGCTTTCGCTCAAAGACTTTTTTTGTTTACGATAGGTCCCAATCTGCGGCAAAGCAGCAGAGCGAGAGCAATTTTGGCGACATCGGGAAGGACGAAGGGATATACACACGATACCAGCATTGTGCCAATGCCCATTGCACCGGAGGTTTGCGCATAGAGAAACATATACCACGCTGTGCCAAATGCATAGCAAACAATCAGCCCAAGGGTCATGGAGCAGGCGAGGATCAGTGGCTTCTGGCCGAAGGCGGCCTCCATAGCCCAACAGACTGCTGCGCACAAAAGGAAACCCAGCAAATAACCGCCGGTAATCTGAAAAAACTGCCCGATCCCCCCAGTGAAGCCGGAAAATACAGGTAAGCCCACCGCCCCCATCAGCAAATAAACGGCTACGGCAATGGTGCCCCGCTTTCCGCCCAAAATACCTACCGCCAGAAAAACGCCCAGAGTCTGTAGAGTAAAGGGGACGACCGAAGGCACGGTGATCCACGCGCAAACCGCCATGACCACCACGAACAGGGCGATGTATGCCATGTCACGGGTTTTCTGTTTGATGCCGTTCATTTCATCGCCCTCCTTCCAAACAAAAAACGGTAAACCAAATTATAGGTTTGGTTTACCGTTTTGTCAACTATGGCATTATTCGGCATCTTCCTCCAGAGTTTCGATCAGAAAACTGACTGGGCGGAAGCCGTCATTGCAGGAGATCATGGCGGATTTTTTGTTTTTCATCCAGCCGTCGTAAAAGTTTTCTGCGCCGTGGGAGAGAGCCATGACAAAGGGGGACATGCTTTCCCATGCGCTGTCGCAGAGACCGTAGGGTTTTTGCCATCCATTGGCGATAAAAACCTGTCCCAGTTCAAGATCGCAGGCATGTTCTATGGGGTTTTCGTACAGCTCCATCAAGTCGGTGTAGCAAGCCTTTTTCATGACGGTGATTTTACATTTCTTCATGGCGCGGCCGTCCTTTTTACCACTCAATCCCCTTGCGGGCATTGACACCCTTGTCAAAGGGGTGCTTGATCTTTGTCATCTCGGTGATGTAATCGGCGCGCTCTTGCAGTTCAGGGGCGGGGTCACGGCCGGTAATGACCACTTCCAGCTGCTCAGGGCGCTGGTCCAGAAATTCCAGCACAGTGTTTAAGGGCACCATACCGGTGGTAATGGCGCTGCAAAGCTCGTCCAGTACCAGCAAATCGCATTCTCCTGCCAACTGCGCTGCACGCAAAAAAGCCTCGGTCATTTGGGCGCGGGCCTCGGCCTTCTCCTCGTCGTTCATGGCAAAGACAAATTTAGTGGTTTCGGGTACGGGGAGCAGAGTGACATTGGGAAT
>JAEIGA010017836.1_pt1 | contig 10810 bp, 12 predicted proteins | sample 9270691 | NCBI WGS metagenome assembly JAEIGA01 (sample SAMN17057246, study PRJNA624740) | gut metagenome | biome: biome; isolation source: fecal sample | host: Bos grunniens | place: China: Xizang | collected 2019 | reverse complement strand
CTCAAGGCAATTGCTGCAAAACTTTAATATCGTTTCCGGAGGATACAAAAATGAGTTATTACAAGACTTGGATGGACAAATCAGAAGATGCTTCCAACAGACAGGAATACATCGAATATATCAATCGTTACTATGCACTTGAGAAGGTTGCTTACGAGAAGATCCTCGGCAGCTACCCTGACAATGCAGAGTTCCTTAGCGGTACAGCTGCTCAGATGGCTGCAAAGCTCAATTTCCCTAAGGATTCTATGGATGTATTCGTAGGATTCATCGACGGTATCAAGTCCAGCCTTACAAACGGCGATTCTATCGATTTGGATGCTATCGATGACAATTACGAGATCAAGCTTGAGATCGATTATGAGAAGCTCTACTACAACATGAGAGATGCAAAGGCTGACTGGCTCTATGACATCCCTGCATGGAAGAACATCCTCTCAGAAGAGAAGAGACACGAGATCACAAAAGAATACCGTGAAGCTAATATTGCTCATTCAGACAAGATTGGCCGTAACGATCCTTGTCCGTGCGGTTCAGGTAAAAAGTACAAGAACTGCTGCGGTAAGAAGGGCTGATCCCTGACGTTTTAGGAGACTATCCTTGAAAAAGCTGTTGAAGTCAAAATGGTTTATAGCACTTATTGTTCTGCTCGTTCTGGCAGCCGGTGCTATATTGAGCCTGCTCCCGGGCAGCCCTATAAAGAATCTTCTTAAGCCTGTCCAGCTCGTCAGTTCTCCTGCACAGTCACTTGTTAAGAAAGCAGGAGATACTTTGTCTGACTTCTGGTCAGCTATTACTGACGGTATCGCGATCAGAGAAGAGAACAGGGCGCTCAAAGAGCAGATTGCCGATTTAAGATACAGACTTACCCAGAATGAGGAAGCTGCTTTGAGATATGAAGAGCTCAAAGATGCACTTCACATCAAGGATATGTTCAGTAACTACGAGATTTACGGTGCTTCGATCCTGTCCAGAGAATCAGACGAATGGTTCTCGACGATAAGACTAAATGCCGGAGTAACTGATGGAATTGCTTTGGAAGAAGGTAATTCATATCCGGTTCTTGACGTTGAGATGAACCTGGTAGGACGAGTTATTGAGACTTCTGATAAGGAATCCAGAGTTTTGCCGCTCCTTCACGAAGGTTTTGCCGTTGCCGGAAAAGTTAACGAGGTTAACGGTACAACATTCATGATCTACGGAGATGCTGAGCTCAAGAGACAGGGTTTGTGCCTTGTTAAGGATATCGATCCTGATGTCCGTATCGAACCCGGTATGGAGATCGTTACTTCAGGAGACGGCGGTTTGTTCCCTGAGGGTATCCCGATCGGTGTTATCGAGTCAGTAGATTATTCCAATCCGCTTAATGTTACGGCTACTTTGAGGCCTTATTCCCAGATTGGAAAGCTCGAAGACGTATTTATCATGATTCCTTACGTTGAAGAAACAGCCGAAGAGACTGCTGCAACTGTCGTTTAAGACGTACGGAGCGCGGAAATGAAGCTAATTAATGTCACCACGAAAAGCAGGATAAGAAAGATCGTTGTTTACGCGATCTACATTATTCTGCTTTCTTCATTACAGGTTTCATTCCCTGAACGAATCAGCTTTTTAGGACAGACTGCTGACCTTGTATTCGTTTTCGTAGTTTTGTCCGGATATTTCAACGGCTTCTGGGACGGAGCAGTGGTAGGATTTATATCAGGAATGATCAGAGACGTATTCTCTCCGCCGGCTGTCGTAGGATTGGACGGCGAAGTCAGAGTTACTGCATTTGTTGGCGTTTTTACGCTCTTTGCTGCGGGAATAATCGGCGCGTCATTCTTCACGCGAAGAATGCACAGGAATATACCGTTCTCTATCGTTTCCGTAATTTTCGTAACCGTTTGCTATAAGGTGGCAGGTTACATACTGATCTATGGCTGGAGTAATCTCGCAGGCATAGAATCGAGTTTATATGAGCCTCTGACGGCGTTCGTTTATTCGTTCCTGCCTCAGTTGCTCCTTAATACTTTGGCGGCTATTCCGCTGATCGTTCTTTTGAGGTTCTTAGGACCTGTATCTTTCAGAGATACGAAGAAGGACGATGAGATTATTGAACAGGGTGAGAGTACATGGCTGGGAATCTGACAGACGATTTCGGTGCATTTGATAATAATGCGGAGAGAAATGAAAAAGCCGGCGCGGGTTTATTCTTCAGCCGTCTGTTTTCGTTCCTTACCAACAGATTCCTCGTACTTGGCGTGGGATTTGTTACTTTCGGAGTGATCATTCTCATAATGACCACGAGGCTGCAGTTCTCCGATTACCAGAACACGTTGTCAGAGAGCTCGTCCGGTGTTGTCAGACAGTATGTTTCCGAGGCTCCGAGAGGCGATATTTACGATGCAAGGGGAGTATTGCTGGCATCCAGTACTGAATTTAACAGCGTCATGATCGCCAATGCTTATCTGGATGACCAGTCGCTTAATGCCTTATGTCTGGAACTGAGTTATCTTTTCGAAGAGTATCACTGCATTGAGGTCGCTGATCTCGACCAGTATTTTGTGTTAGATCCTGCTGCGAGATTCGTTAAGAGTGAAGAGAAGATCAAACTCTGGCAGACAGATTCCAACTTGTTTGACCTTAAGGACTATTCACAGGGCGTTATCGTTACGTTCTCTGACGATTACGTAAAGATCGATCCGAACGTTTTCTTCCTGTATCTGCGCCGCAAATTCAATATCGACAACGAATATACGATCGAAGAAGCGTACAGGATCATGAGGATCAGATATCAGATATTCTCTGATAACTGGGCATTCATTAAGGGTACGCCTGTAAAGATCGCATGCAATGTTCCTGATGAGCTCATCAGGAAGTTTGAAGAGCAGAATTACCACTATATGGGCATTGTTGCATGCAAAGAATATGCCCGAAATTACACGACTGAAGCGCTCTATGCTTGCCACGTTTTGGGTTACGTAGGTAAGATATCGAGCGTTACATATAACGATCTGGCACCATTTGGATACACGAGTGACGAGATGGTAGGTAAGTCAGGCGTCGAATCGCAGATGGAGAGATATCTGCATGGCAGCAACGGAATAACGCCTTATAGTATTTGGACCCAAGACGGTGAGGAGGGTTTCTTCGTCCCTCAGAACTATGGTACTGAACCTCAGGCGGGTGCGACCGTTTATCTCACTATTGATTCACGAATCCAGGAAGTCGGAATGGAATCTTTGAAGGAATATATTCTCCAGGCGAAAGCAAACGACCTGTCAGGATATAAATCCGCGTCCGCCGGTGCTTTCGTTATGATGAACGTAAATACGGGCGCTGTTATTGCGATGGGATCTTATCCGATCTACGACCCTAATGACTTTATCCTCGCAAACTATGGTGATAAACAGGCTCAGGAGCAGGTTAAATACTATTTGGGTGTTGATGAATATGAGGAGATCACGGCAGGTGACCTCCCTTTGTGGAACCGTGCGATCATGTCAATGTACGCTCCGGGTTCAACATTTAAGCCCTGTACGGCTCTGGCAGCACTTGAGAATGGTGATATTACACCTGAGGACAATACGATCATGTGCGTCAGCCCTTATGACGTAGACGGTTGGATCTTTAAGTGTCTGGAGTTCCCGGATTACGGTCACGGACCTCTTACTTTAAGTGATGCGATGGCTCAGTCCTGCAATATCTATTTCATGATCCTAGGTATCCGCACAGGTATCGATAACATTTCAGCTATGGCATACAGATTCGGACTTGGTGTTAAGTCAGGAATCGATCTTCCGGGTGAGATATCAGGCGTCATGTCGAGCCGTGAGAACAAGAGACTTACAAGACAATCCGTATACGATAAGACATGGTTCCCGTCAAATACGGCTCAGGCATCTATCGGCCAGTTCGACGACTGTTTTACCATCCTCCAGCTTTGCAGATATACATGCGGAATCGCTACAAATAAACTCTGCACACCTTATGTAATCGACAGGGTAGTGGCTAATGACGGTACGATCCTGTATCAGGGCCAGACTGAATCGGTTGATCTTGGTATAGCAGAAGAGAATATTGAAGCTGTCAGAACGGCGATGAGATGCGTTACTACCGGTACATATCACTGGAATTCAACGGCAGACGGACATTTCGAATACTATCCTGTTGAATTGGTATGTAAGACGGGTACGGCCGAGACGGGATTCGAGGATTCGCGTAAGGAGTATTCAAACGGTTTGTTCATCTGTTATGCGCCTAAGGAGAACCCTGAAGTTGCTGTTGCGCTCGTTGTTGAGAGCGGTAAGTGGGGTGCATCCTGTATCGGTATCGCGAAGAGCCTTATGGCCGCTTATTTCAACGAGCAGGTCAATACTTCATACAGACTTTATACTGCAAATCCCATTTTAGGCGACTATTTGCCGTCTGTTAACGCTACTTCACGCTGATTTTCGATAGTTTTTGATAACTTCAAAGCAGTTGTCAAAAAAGCAATTTTTACAAAAGAGTTTTGTATTCTTTTATAAGTTGCCCGATTAATGATTTTACTGTAAAATTCTTATATCGCTTTAATGGGAGATTTCGGATGAAAATAGTTTTGATGGCCGACAACAGAAAGACTGAATTACTGGTCAACTTCTGCATTGCCTACAAGCCTTTGCTTGAGAAACATCAGCTCATCTCTGTTTATAACACCGCAAAACTTCTTAAGTCTGCTGCTGATCTTGACGTTTCAGGTCTGTCAGTTGATTATTCGAGCGGTTTTGAACAGCTTGCTTCCAGAGCGGAATATAACGGCATTGACTGCGTTATATATTTGAGAGACGGACATCAGCAGGGAGAATCCAATCCTTTCGAGTTGTTGGATGTTTGTGATCAGAATACGATCCCTTATGCAACCAATATTGCTTCTGCTGAGATCCTTGTTACAGCTATTGACAGCGGTGCGCTTGATTATCGCGAATGGAACGCGGGTTAATAGTTGTCCCTTTAGGACCACTCCAATCTAACATGTATTTAATAACCGGCCCGTCCGGTGTTTATATTATTGACCCTTCTGTTTCTCCTAAGAAAACAGAAGATTTCTGCAGCACTATTCCTGATCTGAAGGGTTTGGCTGAAGGTAAGGTCGATGTCAGAGCCCTGTTTATTACTCACGGACATCACGACCATATCAAGCATGTCAGCGACTGGCATCACGTTTATCCGAATGTAACTATCTATATGAGCAGCAAGGACCAGGAATTGCTCGACAGCGCCTATTGGAACTGCTCTTATATGGAAGGCAGAGACGTTATTTACAGATTTTCTTACTCTGATATCGCAGGTAAGGATGACCAGGTTATTTACAAGGATCCTTCTTGTGAAGTTAAGGTTTATGAGACTCCCGGCCACTCAATGGGCAGCGTCTGCTATCTTGTTAAGATGGGCGTTAAAGAGAAGCTGTTCACCGGAGATACTGTTTTCAATGGTTCTATCGGACGAACAGATATGCACGGCGGCACTTCGAAACTCATTTTGAAGTCTGTTTTGAGAATTAAGGGATTCGATCCGGAACTCGCTATCTATCCGGGCCACGGTCCTGATTCCACGATCGCGGAAGAAATCAGAGTAAATCCGTATTTCGATTTGTAAATCGGAACTCAAATTGCTTATTATAGAATTATAAGGAATCTTTCAACTCGAAAGTTCGCCCAAACCCAATAAATTAAATGTTTTCAGGCTTTTTAACGTCCGCTCTGGCGGGCGTTTTTCTTTGTCGGTTTTTGTCGTATTTTGTACGGTTTGTTTACAAAAAACCGACAAGACTCCGTTGTAGTATTCGGGTAAAAAAGGAGGCTTTTATGTCTACACTCGAATCAGCAATTGTTTTTTCACTTATCCTTGTGATGCTCTCGTTCATGATCGCAGGTCCGGAAGCAATCATGCTAGACAGTTTTGACTGTGCCAAAGACGGCGGAAACGAGCTGTTTTACATGGAACAGGATAAGGAAGTCATGGAAAAGAACTATGTCCACGGAACTGTCTGTTATGACACATCGCCTGAGAAGCTTTGCACTTATCTGACGGGACTTTCTGACAATTTCAGGATCATATACGGTGCTTTTAATGATCTGGCAGAGGAGGTCTCAAATGAAGAGGAAGGTTAAATATAAGCGCGCTAAACATGGCGCTTCAACGATTTTTCTATCTATCATATTGTCTGCATTGATCCTGGTTGAATGTACGTTCCTGGCTTTCGTGTGGAACCTCGATTATGCGTTGAGCGTAAATACTGCACTTAAGACGCAAATGGATACGATCTTAAGTGACTACAACAGACAGCTTTTTGCTGTTTACGGGGTATATGCGTTTTCGATGGACAGCGTTGATAACTACTGTTTTGATAAGGCGTTGGAGATAAACGGATTAGATTCGAAGTCAACTTTATATTGTTGCGGTGAGACTAAGATCACGACAGAAGATTTGAGAACTGCCATTGCGTCTTACTACTGGTACAGAGGCACGGGAATTTCTTTCAAAACGCTTGTTGACGGATACTCGAATCTTCTGATCGAACTGGATAAGAATGACGTGATCGGCAAGGTCGGTCAGTTCATGAAGAGCCCTGCTGCAGGCTATGTTTCCGAGATGATCAAGGGCAGTGAGACAGTAGAAGAATGGTTCAATAAGGCCGGTGGCGTAATAAACATTGAGGACTATCTTGATGAATCAGATGACCTTAATGCCATTAAGTCTGATTTCAATGATGTGATACATGAATCTGATTTAGGTATTGACGTTGATATCGCTGATTGGGAAGGGATCCTTAACACCGTTTCATTTATCGAGAGTGTTGTCGATACGGCTTCCGATGAGTCAATGGGAACAATGTCAAAGTTCACTACTGCCCATTATTGCGCATATAACTTTGATTGCTGGATCCCGCCTGAAGGTGATGCTTCGATAAACGGCACACTGTTCAAATCGATTCACGGTTCCAGATGTGCCGACAGTGAGTACATTATCACCGGCATGGAGAAGAATTCAGCCGTATTCAGTATCGAGTTCATGATCCTCCATGTTTTGATCCTCGGAAACTATCTGAAAGATTATGCCGATGAGAAGATTCGCAATACGATTTACGCCATTTCTGAGGTTATTTCCATGATCATATATGCCGTGAGCGAAGGTGCTGCAGATATTGATCCTCGTATTATCGCTGCCGGACTAACCCTATATGTTGCAATGGTCCAGGCTCTTAAAGGCTTTTTTGATATTCTGCAGGGCCAGCGTGCAACGTTTTTTGAGTATGACGGAAAAAAGATGATCACCCTAAACTACAGGGATTTCCTGTATTTGCTGGCACTTACAAAGTCTGAAGATGATATGCTCGGACGCACTCTTGAGGTATTAACCCGTGATTACGGTGATCTTTATAAGGGTCTGACATTGGAAGCAGATTTCCGCGGATCAACTTATTCAATCGGGAAATGCTATCAATTGTACGAATAGGGGGTGATCTTATGAGGAAGTTCGTGAACAAGAAAGGCCAGATAACATTAGAGGCGGCAATAGCATTTACAATAACCATCGTTTTGCTCGCATCAGTTGTAAGCGCCATCCAGTTTTACCGTACAGATATTCTGATGAGGAGGTCAGTTGAGCAGACTTGCGAGAAGATGTCTTTGCTGTATCCGGTTTCAGTTCCTGCAAGTGACGCGTTATCCGTAACACTTAACGCGTTTCCTGATATCGGAATCGGCGATATGAAAGGAGCAGAAGTCATATCCAAAGTCGTGTCTGCAGCTACAGGTTTTGATAACGCAACAGGACATACTCTGCAGGAACTCGTTCTCAAAGGACTTTTCGCCCAGACGATGGAGAATCAGATAAGGGAAGGCTATATCGAGCGTAATGGTGGTTCTTCGTTTTTCGCGCCGGATGATATTGAGGTTTTCTTTGAGATCAGCGACGATCACCACATCATTGAGGTGACAACAGAATATACCATCGTGACCATTGCGGGTGTTAAGACCAGAAGCATCTATTCGGTGATCCCGTTATATGGCGAGCCGATCCTGTCTTTGCAGGGCGATTCCGCATCGAAGAAGAATGAAGATGAGCAGAAGAGCGATATCTGGTCACTGTCTAATTTTGACAGGGGGGATGCATTTCGCGACATGTATGGTGCCAACCTCCCGAAAACTTTCCCGGTTATCGATTCTTATGAGGGTGGCGAAATCACCGCGATCCGCAGTATTGACCTCACTTCTCCGTACTATCAGGATGTCTCGCATATTGAGAAGAAAATCAAGGATGACATCAACAGCCTGAGCCTGTTTGAACCACAATCTGCCGTGATAAACGGCTCAACTTATAGTGTCGATTACATAAATTCGCGTTATCTGAATGTTGTTATTCCGGAAAATTCAGGTGAGATCGGCCGTGCAGCAGTTGAGGATCTGAAAGGCTATGCGTTGGTCCATGGTGTTGTTCTGGTCGTTAATGAGAACGGGGTGTCAGAGAGGTATGGAGAAGTCTGAATGATGCGTTTTACCCCAACATGCGAAAAACAGTGCTGTTGGGGTAAAAAACTTTCGAGATTTTTACCCCAAACTCTCGAAAACACGTCCTCTGGGGTAAAATCCGCAATCTTTTTACCCCAAAGCATATAAAAACAGCCGTATGGGGTAAAAAATATCGCTGAATTTTACCCCAAACACTCAAAAACACACCCCTTGGGGTAAACCCCGCAAACTATATACCCCAAACCCAACAAAAACCGGGCATTTGGGGTAAAGGAGGAATAAATAACATGGATATCAAGAACCAGCTGAAGGCCAGATACGAGTTGCTGGATAAGTTATCGAGAAAAACTGCAGAGAAACTAAGAGAATATCCTGAGGGCAGCATCAAGATTAAGAAATGCAAAAGCGGAGTGTATTACTATCGCTCTGATATGCCGGAACGGGACAAGATTATTCCCAAGAATGATATAAATCTGGTGAAACAGCTGGCTCAGAAGAATTATCTGGAGGCGGTATTGAAGACTTCATCGTCAGAAGCAGCATTTCTAAATCAGGTTATCGAGAATTATCCGGATTTAACTTCCGAAGAGGTCTACTCCCATCTTTCCGACGAGCGAAAGCAACTCGTCCGGCCAATACTGCTCCCTGACGACCAATTCATCGCAGAATGGGAGTCAAAACCATATAAAACCAAACCTTTCAGAAATGACGCCCCTGTATACATAACGATGAGAGGGGAGCGGGTCAGATCAAAATCTGAAATGATCATCGCGGACAGGCTCTTCGCAAACAACATTCCTTACAGGTACGAGTGTCCGTTAATACTAAACGGAATCCTGATTCACCCCGACTTTACGATCCTGAGAATCCCTGACAGGAAGGAGCTCTATCTGGAACATTGTGGTAGAATCGGCGATGAAGATTATTCGGATGACTTTGTTGACAGAATAAATCTTTACTCTGATAACGGCATTGTAGTAGGCGACAGGCTGTTTCTTACCTTTGAGACAGTAAATAAGCCGTTAGACGTTAGAACTATAGACAGGCTGATAAGTGGTGTTTTCACTCAAGAACCATCGCTTTAGTCTATTAAAGCAATCGATTTCCCTTTTTATTGTATTAAAATAGCAAATGCGTTATTATGTATGAGTATGTTTGGAGGTAATAAGCTTGAGACACGATAATAGCGTAAGACGTCCCAGTCTTGCAAATTCAAAGATTAATACTGATAAATCGGCGTCACTTTCTATTGGTGATTCACTCAGAAAGGCTAAGACTAATCTTATCTTCTCCAGATTGCTTGTCGGCATTCTTCTTATAATGGCCGTTACAGTGATATTCATTGCAATCTATATGGGGTATGCGGCACCGATTTGGGACTATCTGACCAAAGTTGTTTCATAAGAACAGGTGAGATAGGAACCTTAAGTGGAATAGCAGTAATCAGGTGACACAATGGACGACATTAAGGACAATCATTTTACTGATAGCGAACTGGAGGAATTAACAGATCTTTACAATGCAATGCTGACCATGAAGGACAGCGCTGAGATGCATAAGTTTTTTGTGGATCTCTGCTCGGTTAACGAATTGCATTCTCTGCTCCACCGTTGGCAGATAGTAAGAAGGATCGAACAGGGCAAGAGTTACGAGGAGATCATTAAAGAACTTTCTCCCAAGGAAGTAACTGACGAAGACAAATCTAAGTCTGAGAAGAAATCAACTGGCAGAGCCCGCGGTAAGGCGAGATCATCTACGAAGGTCAGTTCGACGACCATTTCGAGAGTTAAGAAGTGTCTCGTAAATCCCGAAGGCGGATACAGAACGGCTCTGAACAGGTTGGATGAGACTTCCAAAGACGACAACAAAGATAATAAAACGCAAGAATAAACAAAGGTAAGGAACAAAATGGGTTTAATTGAAAGCATTTTCGGCACACACAGCGATCACGAACTTAAGAGGATCAATCCTCTCGTAGACAAGGTTTTCTCCTACGAAGAGGCATATTCCAAGTTATCTGACAGCGAGTTGGCAGGTAAGACTGATGAGTTCAAGAAGAGATTGGAAGACGGCGAATCACTCGATTCATTGCTTCCTGAAGCATTTGCAACAGTAAGAGAAGCTGCCTGGAGAGTTTTGGGCATGAAGCCTTACAGAGTTCAGGTAATCGGCGGAATAATTCTCCATCAGGGAAGAATCGCAGAGATGAAGACAGGTGAAGGTAAGACTCTCGTTGCTACAATGCCGGTTTACTTAAATGCACTCACAGGCAAGGGCGTTCACGTCGTAACCGTAAACGACTACCTCGCAAAGCG
>JAEIGA010017835.1_pt1 | contig 10810 bp, 8 predicted proteins | sample 9270691 | NCBI WGS metagenome assembly JAEIGA01 (sample SAMN17057246, study PRJNA624740) | gut metagenome | biome: biome; isolation source: fecal sample | host: Bos grunniens | place: China: Xizang | collected 2019 | reverse complement strand
TGATAACCTTTTTCACAAATTAATTCAAAACCATATTTTATTATATTTCTTTTTTTCTCAATAGAACGTTTTTGAATAGGTTCTCTAATTTCTTGATTTTTCATAAAAGCTCCTTAAAAATAAAATATATGCTAATAAAAGTATAAAAGAAAGTATAAAAAAAGTCAAATAAAACATGAAAAAAGTTTCATATTATATTGACAATGTTTTTTTAAAATAATATAATCACAACAAAAGATGAAATGAGTTTCATATTTGGAGGTGTAAAACATGAATTTAGGAGAACTAAATATTGGAAAAAAGGCGAGAGTAATTAAATTAAATATAGCGGATAAACAAATAAAAAGACATTTATTAGATATGGGAATTACGAGAGGAGTAGAAGTAGAAATAAAAAAGATTGCTCCAATGGGTGATCCTATTGATATAAAATTGAGAGATTATGAATTATGTATTAGAAAGGCTGATTTAAAACAAATAGAAGTGGAGGTAATAGAATAATGAAAGTTGCGTTAGTAGGAAATCAAAACAGTGGAAAAACAACTTTATTTAATTATTTGACTGGAATGAATGCAAAAATAGGGAATTGGCCTGGTGTTACAATTGAAAAGAAAACAGGAAAAATAAAAGGAACTGAAAATGAGATAACAGATCTTCCAGGAATATATTCGTTGAGTCCATATAGTACAGAAGAAGAGGTCTCAAGACAATATATATTCGAAGAAAATCCAGATGTAATAATCAATATTGTTGATAGTACTACAATTGAAAGAAGTTTGTATTTAACAACTCAGCTTATGGAGTTAGATACTAAACTTATTATTGCATTAAATATGGCGGATATTTTAGAAAAAAAAGGAATTATAATTGATGAAAAATCTTTAGAGGAAAAGTTAGGTGTAAAAGTTTTTAAAATTTCTGCTTTAAAAGAAACTGGAATTGATGAATTAATAAAAGAAATTGAAATAAAAGACGATTTGAGCAGAAGAAAAGTTTTTGATGATAAAATAGAAATGGCATCAAGCGAGATTGAAAATGAGTTAAATGAAAAACATAGTAAATTTGTAGCGATAAAATTATTAGAAAAAGATAATAGATTTGATAGTTTTGAGTCAGAATATATTAAAGAAATTACCGGAAAATTACAAGAAGAATATGATACTGATTTAGAAGAAGTTATTGCTACAGAAAGATATAAATTTATAGAAAATGTAAAAAAAGAGTCAGTTGAAAAAAAAGAAATGGAAGAGTCATCAACAGATAAATTAGATAAAATATTCTTAAATAAATGGATTGCATTTCCAATTTTTGCTATCATAATGTTTTTGGTGTATTATTTATCGGTTGGAGTAATTGGTAGTACAACAGTAGATATGATTGGAAGTCTAACAGATAGTGTTTCAGGATGGACAATTACTGCTTTAGAAAATATAGGAACATCAGAAATTTTAATTAGTTTAATAGTAGATGGAATTATAGCTGGTGTTGGTGCTGTTATTGGATTCGTTCCTCAACTTATAATATTATTCTTGTGCATATCATTATTAGAAACATCTGGGTATATGTCTAGAATAGCCCTTCTATTAGATAAAGTATTTAGAAAAATAGGGTTAAGTGGAAAAAGTTTAATTCCATTTATAATAGGTTCTGGATGTTCTGTGCCAGGAATAATGGGAGCAAGAATTGTTGAAAATGAAGATGAAAGAAAAATGACAACAGTATTAACTCCGTTTATACCATGTAGTGCAAAGCTTCCAATAATTGCATTGTTTGCAGGATACTTCTTTGAAGGAAATTCTGGATTTGTATCTGCCTCATTATATTTCTTTGCAATAATAGTTATTATTATTAGTGCAATTTTAATGAAAAAATTTATTTTTAAGAAAACATCAAGTACATATATTTCAGAATTACCAGATTATAAAGTTCCAAATATGAAATATGTTTTTAAAGATGTATTGGATAAAATTATTTCTTTTATAAAAAGAGCAGGAAGTGTTATTTTGATTTGTTCTATTATTATTTGGTTTTTATTATCATTTTCATTTACGATGGAATATGGGGTAAATATTGAAGAAAGTATGCTTGCTAAAATAGGAAACAAAATATCATGGTTTTTCTATCCGATGCTTGGTGAAAATAATTGGGGGGCTGCAGTTTCTGCTATTCAAGGTTTAGTTGCAAAAGAGCAAGTGGTATCTTCAATGGCGGTTATAGCGGGATTAGCTGAAGATGTTGAAGAGGGAACAGAAATTTTTGCGAGAGGTACAACTTTCGAAAATTTCACTTCAGCATCAGCATATGCTTTTATGGTATTTAATTTATTTAGTGCACCATGTTTTGGGGCAATTGCTGCAATGAAAAGAGAACTTGGAGGAACTAAAAAAATGATTAAGGCTGTGAGTTTTCAAACAGTTTTAGCTTGGATACTAGCTACATTAGTATATCAAATTGGAAGTAAAATTGAAAAAGGAGTAATTAGTGTTGCGGATGTATTTATAGTTGGTTTGATTATTGCTATTGTGACAACAATATTAGTCAAAAAAATGACTAATAAAGAGTCCGAATGTGCAAGTTGTCCATATTGTAATTCTTGTAATAAATAAAAAGGAAGAATCACTTTAAAAAGTGATTCTTTTTTTATTACAAAAGTTAACATAATTATTGAAAAAATATGATAAATGTGATATAATAAAAGCCGCCTAAATATATTAAACAAAGGATTTTGAGAAAAGGAGATATATGAAAGATAATTTATTTGAATTAAAAGATCTTTTTAATAAATTTTTAAATGAACTAGAAAAAGAAATTTATAGTAAAGATTTCTTAAAAGCTTTGGAAAACGCTCAAAAAATTGATAGCAATCATTATAAAAAAATAATCTCTGTCGATACTTTAAAAAATATAATTAATGACTATAGAGAGTATGAAAATTTTGAAAAAAATTTTAAAAAAGTTTTAATATTACTTCCAGGTAATCCAGAAATTGTATTTAGATTAGGTATTGAAGCCATAATGAAAAATCTAGATTTGATAATAGGTATTGAAGATTTCTGTTTTGCTCAAAATACGATTTTAATTGAAGCGATAAATAATGTAATTGAAAAAATAAGATTTAAAAATAAAGTAAAATTTAAAAATTTAATTAACGATTTAGATATTATAGAAAATTCAAAATTAGTCGAAAAAATAATAATTATAGGAAATAGTAATTTATATAATAGATTACAAAACAAAATAGATGTAACTCTTAATTCATATGGAATATTTGATGTGTATTCTGATTCGGAAGAATTTGATGAATTACAAGAAATGATTTTTGAAATATTTACTCAAAATGAATTTGAAGTTGAATTTTATGATGACTTAGAATTTGATGATGCAATAAGAATTATAAATAAACAAAGCTATAAATTTTGTTCAATTTTGTTTACTAATGATAAAAATAAAACAAAAGAATTTAAAGAAAAAATTGATTCAGAATATGTTATTGTAAATCAGAATCCATTTAAAGAAATAAAATTTAAATTAGAAATAGAATAAAAATATAAAAAGGATGTTGAATAATATGGCAAACGAGAAAAAAATTGATATGAAAATGGTTGTGGCTTCTCCAGTTTTAACAGGGAAAGATTCAAAATATATTTGGACAGGAGTAGTAAGTTCTGAAAATATTGAAAAATATGAATATATAATTCCAGATTCAAGAAAAAGAAGAGTTTTCAAAAAATTAGTTGAAGAATATGAAAAATTAGTTTTTGCATATAGAAACAATGGAAAAATTAGCAATACCCCAATGGCAAGTTTTACACATGCTGTTCGTACAGAAATAGATAAAAATAAACTTGAAATGGAAATTAGAGCCATGGCTGAAGAGATAAAAGAAGCTTTAAATAATCCAGCAGTTTCAGGAATTGATATGGGCTTGTTTTGGATACATTTATGCAGAGAATATGAGATGATAAATGAAAAAAATCCAAATGAATTTAAAGCAATGTCTTCTGAAGCAAGAAAAAATTTGAAAATTTTTATTGATACAATGAATACTTCTGAACCATTGCAGAGAGAATATTTTGATTGTGAAAAAAATAAATATAAAACTCATTTATTTTTAACATTAAGTCAAGAAAAAAGATATGCTAAAAAAACAAATATAGGTGTGGATGCATTAAAAAAACTTGTATCATTAATAGAAGGAAAAGAGGATGTAACTGATGCTGAGTTTATAAGTGTAATAAAAGAAATTTCTGAGAGAATAACATTAATGGATTTAAATATTATTTTACAAAATAAAAGATTTTCAGAAATGCAATATATAAGTGCTTTCAAAAATTTTCTTATTACACAAGGATATACAGCAGAACAAATAGCTGAATTATCTAATGAGGACTTAAGAGATAAAGCACAAATTCTTTTAAAATCAGATAAAAAAGCAGCTAATACTCAATTGATTGCAGGATGTATCTTAGATAGTGCACAATATGTTGATACTGAAAAATTAATGCTTTTTTATATGTGTAGATCGTTTGATCTTTTAGATGCTATGGCTCCAGAAAAAGGATTTATTGAAAATACTAGATATGGTCAAAAATCTTTAGATGAAATGGCTGAAAAAGCAAAAGAAACAATAGATACTGAAAAATATGATTATGATGGCAATACACTAATTGAAGCAGTTGAGAGAATGAGAAGAACTGAAGAAATTTGTAAAAGAGTTATAAAAGAAGGTATTGTAAATAAAAGAAGTTCTGCAACAATTATATTTGGTAATATTGCTGAAACCCATAATTTTAAAAGAATTGAAGCTGGAATGAAAAAGTTTTGCGATGGAATTTATTTAACATACACAACTCAATTAAATTTATTATACAATGCATATGAAAATCCAAGTGAAATAGAATCGTGGAGTGATGAATTAGTACAAAGAGTAGAATTTTCAGAAGATGATTTATTAGCTCTTGGATTAATGAACTTTGAAAATTTCAAAAGATTTTATTCTCTTGGAAAACTAAGAAAAGATATGATTAAAAATTTCTTTATCGATGTACAAAATGGAGAATTCGATAAAAGTATTGAAGAAGCATTTATTGATAATGATGATTTAAGAGAACAAGCACGTAAAAATAAAGAATTACTTTTTGGAAATTTATATTTAAATGGATATATTGACGAAATAGATATAAAAGATTACTTTAGACAAGCTGTTATTACAAAAGAAATGTTAGACGATTTAGAAACTAAAATGACCGACGAAGAAAAAGAAGAACACAAAATAAAAATGCAAAAAGTTTTTGATAAAAAAGAATTGCTTATACGATATAAAGCTTATGCAGAAAAATATGTTGAATTTATTAAATATCAAGAATCTAATCCAGATGAATTAGAGAAAATTGAAAATTTAAGAAAAGAAATCAATTTTTTGAGAAGTGAAAAAGAAAGATATAGAGAGATATTTAATAAATTTAATCAAATACCTGAAAATGAAAAAATAGAGTTTGGAGATTCATTACTAGAAGATTATTACATTGAAATGGAAGTGTCAGATGAGGCAATTTTAAGTGAATCTTTAAAAGTATTATATGAAGATGGATTTATAGGTTTAGAAAATATTGTTCATATGGATAATAGTTATATAATTCCAATACTTGATAAACTTTCAATGGAAGATACAAAAAAAGTAAGAAATAGTATGTCAAAAGAAAACTTAGAAGAAATGCTAGATAAAATTTTTGATGATAAAGAATTTTCTGATGAAAGAAAGTTCATTATTATAATGAATATGTTTGATGAAGATTCTAAAGAAGACACTGAAGCTAGAGAATTTTATTTAAGTTTGCTTGAATTTGAAGATTCGGAAAAAAGAAAAAGTAAGAAAAAATCTACAAGACAAAAGACAGGAAAAGGTGGAAGCGATTCTAATAGATATGTATATAAAGATAATGTAAAATGGAAATTTTATAAAGCTTTAGATAAAGATGTAAGAGCAAGAAGATATGCTAATGGTTTTGTTGAATTTGCTTCAACTAAATTAGGTGTAAGAATTATAGAAAAGTATTATGATGGAGATAAACCTGCATATGGTGTTGCTACATATATTTTGACAGAAGAAGAATTTAGAAAAAATCAAGCAGATTTAGTAACAATCAGTAAAAATGGAAATGAAATAATGGAGAGTGCTGTTTTAAGAGAAATTGTTCCAAGAACTGATAGAATTGCACATAGAACTCAAAGTGAAGATAAAACTTGGATGGATGAAATGGTTAAATATTTTAGTGATAAAATAAGTTCAAGATATGAGAAAAAAGAGATAGAACAATTACAAGATACTGTCCAAAAATACAAAACAGATTATGAAATGATATTGTAATAAAGTTTTTCCAAAAATTAGTTGATTTTTATATTTTCTTATGGTAAACTAAAATAGTTAATAAACGGAAGAAAATTGGAGGTTATTACAAATATGGAAATAGTAAAATATATCATGATGGCAATTTACGCGGTAGTATGCGTAGCGTTAGTAATTTTAGTTTTAAAACAAAATAAAGAAGACAGTGGAGCTTCTGGAACTATTGTTGGTGCCTCTGCAAATAATTTTTATGAAAAAAATAAAGGAAAAACAACAGAAGGAAAAATGAAAAAGACAACAATAGTATTAATGGTAGTTTTTGCTATCTTAACAGTAGCTTTAGGAATAGTTTATGTTGTTTAGTATTTAAAATAAGATTATTGGGCAGTATGATATTATACTGCCCATTTTTAATGTTTTAGTTAGAATTTTAGAATAATACATGAATTTAAAGAATAAGGAGAAAAATGGGAAAGAAATTAAAAAAGAAACCTAAAATAGAAGGAATATTTAGGGCTAATGAAAAAGGATTTGGTTTTGTAGAAATAGAAGGTCAAGAAGAAGACTTTTTTATTCCTACTAAAAATGTAAATGGTGCTTTGAATGGAGATACAGTTAGAATTTCAATAATGAAGCCAAAACAAGGTACCAAAAGAGCTGAAGCAAAAATAATTAAAATTATAAAAAGAGAAAGAGAAACTTTAGTTGGAATTTTTCAAGCAAATAAATCATTTGGCTTTGTAGTTCCTGATGATAAAAAATTTGGGACTGATATTTTTATACCTAAAACAAAATGCAAAAATGCAAAAAATCACGACAAGGTAATTGTAAAAATAGTTAAATATCCAGAAAAAGGAAAAAATGCAGAAGGTGAAATTGTTGAAGTTTTAGGAAATGTAAATCAAGCAGGAATAGATATGCTTTCAGTTATAAAAGAATTTGACCTTCCAAATGAATTCCCTGAACTTGTAAAATTAGAAGCACAAAATATTTCTCAAGTAATAAATGAAAATGATATAAAAAATAGAAAAGATTTAAGACAAGACACAATATTTACAATTGATGGTGAAGATGCAAAAGATTTAGATGATGCGATAAATGTTTACAAAAATGAAGATGGGAATTATTGTCTGGATGTTCATATTGCAGATGTTAGTTACTATGTAAAAGAAGGAAGTAAATTAGATAAAGAAGCAATAAAAAGAGGAACAAGTGTATATATGTTTGATAGAGTTATTCCTATGCTTCCAGTTGAACTTTCCAATGGTATTTGTAGTTTGAATGCGGGACAAGATAGATTTGCTCTTTCTTGTAGTATGGAAATAGATGCAAAAGGAAATGTAATTTCCGGAGATGTTTATAAATCTGTAATTAGAGTAACAGAAAGAATGAGTTATACAGATGTAAATAAAATATTAAATAATTTAGATGAAGATGTAGTACAAAAATATAATAAATATATTGATAATTTTAAACTAATGGAAGAGTTAGCATTAATTTTGAAAGAAAAAAGATTAACTGCTGGTTATTTGAATTTAGATATTCCTGAAAGTAAAATTATTTTAGATGAAAATGGAAAAGCTATAGAAGTTAAAAAATATGAAACAACTTTTGCGAATGAAATAATTGAACAATTCATGCTAACAGCAAATGAAACTGTCGCAGAAAAATTTTATTGGCTTGAAGCTCCATTTATTTATAGAGTTCATGAAGAACCAGAATATGATAAAATACAAGAAACAAATAAATTTTTATTTAATATTGGTGAAAAAATAAAATGTACTAAAGAAAATATAAAACCAAGAGCGTTTTCTGATGTTTTAGCAAAATTAAAAGAAACAGAATATGAAAAAGTAATATCTACACTAATATTAAGAACTTTAAAGGTTGCTAAATATGAAGCTGAAAATAAAGGACATTTTGGTATTGCAAGTAAATACTATTGTCATTTTACATCACCAATTAGAAGATATCCGGATCTTTTTATTCATAGGGTTATTTCAGAATATATAGAAAAAGGTTATAATATTAGTGAAGACAGATTGAGTATTTTACAAAATAAAGCTGAAAAATATGCAGAAACTTCTACTGAAACCGAAAAGACAGCAACAAAAGCAGAAAGAGATGCAGAAGATATAAAAAAAGCAGAATATATGGAAGACAAGATTGGTGAAGAATATTTAGGAATTGTTTCTTCAATAACTGCTTTTGGAATGTTTGTAGAACTTGAATCAACAGTTGAAGGATTGATTCGTTTTGAGAATATGGGAAATGAATATTTTATATTTGATGAAAATAGAAAAACTTTAACTGGAGAAAGGACTAATCGTAGTTTTAAAATTGGTGATCAAGTTAATATTAGAGTTATTGCAGCAAATAAATCTTTAAAGAAAATTGCGTTTGAATTAGTAGAAGAAAATAAAGATGAAAATATAATACCAACTATTTAATTTTATGAAGATATATAGGGGAAAATTATGGAAAAAAAGAATAATAAGAAAAAAGATGATTCATTTATTCAAAAATTATTAAACATAATAAACAACAAAAAAGATAGTGAAGAGATAAAAAAACTAAAAGAAATCAAGAAAAAAGTAAAAGCAATAAAAACAGTAGAGGAATTAGAAGCCTTAGAAGAAGAACTTGATGAAATTGGTTTGGTTTTGAATCAAGATGCTATTGAAAAGTTAAAAAAGAAAAAGAAGAAAAAATTAGAAAGACAACAAAGGGAAAACTTTGAAGAAAGAGTCAGATGTGATGTTGAAACTATAAATAAGATAATTGCAGTTGGAAAATTATATAAAGCAAAAGAAAGACAAAGACAAGATAAAGAGTTACTTCAAACCAGAGAAGAACGTGAAAAAAATGGTGGACAAAAGAATAAAGAAAAAGACAAAAAGAAAGAAGATAGAACTAGAGAAGGTGGCGGAAGAAGTAGGTCTTCAAGATAAAAGTAATTATTATAAAATATTTGAAGAGGAAAATGATGTTAAAAAAGAACGAAGAATATATTGTAGAAATAATTGATAATGGTTTTCAAGGAGAAGGAATTGCTAAAGTTGATGGAATGGCAATTTTTATTCCAAGTGCTATAAAAGGTGAAAAAGTTAAAATAAAAATATTAAAAGTAACATCTAAAGTGGCTTATGGAAAAATTATCGAAATATTAGAAAAATCAGATAGTAGAATGGATAATATAGATTGTCAAACATATTCTAGATGTGGTGGTTGCGTACTTCGCCATGTAGATTATGATGCAACTTTAAAAATGAAAAAAGAAGCAGTTGAAACAACTATAAGAAAAACTTTAGGAAGAGAAATAAAAGTTTCAGAAGTTTTAAAAATGGATGAACCTTACAATTATAGAAATAAACTTCAATATCCAGTTGGAATTGATAATTCTGGAAAACCAGTAATGGGAGTTTTTGCAGAAAGGACTCATACAATAATCTCAACTAATAATTGTAGAATTCAAGATTCTTTGAGTCAAAAAATTGCTAATGATGTATATGATTTTATAGTAAAAAATAATATACAAGTATATGATGAAAAAACACAAAAAGGAAGTGTTAGACATATTGTAATTAGAATTGGTAAAAAGACTAATGAAGTTATGATTACGCTAGTTACAAATACTGAAAAAATTAAAAAAGAAAATGAATTAGTTGAATTTATTACTTCAAAATATAAAGAAATAAAAACAATTGTAAAAAATCTAAATAATCAAAATACAAATGTTATTTTGGGTAGAAAAAATGAAATTTTATTTGGTGATGGATATATCTATGACTATCTAGGAGAGTTTAAATTCAAAATTTCTCCGATGTCTTTTTATCAAGTAAATCCAATTCAAACAGAAAAACTATATGGAAAAGCAGTTGAATATGCAGAACTTTCAGGAAAAGAAACGGTTTTTGATTTGTATTGTGGTATTGGTACTATTGGAATTTTTGCTTCAAATAATGTTCAAAAATTATATGGAATAGAAACTGTTCCAGAAGCAATAGAAGATGCTTGGCAAAATGCTAAAATAAATAATTTAGAAAATGCAGAATTTTTTGTAGGAGATGTTGAAAAAACATTACCAGAATTTATAAAAGAAAGAAATATAACACCAGATGTTGTATTTGTGGATCCACCAAGAAAAGGTTGTGATAGGACTGCTTTAGATACATTGTTAGAAATTAAACCAAAAAGAATTGTTTATGTTAGTTGTAATCCAGCAACTCTTGCAAGAGATTTAAAAATATTAGAAGAAAAATATGAAATAAAAGAGCTATCAATTTGCGATATGTTTCCATTTACACATCACGCAGAATGTGTAACTAAATTAGATTTAAAATAATGTTCATAAAATGGTTTATGTTGACCTAAAATGAGAAAAATGGTATAATTAAGGTATAAATTATTCTAAGAAAGAGGATATTGTTTTTATGGCTACTGAGTACACTGCAGAAAAGATTT
>JAEIGA010017834.1_pt1 | contig 10811 bp, 7 predicted proteins | sample 9270691 | NCBI WGS metagenome assembly JAEIGA01 (sample SAMN17057246, study PRJNA624740) | gut metagenome | biome: biome; isolation source: fecal sample | host: Bos grunniens | place: China: Xizang | collected 2019 | reverse complement strand
TTTGATTCGTGAATACCAAGCTCGCCTATCTTCAGCTCCTTCATACCGTTGTCTACGGCGAAGAACTGGTCGTCAAGCAGCTCAGCGCTCCTTCTTTCCTCTTCTTCGAGGAGCTTTTCTGCTTTCTTATCCTTGGCGGTCTGTATCATTTTCTTTACGAAACGCTCAATAGCCGCAAGAATGTTTACGATAAATCCTACAAACGCTATGACTACTCTGCTGAAAGCTCCGTCACCGCGGGTAAAGAAGAAGGTTATGTATATAGCAACAATAGCCGCCGCAAGTATAAGAATACCTACGTGACCAAGCACGCTTACGATTCCGAAAGCGAGAATGCTTCCGATAAATCCGCCCGCAGTTGCGGACGCGTAGAATTCCACAGGAGCGAAAACAAGCTCTGAGCCCCAGAAGGCTATAGTATATTCAACGGTTGATACTATAAGCACGCTTATAATAGAGAAAATGCTTCTTGATACTGTAAGTCCCTTTGCGTAATCCTCGGGATAGAAGAATGCGTGCAGAAGAAGAAATACGGGAATTGCGTACGCACCGCATCCGAAAAGTCCGAGAAGCACCGAAGCCGTTCCGTCACCGAGAATACCGGTGCCGTTCGTCATAAAGCAAACGGCGATAAACACTGCGAGCGCACTCAGAATAACCGGTACTGCCCGTCGTATGCCGGTGAGCGATGAGAAGTAACCGCCGCCGTTTTCATTATTGTTGTTCATATATGTAAATACCTCCTGCCGTGTAGTAAATTTTCAGCAAAAATTCAAAAGTGCATACCAACGCACAATACTATTTTATCAAATTTCAACACGGATTACAAGAGCAGAACGCAAAATATTATAATAAATTTATAAATTTTTTTATAACGCGCTCATAACTATTGACAAAATAATATATTTCTGTTAAAATGTTAAACGAAAAACTATGCGTTTTTGATAGTAATGAAGTTTTTTGATAAAAAATGCCAAAATGCTGGCGTACAAGGAGATAGAAAATGCTTTTATACAATTCTGCCTCAAGGCAAAGGGAAGAGTTTATACCGAGAGAGGAGGGCAAGGTGTCGATGTATACCTGCGGTCCTACGGTATACCATTTTGCTCACATCGGCAATCTTCGTACCTACACTATGGAGGACGTGCTTGAGAAGTACCTTCGCTACAGCGGGCTTGACGTTAAGCGCGTTATGAACATTACCGACGTCGGACATCTTTCTTCCGACGGTGATACAGGCGAGGACAAAATGCTTAAAGGCGCGCGCCGTGAGAAGAAAACCGTGCTTGAGATAGCACAGTACTATACTGACGCATTCTTTGCCGATTGCGATAAGCTCCACATCAAGCGTCCCGACGTTATAGAGCCTGCTACGAACTGTATCGATGAGTTCATCGCTATGATAGAGAAGCTTCTTGAGAAGGGCTATGCATACGAGGCAGGCGGAAATATTTACTTTGACACCTCAAAGCTTGAGAAGTACTATATTTTCAACGATTTCAAGGAGGAGGACCTTGAGGTAGGGGTTCGCGATAGCGTCGAGGAGGACTCCAACAAGAGAAATAAGGCTGACTTCGTTCTCTGGTTTACCAAATCCAAGTTCGAGGACCAGGAGCTTAAATGGAATTCTCCTTGGGGTATTGGCTATCCCGGCTGGCATATCGAGTGCTCCTGTATCGCGGCAAAGCACCTTGGCGAGTACGTTGATTTGCACTGCGGCGGCATCGACAACGCCTTTCCTCACCACACGAACGAGATAGCGCAGAGCGAGGCAACCTACGGCCACGAATGGTGCAAATATTGGTTCCACGTGCATCACCTCAACACAAATTCCGGTAAAATGTCAAAATCAAAGGGCGAGTTCCTCACGGTTTCGCTTCTTGAGGAGCGCGGATTTGACCCGCTTGTTTACCGCTTCTTCTGCATGCAGTCGCATTACAGACGCAACCTCGTATTCTCCTGGGAGAACCTTGAAAATGCAAAAACTGCTTATAACAAGCTAGTTTCTCGCGTGGCTTCGCTTAATCCCGCAGCCGACGAGAAGATTGACGAGGCGGCTTTTGCCGAGGGCAAAAAGAGATTTACCGATGCTCTTGATAATGACCTCAATACCTCTCTTGCGGTAACGGCGCTTTACGACGTATTCAAGCTTCAGACAAACGCAAAGACAAAGCTTGCGCTTATCGAGGACTTCGAGCGTGTTCTCGACCTCGGACTTGTTGCGGCGGCGGAGAAAATAAACGCAGAGAAGAAAAAGGCAGAGGAAGAAAGCACCCCCGACGTCTCCCCCGAGCTTCTCGCTTATATCAACGAGAAAATTGAAGAGCGCCGCGCGGCAAAGAAGAATCGTGACTTCGCTTTGGCAGACGCAATCCGCGACGAGCTTCTCGCAAAGGGCATAACGCTTCTCGATACCAGAGAGGGAACTAAGTTCTCCGTGAATTAAGCTTTGATTATATAATCGTTTGACGTCTGATACAGATTTGCAGTTCAAACTCAAAGCTTTTATCAGACAAACGATATCGAATAAGCAAAAACCAACGGATAAACAATAAATAAACAAACAACAGCTTCGATTTTACGGAGGCGACAGCCCACGTGGCAAAGGACAAAAATATGAAAAACATTGACGCAGCAGTAGAAAAGTACAGAGACCTCATACTCAAGGCGGAGCGCGATATATGGGCTACCCCCGAAACCGGCTACCGTGAGGTAAAGACCTCGGCTTATATGGAAAACATATTCCGTGAGCTAGGATACGAGCTTAAGCTTGCAGGTGACATTCCCGGCTTTATTACCGAGATAGACACCGGCAGAGAGGGACCCACCGTTCTCGTTCTCGGCGAGCTTGACTCTCTTATCTGCGGCACTCACCCCGAGTGCGACAAGGAAACCGGCTACGTACATTCCTGCGGTCACCACGCACAGTGCGCGGCTCTTATCGGCGTTGCTGCGGCTCTGCGTGACGATAAGGTTCTTGCAGATCTTTCGGGTAAAATCCGTCTTTGCGCAGTTCCCGCAGAGGAGCTTCTTGAAATAGAATACAGAACCGAGCTCAAGAAAAAGGGGATCATCAAGTACTTCGGCGGCAAGAGCGAGTTTCTTCACCGCGGATACTTTGATGGGGTAGATATTGCACTTATGGTACACTCCACGGTTGCAAAGAATTTCGCCATTCGCCGCGGCTCTATCGGCTGTATGAGCAAGAGAATTATCTATAAGGGCAAAGCCTCTCACGCAGGCGGTGCGCCTCAGAACGGCATAAACGCCCTCTATGCTGCAAACTGCGGTATCAATGCAGTAAACGCAATACGCGAAACTCTCGTTGAGGCAGACAAGGTGAGAATACACCCGATTATCACCTCGGGCGGTGAGGCTGTAAACGCTATTCCCGAAACCGTAACGCTTGAGAGCTACGTCAGAGGACTGACCTTTGACGCTATTACGAGCGCTAATGCGAAGATGAACCGCGCTCTAATAGGCGGAGCTCTCTCTCTCGGCGCAAATATTGAGATAATCGACACTCCCGGCTACGGACCTCTTGTAAACTCTACGGATATGATGTACGTTGCAAAGGAAGCAGCAGAGCTTATCCTTCCCGATGAGGAAATAGATTTTAGTCTTGATAAGGTTGGCACGGGCTGTACCGATATGGGTGACCTTTCGCAGATTATGCCTGTAATTCACCCTTACGCTCCCGGTGCTGTCGGAACCTCTCACGGCAATAACTATTACATAGTTGACCCCGTCAGAGCCTGTGTAAAGAGCGCAAAATGGCAGTGCGCTATGCTAAAGCTCCTTCTCGAAAACGGAGCAGAGCGCGCAAAGCAGATAAAGCGCGATTTCGTACCTTCCTTCGAGTCAAAGGAAGCATTCCTTAAATTCCAGGACACACTTTGCTGTGAGGGCAACAGAATAGAATACGCTGAGGACGGCGCTGTAAGCGTAAAGCTCGGTTAATAACCTTAAAACAAACTTTTGAATTGACTAAGTAAAGCCGAATAGGCTTAAAGGAATTAAAATGAGAGATTTGTTAAACTGCGCTATGGACATCGGTGAGCAGATGCTGATAAGCGGTGCAGAGGTACATAGAGTAGAGGACACAATGAACAGAATCTGCGCCTCCCTCGGTGCTGTAAGGGTGGATTGCTTTATTATCACGAGCAGTATGGTAATAACCGTACGAACTCCGGAGGATAATGTGTATACCGAAACACGCAGAATTAAGTCGCTCGGTACAGACTTCAATAAGCTTGATAAGCTTAATACTCTTTCCCGCAGAATTTGCAGTGAGAAAATGACGGCAGGTGAGATAAAAGCGGCTCTTTCGGGCATAAAGTCGGAAAAAGCTTATCCTTTTTGGCTTGAGTGCTTATCATATGCCGTTATTGCCTCAATGTTCTGCGCCTTTTTCGGAGGCGTTATAGAGCAGATTGCAATATCCGCGCTTATCGGCGCTGTAATAAGATTCGTCGTAGAATTTGCGGACAGGACTATCTCGAACGCCGTGTTCTCAAAGTTTATATCCGCTTTTTCTGTCACGGCGCTTTCATACTTATTCTTATGGATAGGACTTATAGGGCGTGTTGACGAGGTAATCATAGGTAACATAATGCTTATAATTCCCGGTCTTGGCTTTACCAACGCCCTGCGTGATTTGTTCACGGGAGACAGTATAGCCGGCGCTCTTCGTTCGCTCGAAGCGGCGCTTTCTGCCGTTTCCATTGCCGCAGGTTACGTGATATTCGTTCTCGTCACAGGCGGCGCGTCAAGCGCGGGAAATCCTAAAGAAACACTCGCTCTTGTACAGATAATAGCCGCGGCAGTAGGCTCTCTCGGCTTTGCCGTGCTGTTCAATATCAGAGGAACAAAGCTTATAGCTACAGCTATAGGCGGCGGATTTGGCTGGGGACTTTTTCTCTTGCTCGAGCTTTTAGGGCTTGATACACCGATATGTTACTTCTTTGTAGCGATGTCAATATCTCTCTACGCTGAAATAATGGCGCGTATTCTAAAAGCACCCGCAACGATATTTATAGCACCGTCGCTGATACCGCTCGTCCCCGGAGCTTCGCTTTATTATACTATGGCGTACGCTCTCTCGGGAAACAGTGAGCTTTTCTCGGACAAGGCGTTGACAACTTTAAGCTGTGCCGCCTCTCTAGCTGTCGGTGTCATAGTTTCGGCTGTCGCAATGCAGCTTTTCGCTAAAATGCTTCAGCAGTACAATGCGAAAAGGAAAATCAAAAACAGATATACCAAAAACAAGTAATTATATAGACAAAATTCGAAATATCAATCAAAAAGCAGGGCAGAAACGCAGGAAGGAGAGACGCCATGTACGACAAGTCTGTAGCAGACGTGGCATTTTTAAGGGGTGAGCATTCACTTGCCGCTTCCATGTATCTTGATGGCGCACGCTCGGGCGATCCTCAGGCATCCTTTAATTACGGTTACTGTCTTTGGCGCGGTGTTGGTGCTGCGTATAATCCAAAGGAAGCAAAAAGCTTCTTTGCATACGCCTCTGAAATGGAGGGTGGCGAGTCTTGCTACAATCTCGCAATGCTTTATATGCACGGTGAGGGAGTTGTGCGCGATTATAAGAAAACCTACGAATATATGCTCCGCTCGGCAACCCTCGGCTGTATTGAGGCTCAGCTGTATCTCGGTATGGCGTACACCTCGGGCTGTATATTCGAGCCTGACGTAGTAGGAATATCTATGATACCTGCACATACACCCGAATATCTTACAGATATACCGATGCTATGCGGTGACGTTCCGGATTTTGAGCTTGACGAGGATTTGCGTTACAGTGCTATAAAGCAGGACGCAACTGCGGCATTTGAATGGTTCAGAACTGCCGCAAGGCACGACCCCACGTACGTTGAGGAGCTTTCCGCAAAGGGCAAATATCTTTACGCGCGCTGCTTCGTTGACGGCCTCGGAACCGATTTTGACCGCGAGAAGTCAATTAGACTTATGCTTGCCGCTATGAATGCAGGTTCTGCGGAGGCGGAAGCATACGTTATTGAAAACGGCATAACCGCTGATATGCTAAAGCCTACCTCTCGCGGACTTATCAAGTAATTTTAAAGTAGTTTTTGAGAGAATAACAAATTATAGTATAAGGAATGGCAAATGGTAAAGATAACGAGCGTTGAGAGTAAGTCACGCGCCGCCCGACACGGAATTGCTGCGGGAGACGTTTTGATTTCTATAAACAAAAACGAAATACGTGATGTTCTCGATTACAGATTTTATCTAACCGAGTGTTCCGTCGAGCTTCTTCTGAAAAGAGGAGAGAGTGAATATACGGTTACTATCAGGAAGGGCGAGTACGACGATATAGGTCTTGAATTCGAAACGCCTCTTATGGATAAGAAGCATACTTGCCGTAACGGCTGTATATTCTGCTTTATCGACCAGAATCCCGAGGGCCTCAGAGAATCGCTTTACTTCAAGGATGACGACTCGCGTCTTTCCTTTATCCACGGAAATTATATAACCCTTACCAATATGAGTGAGAGCGATATTGACAGAATCATTAAAATGCGCTTTTCGCCAATAAACATATCCGTTCACACAACGAATCCCGAGCTGCGTGTTAAAATGATGAAAAATAAGCGCGCAGGCGACGTACTGTCGTATCTTGATAGGCTCAGCCGCGCAGGCATTTCTATGTGCGGACAGATAGTCCTTTGCAGAGGGATAAACGACGGCGAGGAGTTAACGCGAACTCTTTTCGATCTTTCGAAGTATTTTCCGGCTATGACAAGCGTTGCCGTAGTTCCCGCAGGACTTACAAAGTTCCGCGATAAGCTTTATCCTCTTACGGATTTTACGAGTGAGGAAGCCGCGGCGGTTATAGACCTCATAAACAGCTTTGGCGATGCTCATCGGTCAAAGCACGGCACGCGCCTTTTTTATGCCGCTGACGAGTTCTATCTCAAGGCAAACAGAGAAATTCCGCCCACCGACTATTACGAGGACTATCCTCAGATTGAGAACGGAGTAGGTATGCTTCGCTCGTTTTCCGACGAGTTTAATATGTGTATAGAGGACTTGAAAGAAGCTACCTTGAGCTCACAGAAAAGAGAGCTGTCACTCGCAACAGGTGTTGCGGCATATTCCTCGGTAGTTGATTTGGTAAAGAAAATAGAGGCAGTCTGCCCTAATATAAATGTCAAAATTTACAAAATAATAAACAATTTCTTTGGAGAAAGTATTACAGTTACCGGACTTCTTACCGGTCGTGATATATACGAACAGCTAAAGGACAAGGAGCTTTTTGACGAGCTTCTGATACCTAAAAATGCTCTGCGCTCGGGCGAGGACGTCTTTCTTTGCGATATGACGGTCGGTGAGCTTTCGGACAAGCTGGGAGTGCAGGTGCGAGCCGCGGGAGCCGACGGATACGAGCTGGCCGAGGCAATACTCGGTATATATCCAAGTTGACAGAAAGGTAGGTATGTTATGTCAAAGCCGATAGTGGCCATAGTTGGAAGACCCAACGTTGGCAAAAGCACACTTTTTAACAAACTCATAGGCGAGCGCCGTTCAATAGTTGAGGATACTCCCGGCGTTACCCGTGACCGTATCTATGCCGATGCAGAGTGGAATGACCACCGTTTTCTTCTCGTCGATACCGGCGGTATAGAGCCCAAGAGCGAGGACCCTATTCCGAAGCAGATGCGCCGTCAGGCTGAAATTGCGGTTGCCACAGCCGATGTCATCATTTTTATGTGTGACATCCGTTCGGGGCTTCTCGCAGACGACAGAGATATTGCTATAATGTTAAAAAAATCAGGCAAGCCGGTAGTTGTCGTTGTAAATAAAGTGGACAAGGTGGGAGATTTGCCATTCGAATTTTACGAGTTCTACGAGCTTGGCTTCGAAAAGGAGCCTATAGCCCTTTCTGCGCTTCACGGAACGGGAAGCGGAGACCTTCTTGATGCGGTAATTGAGGAGTGCCGTTTTGACGAAAACGAGGCTGATGACGGGAATATTATTAACGTTGCGGTTATAGGCAAGCCAAACGCGGGAAAATCCTCGATAATCAACCGTATGTGCGGTGAGGAGAGAGTTATAGTTTCCGATATAGCCGGCACAACTCGCGATGCTGTAGATACGAGAATAGACAACGAACACGGCTCGTATAACTTTATAGATACCGCAGGAATACGCCGTCACTCAAAGGTCGAGGACAGAATAGAGAAGTTCAGCGTCATCAGAGCAAAAATGGCGGTTGAGCGCTCAGATGTGTGCCTTTTGATGATAGACGCGCAGGACGGTGTTACCGAGCAGGACGAGAAAATTGCGGGTATTGCACACGAAGCAGGTAAAGCGACCGTCATTGTTATAAACAAATGGGACGCGATAGAAAAGGAAAACAGTACTGTAAACGAGTATAACAAAAAAATACGCACAGCCCTCGCTTATATGCCTTACGCTCCGATAATCTACGTTTCGGCTCTTACGGGTCAGCGCGTAGCACATCTTTACGAGCTTATAACCAAAATTTATAACGAGGCGCGCCGCCGTATCACAACAGGTATGCTTAACGACCTATTGAACGATGCGACAACAAGAGTTCAGCCACCCTCAGATAAGGGTAAGCGACTGAAGATTTACTATATGACACAAACATCGGTAGCGCCCCCAACCTTCGTTATTTTCTGTAATTCCGAGGAGCTGTTCCACTTCTCATACAGACGCTATATAGAGAACTGTCTGCGCGACACGTTCGGCTTCGAGGGTACTCCCATAAGGCTCATCATACGCCAGAGGGGCGACGATTCCACAAAGTAAAGAAACCCGATAGCAACTGATTTATCAACCGCAAATAACAATAAAAAAGAAAATACCCCCGGGTAAAAGGAGGTAAAAATATGGAAAACGCATTTATAGATAACATTAAAATTTACACCAAAGCAGGTGACGGCGGTGACGGAGCAGTGTCATTTCACCGCGAGAAGTACGTTTCTGCGGGAGGTCCCGACGGAGGCGACGGCGGCAGAGGCGGAAATATAGTATTTAAAATTGACGAGGGAGCGAACACGCTTCTGGCATTCCGATACAAGCGCAAGTTCATAGCAGAGCGCGGCGCGAACGGTATGACCGGCAAAAAGCACGGAAAAAACGGGGCAGACGTTATAATAACAGTTCCAAGAGGAACTATTATACGTGACGGTGAAAGCGGAAAAATCATAGCCGATATGGCTGACAAAGAGGAATTTATACTCTGCCGCGGAGGTCGCGGCGGTTGGGGAAACCGTCATTTTGCAACCCCTACAAGACAGATTCCGAGATTTGCAAAGAGCGGAACAAAGGGCGAGGAAAGAGAAGTAACTCTTGAGCTTAAAATGCTTGCCGAGGTCGGACTTATAGGCTTTCCGAACGTTGGAAAATCCTCTATACTTTCACGCATTTCTTCTGCAAAGCCCAAAATAGCTAATTATCATTTCACAACCCTCTCTCCTAATCTCGGTGTAGTAAAAACCGGTGAGGGACAGGGATTCCTCGCAGCTGATATTCCCGGACTTATTGAAGGAGCGTCGGAGGGTCAGGGACTCGGACACGCATTTCTTCGCCACGTTGACAGATGCCGTCTTCTTTTACACGTAGTCGATATATCATCTGCTGACGGAAGAGAGCCTTCGGAGGATTTTGATAAAATAAACCTCGAGCTTTCAAAGTATTCCGAGGCGCTTTCGGAAAGACCGCAGATAGTTGTTGCCAACAAAATCGATTCTGCGGATATGGAGAGCGACAGCGTAAAGAGCTTTGTAGGGAAGTGCAAAAAACTTAATTTACCCATATACTTTGTATCCGCAGTAACAGGAGAGGGGCTTGATTCTCTCGTGCGTGCAGCAGCGGATATGCTGAAAACCTTGCCCCCCATTACCGTATACGAGGCTGAATATTCGCCAGAGGACGAAGCGCTTCTTATGAGTGCCGGAGTTCGCGAAACTACGGTAAAGCGCGAGGGAGAAAAGTTTGTTGTCGAGGGCGAATGGCTCTACAACTTTATGGGGCAGATAAACTTCGACGACTACGAATCTCTCAACTTCTTCCAGCGTGTCCTCATAAAGAACGGTGTCATAGACAAGCTTCGCGAGGCGGGAGTTGAGGAGGGCGATACCGTCAGCATATACGATTTTGAGTTTGATTTTGTATATTAAGACCATACTCAAAGCAAGGAAAAACGAAATATTCCCTTAGTAATAAAGTCCGAACGCCTGATTTATTCCGCCGCTTATGATTTTTGCGGCAGACCTCACTATTTCGTTTATCTCCTTTGGAGATACGAACATTGATTCTCTTGCTCCGCACCTTGCATAAGGGTCGTTCCCCCAAGCATCGTAGCAGAACATTCTCGAATCTATAATAGTCGGTACTCCGATAGCAATTACGGGAACGCCTACTGTCTCTTGACTTATAGCACATCTGCCGTTTCCGATACCGCTGCCGGGGAAAATTCCGGTATTGGAAATCTGAACGGTCCTGCCAAGTCTTTCAGCAGCACGCGAGGCAAGAGCATCAATAGCGAATATTACGTTTGGCTTTATTTTTTCGCATACTCCCTTGACGGCAATGCTGGCGTCCATACCGGAGCTTGCAGAAACACCGGGTGAGAGTACGGCTATTTCCGAGCATTCAAGCCCTTCAAAGAATTCGCTGTCAAAATCCTTTATGTGCATTGTAGCCCGAACACCCCTTGCGGCTTCGGGTCCCACGGCATCGGGAGTAAGCTCCGGGTTTCCAAGCCCTACAACCAGAACTCTCGCAGGAACAACGTCGCTCATATC
>JAEIGA010017833.1_pt1 | contig 10811 bp, 6 predicted proteins | sample 9270691 | NCBI WGS metagenome assembly JAEIGA01 (sample SAMN17057246, study PRJNA624740) | gut metagenome | biome: biome; isolation source: fecal sample | host: Bos grunniens | place: China: Xizang | collected 2019 | reverse complement strand
CACAGATGGTATCACTTGCAGCGTGGATATACAAAAGGATCAGACAGACTTGCTCTACACTGAACCACAAACTGCAAAACAACATACAACCCTGGGGTGGATGGTTCCCCTCGTCTTCAAGCACGCCATGGCACAGATCCAGTTCCGTGTATGCCACCGTGTCACTTTAGCAGAAAAAATCATCGTCAAGGGCATCTCTATCGAGAGCATCAAGCATCAGGGAGACTTTGCCTCACTCAGAAACCCACAATGGATATTGACGGACAGTATCGCTCCGTTGACTTACTTTAAAGACGAACAGACCGTTGGTCAAATTGCCAAACGCGTAGGCAATGGCCAACTCATCATACCACAAAAACTCGATTCAAGAGTAAAAGTAGAATACGACTATGTGACTGCCGACGGCATAAGTGTACCAATGGAGACCTATCTGGACAAAAGGCTCACTTCACAACTTAAACCCGGCAACACCTATATATATACACTGTCAATCAGCCGAGCCGATGCCAAGTTCCAACTCGAAAACATCGAACATCGCTTTGACATCAACGAATAAGGAAAATATACGATACCATATATATACAACACTCTCACCCTTCACCTCTCAACTCTCACCTCTCACCTCTCAACTCTCAACTCTCAACTATAAATATGCTCCACCGTCTCATCTACATATTATCCTTTGTATGCTGCGCTTGCTTCCTGCAATCCTGCGTGCAGGACGAAGATCTGTTTCCCCAGGACGATAGCAACGACATCGTGTTTCGCACAGAAGTCCCCGCCACCCGCGGTTTCCTCTCTACTGCAAACCTTGCGACCCCTGGCACAGAATTGTCCATCATCGGCACGATGAATGGTACTGCGATGGACCTGAGCGGAAAGACCCTGGAATACCGAAATATCAGTGGCACCAACCGCTGGACATTCGTAGACAATGCAGGCAATCCCCTGACCTATTACTGGCTCGGGCTGGGTACTTACAAATTCTATGGCTGGTTGAAACATGATGCAGCGGGCAGTTTGTCTACACCCAATAGTTGGAACTATAATGATGGCACCAAGAAATTGACTATCCCCACGACGACAGTAGACAAGGACTACAATCAGTTCGACTTCCTCTATTCCGATGTCAACCAGCGCATCATGGATGAAAGCAATTTCGCCACGCTCAAGCGCCAACCCGTGTCGTTGAGTATGAAGCACCTGTTTACAGCTTTCGGCATAGGTATCCGTAATACCTCGGAGGACGATATCACGGTGAAAGAAGTAAAACTCTACAACATCCACGAAAATGGCAGTGCAGAGATTGACTACAGCGGTGCTACAGCGGCTGCGACTTATACCACCTCTACAGCACGTGAGGCCGCTAACCCCTTTATCTCCTACTCTGGCACAGAATTCACCCTCGAAGCATCTCCCAATACAGGCGGTACGGTGGTAGAAAACGTCTTCAATCCTGCCGAAGCCGCAAGGCACTACTATATGGTGTGGCCACAATCGGCAGATGTACTCTCGCCCACCACACCCGAACTCGGTGACGACGACGATCCTGATCTCGACGTGCGCAATATTCTGTATATAAAATATCAGGTAGGGGAAAATGAGTTCCAAAAGCGCCTGAAACTCCCCGCCCAGGCATGGGAAGCTGGCAAGCGCAACTATCTCGAAGTGCAGGTAGCAGACAAACTGGTGGCACTCACCGCCACGGTCAAGGACTGGGACTACACCTCGTCTGTCGTAGACTTCCAGGACAATATCCTTGTGGAAGAAAACGACCGTCTGAAATACGACGAAGAGAAGAGCATCGTAGACAAGGTCAACAAAAAAGTCTACATCAAGAATGGTCAGCCCGCAGAAGCATCATTTACCATCGACGCCCCAACGGGTGGACAGTGGCGCGTGTCGCTCGAGGGCGATGTGACAGCATTCGAGATAGTCGACGATACCGACCCCACAGACGATGGCTTTGGTCCTATCGACGGTCTGCAGCACACGATCAAAATCGTGCCGCTCATCACCAACCCCAGTCGCGACTATTCTGTGCGTCTGAAGTTCGTCGTCGTCACTGCCGACACCAAGATTCTGCCTGCCGACAATATGATACAAGGCACCACCAGCGATCACGCGGTGAATTACTATGATATCGTATTGCAAAGCGTATTCTAATCTGCCGAGAAACTTTACTTGTCATACCTATATATATTATAGCAACAATGAAAAGTCTTTTGCACCATATATTCCTCCTCCTCATCGCTATGCTGAGCATCACCGCATGCTCGGACATAGATCCATTTGAAACGGACGAAACGCGAGGCATGGAATTGACCATCAATTGCGTCAATCCCAACAATACGCGCGCCACTATGCCAGGCGATAATGCGTACAACGAAAATGCCATTCAAACCATCCACTACTTCCTGTATGTCAGTGGTAAGACCAACGAAAATGCGGTGATGAAGGGCAAAATAAATATCGCGGCAGGCACCAATGGTACAGCGACCATCCGTATTCCTATGAACGAGGCGGAACTCAACGAAGTGGTCTTTCCACGTCCTATCGAGGAGTGCGAAGTCTATCTCATTGCCAATCTTCCCGACGGCGTGAGGCCCGCTGGTGCGTCGGACGACGATCCCAAGAACTGGACCAACACAACTCTTGCCACATTGCGTGCGATGTCAGTCACTGCAAACTTCCAGGGCGATCCCGTTCAGACCTCTTTCGTTATGGAGGGACTTGGTAAAGCCCGCATCACCAGCCGCAACAAGACCGTAGCCGCCGAAGGCAATATCACCATCGAGCGTTTGGCATCAAAGATCACCTCGCGCATTGCCGTGGCCGAGACCTTTACCGACAGTGATGGAAAGGTGTGGACTCCACAGGTGAGTGGTATGGAGATTCACCTGGACAACGCTGTGTCCAATACTACATTGAATGCAGACTTTGGCTCCGTTCATTTCGACTATGCTGCACGCACGGCATTCCCTGGTACAGTCAATGGCGCGATAGGCGAGCAATCTGTAGCGTTCCATGTCTATCAGCCCTTCTATTCCTATCCTTGCACCTGGGACTATAGCGACGACAATGCAATGGCGCTTTATATTAAATTGCCATGGCAAACGGACAGTGGTGATGGCACCATGCAATACGTAAACTGTTTCTACAAAGTCTACCTGCCCACGATGCAGCTGGACCGCAATTGTTGGTACAATCTCGATTTGAAGATCGGTATGCTCGGTTCATTTACCGAGGCCGACGATCCAGTCGAAATCACAGGATTCGTCTACAAAGTCATCGACTGGAAGAATGGTTTCCTCGACTGGTCAGCAGGTCTGAATGTTGATACCGAATTGCTCAGCTCCCACTACCTTGTCGTAGAGCAAAACAACTACATCGTCAACAACAAGAATACATTCGAAATCCCCTTTATCACCAGCCACAACTGTGTGATTGAGGGTGTAAAAATGACTTACGTTACTTTTGGTAATTCGGACACATCCAAACCCACGGATTCACCTATCACAACGTCTGTAGTGACTCCTGGTACACACTATAAAATCAATGATGGTGCTGATGACTGGTTGAAGTTGGATGGCAATGTTATCAAGTTCAAGCACGTGCTGAACAACGACTTTGTCAATACCAAGGATTACGACTATTCGCCCTTTACAATCACCTTTACGCTTTGTCACGAAAACAACAAGGAGAAGTTTAAGGAGAAAATCACCATCGTGCAAAAGCCTGCTATCTCGATCACGGCGCATTTGAATTCGCTAAGAGAATATAGTAATAGCAACACTAATGGCTATATGTATATCAATGGTATAACTGGTAAAGATGGTGGTAACAGCGCAGATTATGGCGGTGCGCACGGTTTGACCGGGTCGAATACAAACCCCTATATGTACACCATCGAAGTCACGGTGCTACCTGCTGGTTCGGATTATATATTGGGCGACCCACGTACCGATACTCCTGCAACGGATAGTAATAGACAAGGTTTGGATTTTGGTGATTTTGTAAACGCCCCAGGTATTGAAGGCACCAATTCCAGAAAATTGCAAAACTACTACGGCACGAAGACGGATGAGTCTGTGCAGAATATGCTTGCGCCAAAGTTCCGAATTGCCTCATCGCATGGAGTGACAAACCAGATTTCTCACACGAATGCCCGCAATCGTGCTGCTACCTATCAGGAGGATGGCTATCCTGCAGGGCGTTGGCGTGTACCCACGATGGCAGAGGTTACATTTATGGTGAAACTGTCGTCCGACGGCAAGATTCCAACATTATTTTCTAATGGTAGTGCCTATTGGTGTGCCAATGGAAAGGTGACCCCCCAAGCCGGTGGTGGTGTAGATACGACTGTCGGAACCGAAGGCAATAATGGTCCTGTGCGTTGTGTCTACGACGACTGGTACTGGGAAAATTCTCCATATCCCCGTATGGTCTCTCGTGGCAACCACCCCAACAAGTATAATCAATTCACCTGGGGAGACGAAATTTGATTAGTCACACTCCGCATGTAAAATCTGCAAGCAAGACACTCCGCATTGTCCAGCGCCCTGAAAGGGCAAAAGCACATCGTCTTAGGGTTGAGAATGAAGAAAGATACGGCCTGAAAGGCCAAAAGCTCCTAGCCCAGGGCAAGGCGAACAAAGTGAGCCGACACCCTGGGTGGGATGACCACCAACAATTTGCGCCCTGAAAGGGCAAAAGCATTTTCTATACAGTATGCTATTCATGCCTTGTTATAAGGCTTTTGCCCTTTCAGGGCGCTGATAAATAAAAAACACAACATACCCAGGGTGTCGCTCCCTGCGGTCGCTTGCCCTGGGCTAAGGGATGCTGCCCTTTCAGGGCGGACAATATGAATGAACAACAATAAATGAGGCTCATAGAACAATCTTCCCCCTCCCCCGCCCTTTGGGCACTCCCCTTGTTAGCGGGGAGAATGCAGATAGCGTTTGGTTAATGAAATGCATTCGCAGAATATTCCGCAGGGGGAATAATACTAGCAAGACACTCCTCAAAGGAAATAATACGAGCAACACACTCCGCATGTAAAATCTGCAAGCAAGACACTCCGCATTGTCCAGCGCCCTGAAAGGGCAACACCTCCCAGCCCAGGGCAAGCGACCGCAGGGAGCGACACCCTGGGTAAAGCAAGCCGGATTGTATTTGCGCCCTGAAAGGGCAAAAGCATTTTCATATACAGTATGCTATTCATGCCTTGTTATAAGGCTTTTGCCCTTTCAGGGCGGTAGTAAACGAAAACACAACATACCCAGGGTGTCGCTCCCTGCGGTCGCTTGCCCTGGGCTAAGGGATGCTGCCCTTTCAGGGCGGACAATATGAATGAACAATAATAAATGAGGCTCATAGAACAATTACCTCCCCCCCCTCGAGCCTGCGGCGGTACTCTTTCTCCCTCTTTTAAGGGGGAGTGCCCGAAGGGCAAGGGGGTTACCTAGCGGGGGAGAATGCAGATAGATAACCCAAATTCAAAATCTCAACCATACTTCATTATGAAACGAATCCAGCATATATTCCTATACATCATCACCCTCATGGCGATTCTGTCGTGTGCAGATTTCCTCGAGGGCGAATATGGCGCCAACGACGGCAGGGTGACCACCACCCTCTCTGTGCAGTTGCCACAGTTGCCCGACGCTCATCCTCGTACCCGAGCCATGGCGATAAATCCAGATGTGCAGAAACTCCATTTGGCTGTATTCGACCAAAATGGCTACCTGCTGGAGTATGTCAAGGCCACCCCTGCGAATGCAACACAGAATGAGACGCAGTATAACTACACAGTCAAATTGACGCCTACCGATCAGCCCACCAGCATCCACTTCATCGGCAACGGCCCAGAACAGATCGAATGGGGTACCGAGGCCGAAGCGATAGGCCGACTCTACACCGAGGGCGGCAACGAGGCATATTGGGAAAAATTGGAATTTCCAAATGGTTTGAGAAAGGATGGTGCCAATTTTCACTCATCAGTACTCGAGTCTCTGGCAAACGTCCGCCTGGCGCGCAATTTCGCCTGGATCAAGTTGGAAAAAGGCGCGTCTGTCACTAATTTCAATATAGATAGTTACTGTGTGGTCAACACGCAAAGCCGTGGTTCCATAGCCCCCTACAACACAAATACGGGCATATTCGAAGACTTCACACACGAACAGACCTATACGGACTTGGTCAACACCCACAACTATCATGGTTTCGTGCCTGCTGGTTCTACCCTGCAGACCGAACTGCCAGCCGAGAATACATGGTTCCAGACTGCTGGAGTAGGTGCAGACAATTACGCCTACTTTGTATACGAACGCGAAAAGCCTGCCTCTAACCCCACATTCATCATCATGAAGGGGACTTATACACCTGCTGGTGGTACACCGATGGTCAACAGATACTACAAGGTCGACTTGCGAGACATGAATGGCGAGTATTTCCCCATCCTGCGCAATTTTCGATACAATTTGCAGCTCACCAGTGTCTTGCACGAAGGCCATGCCAGTGCGGCAGCGGCCCTGGCCGGTGCTGGTAGTGGCGACGTGTCTACATCTCTCGAGACACAGAGCTACACCAATATCTCCAACAACGTGGCGCGTATCTTCGTCAGCTACACCGACACGACACTGGTCAACCAGACGGACGAGTTGAAGTTGCGCTACAAATTTATGGCGTTTGAAACCAAGGATGCCAATGGCACTACTTTGCAGAAAGAGCAAGTGCTCAATGGCGATGCCAATGTTACGATAACGCAAAGCACGCCCACAGCAGGTGGTGCAGTGATTCAGACACTGACCAAAGCCAATTCGGACAATAGCGACGGTTGGCGCGAACTGACGATAAAAACTACTGAGTTGGCAGACTATCGCAAGAGCCAGGATATCATCATCCAGGGCAAGGTGACTATCGGCGAACAGACCTATAATCTGCAGCGCACGGTCACCCTGAACCTTCGCCCCCGATACACCATGCAATTGGTGTGCGACCCCACAGAGGTGCAGGAAATCGCTGGTCAGCCCTTCGACGTCATCATCAAGGTGCCTGGTGGTTTGGGTCAGGCGATGTTCCCCCTCGAGTTCAAACTCGAAGCCGCTGCGCAAAGTATGACGCCCAACCTGGGCGACGACCTGCCCGTAGTGACAGGCAAGAGTATTATACCTGGTAAGACAGCACAGACCACTATCAGCTTTATCAAATCTCTGGCGTGGGAAGACTATGACGCTCTGACCAACGTGGGCGGTTACAAGTCTGTGCCTTGTCATTTCAAGACGACCAAGGCACAAAGCGCTACAGCCATCTATGCGGACAACAAGTACTTCAATCAGGCTTCCACTACGCTGGCTAACTACACGCCTGCGACATTCAGCAACCTGACTTTCACTCCTGGTACACTCCCATCGACTGTCGATCAAGACATCAGTTTCACGTTCACGATGTCACAAATCCCGAGCCAGGGTGGTGTGACATTGATTCTGGACAACCTTGCACCGGCTGATGACGAGACTCGACTTACCTACAATGGCGTCGTAGACGGCAAGGCGGCCTACCTCTTCGCCAACCCCACCAGCACGACCGAGACACTGAACCTTAAGAATACAGCAACGGGTGTAGAGGCCAGCGTCACACTCCAGGCTTATCATTTTACGGATGCTTCGGCACAATTGGTTGATAAGATTGTGATTCCTGCTGGTAGTATTAAATTAGGTACTCAACCTGCTGGTAATAAAGGTACACAAAGAACGTTTACAGTATACACTTCAAATACGACAAATAATAGTGCGAGAATAGCAACATTCGATACATCTTGGAATAGTCCCCAAAATCCTAATCCGATAGAGTTGACAGCTGCGCAGTATCAAACTGTTATGAATAATGATGGAAAAATATATGTGAAATTTACTAGAGATAATGGTAAAATAACGTACACCGCTTCTGCAGACTTGCAAACATTGTTAAGTGGTGGAACTGTAGAATTAGACTGGTAAACATCAATTAAAATATAGATATCCTACTACGCATCCAACCCATTCATCAGCGAATGGGTTGGATTTTTATTTGTATCCGATCCTATTACATTTGTACAATAAATCAAAGAGCACCGTTGCTGGCACACAGTGCGCAGAGGGCATACAATATATAAATAATGTACCCGCGCGCATACGTATGCTGGCAACGGTGCAAAGATACGACATCGTACAAGCCGCCTTCATCTTTAGCGTAGATAAGGGGGTGCAAAAAAGGGGATAGAAGTCACGTCTATCCCCTGTGTTTATCAGTGAAGTAAATGATGTAAAAAATATTTATTGGATCGAGGAATGTGACATTAATATTTAGGGGTAAATCGGCCTGAAAGGCCATAAGCACACAGCCCAGGGCAAGCGACCACAGGGAGCGACACCCTGGGTATAATGTACACACATCCCCCAGGCGCCCTGAAAGGGCAGCACCTCATAGCCCAGGGCAAGCGACCACAGGGAGCGACACCCTGGGTATGTTGTATCCTCGCATCCAACCAGCGCCCTGAAAGGGCAAAAGCCTTACAACAAGGCATGAATGGCAAAAATGCTTTTGCCCTTTCAGGGCGCTAATACAACCCGGCTTGCTTTACCCAGGGTGTCGTCTCACGTTGTTCGCCTTGCCCTGGGCTGTGTGCTTTTGGCCTTTCAGGCCGTAATGGAAACTGGGTATAATGTGTCCCCGCATCCAGCAGCGCCCTGAAAGGGCAGCACCTCTTAGCCCAGGGCAAGCGACCATAGGGAGCGACACTCTGGGTATGTTGTGTGTTGATTTATCGGCGCCCTGAAAGGGCAAAAGCCTTACAACAAGGCGGGGTGTGTAATAATCCCCCACACGCAATAGATAAAAAATGCTTTTGCCCTTTCAGGGCGCTAATACAATCCGGCCTGCTTTACCCAGGGTGTCGGCTCACTTGGTTCGCCTTGCCCTGGGCTGTGTGCTTATGGCCTTTCAGGCCGTAAATGATGATGAATACAATACACCCAGGGTGTCGGCTCACTTGGTTCGCCTTGCCCTGGGCTATGTGCTTTTGGCCTTTCAGGCCGTTCCTTTTCTATGTCTATTCCGATTTCTATTGACTATGCACTTTTGGCTCTTTTGGCCACTTTATTCATCACCTCTCATCCTGTGTTCCTTATTCATTAGCGAGCGCCCTGAAAGGGCAGCACCTCTTAGCCCAGGGCAAGCGACCGCAGGGAGCGACACCCTGGGTATAATGTACATACATCCCCCAGGCGCCCTGAAAGGGCAAAAGCATTAATCTGAAAGAACGTAACGTTCATCGTAATCTATTTGGTACAATTTTAGGAAATTCAAATATTCTTCCTGAAATGTTGTCTTCTGATGATGCTGTTTTTGGTGTGACACATATTCTATCGTCTTGTCTACGACCGATTGGCTGACGGAGAATGCGGCATACCCTGCTTGCCAAGCAAAACTATTATACCGTTCGTCCAATGATTTCAACCATCTGCTACTGTTGCGTTTTATTTCCTCAATGAGATGTGATACCGTGGTGTCGCGGGATAAAAGGCAAATGATATGTATGTGGTCCGAGACACCTCCAACACGAATGACCCTACATCCGGTGGTGTTGACCAATTGCCCTATATAACTGTGTAGGCGTTCCCAATGTATTTCGTCTATCTTTGGACTTGTCGTTTTGATATGGAAGACAAGATGTAGGTATATTTTACATAAAGATTGAGCCATCTATTCAATTGTTATTGTTTATATATATAATGCTTTTGCCCTTTCAGGGCGCTAATACAACCCGGCTTGCTTTACCCAGGGTGTCGTCTCACGTTGTTCGCCTTGCCCTGGGCTGTGTGCTTTTGGCCCTTCAGGCCGTACTTACCCAGGGTGTCGGCTCACTTGGTTCGCCTTGCCCTGGGCTGTGCGCTTTTGGCCTTTCAGGCCGTATCTTTCTGCGTTTCTCTGTGGTGTGCTTTTACGCCTTCAGGGTGATGTCCTTTTTCCCCTCAGGCCGTAATTCTTCCCTACTTCCCAAATCGGTAGGACAGCGATATCAGTCCCGATACATTGCGGCCGGTGGCATTAAACTTTGTCAGACCGAAGTCTGCCTCTATGCCCAGGGTCAGGCTCGAGGGAAACTGGTAGCCTATCATTGCCTGCAGACCTGCGTCGAAGCGGTGCACGTCGGGTTGGTCGAAGGTGGGCGATTCGTAATACATCTTCTCGCTACCTTCGCGCGAGGTGTCGCCTTTGGTCTCCACCTTGCCCGCCACGCCATACGCTACGTAGGGACCGGCAGAGAAGACCACGTATTGGCTCTCGGCGGTGCGCAGGTAGTAGGATACCATCAAGGGCATTTGGATGTAATTAGCGGAAGTCTGACGGCTCATCAGCCCTGTGCGCATATTGCCATTCTCGTCGTATTCCAAGTTGCCGTTGGGGTCGTAGAAGGGCACTACCACGTCGGGCGACTTCATCCCTTTGGCGATATAGTTCAGGCTCGGTGTGAGCGTCCAGCGTTGGTTGAACTCCCATTCGTAACCCACACCACCCTTGTAGGCACCCACCACGTGCGTACCCTTGTAGTGTGCGGCCAGACCGCCGCCAATCTGTAGTTTGAATCCTTGACCGAGCATCGGAATGGAGATAACGAGGAGGGTGAGGAGGAAAAATAGTTTCTTGTGCATAGTTTTTCTCAAAAAAATAATCTCACGCAAATCTTGGAAATCTTTCGGATTTTATTCAAAAAATAATTTTTAGATTTTATAGATTTGCGTGAGATTTTATATTATTTAATCCTT
>JAEIGA010017832.1_pt1 | contig 10811 bp, 7 predicted proteins | sample 9270691 | NCBI WGS metagenome assembly JAEIGA01 (sample SAMN17057246, study PRJNA624740) | gut metagenome | biome: biome; isolation source: fecal sample | host: Bos grunniens | place: China: Xizang | collected 2019 | reverse complement strand
GACGGAACCTTTTCAGATGAGGCGATTTGCGCAGGACTGCGACCCGAAGACGTACTTGTGTACGTCGAGCGGGAGCAAGGACGCGCAAATCGCCCATATCAAAAGGCGAGTACCGTTGGGCGAAAAAACGCCGCACGTTGATAAGGCAGAAAAGGAAGGATGAAAAGCACAAGACAATACTCTACAGCGGTTACACAAACGACATAACCGCTTACATTTTCATGTGTTTAAACGTTTGAATGTTAGTCGTTAGTTAGAAAGGAAAGAAAAAACATCCGCTCTACACCTAAAACTAAAAATTCCACACTAACACTCGGCCTCGCAGTCGCTCGGCTTGGTCGCTTTCCTATGGGTCGCGACCACCCTCAAGGGGCGGATACCCAACTAATAGAAGTTCGAGGTGGGAGTTTGAGTTCGAGAGTCGATATCTCTTCCCTCTAAACTCTAAACTTTCTAAACCTCCCAAACCTTCTCAACCCCCATTCCAACCTTCTGACGCTCCTACTAAAAGTTTAATGTTCTGCCTCATGAAATGTGCCGTCTGCATGAAAATGACCGGCTGATTTTGTTTCACCTGACGGCAAGGCCAATTTTAGCTCATACGCACCAGAAACTACGACCTCTGCATCAGCATCAAGCCCTTCAACTTCAGTCCATCCGCCCGAACTATCGAAAGTCGCAACTTCCAACGCCAAAAACTTTTCACTGTCTTTGCTGTCTCTTACGAAAACAGTCGGCTTTAGATTTATGCTAACGATGCTTTTAGCCGGTATGGCAAGAGCGGAAGTTTTCGAATCGGACAAAACAATTACGGCCTCATCCCGCATACCTGCGAGGGCTTTCACATCACCATCAAAAATAACGTATACGGGGACTAACGAAGTATTGTCGCCAACTCCAAGTCTAACCTTACCGGCAAAAGAGCCCACTCGAGCTGAAAGATCGTCTTTTAACTTCGCAGCTTCACCGCTTGGCACAAGCGCTTTGAAACAAAGAGCGTGAGATCGCACTATCACTACCGGAGAATCACCCATTTCAAGCCATTCTCCGTTCTGCTTTAAAAAAGATTCCACAAGCCCGTCAACGGGAGAGACAAGCGTTATGACGCCATCCTTTTCCTCGGAGTGCGATATCAACGCCAGACGCTCGGCTCTTTTCACCTCAAGCTCATTTTCAAGTTCTGCATTTCGCGTCTTGATCTGCCGATACGCGTCAAGACGCCTTTCCAGCGCCGCAATCTGACGCGAACGCGCGACAAGCTCCGGCGAGGTCACGGTAAAAAGAGCATCGCCCTTTTTAACATACGAAAGAGGTTTGACCAAAATCGTCAGACGTCCAGCTACAGGTGTAGCTACGCTTTCTCTGGCATTGGGCAGAAGCTCATAAACACCAGAACAGGTAAATATCGATTTAACATCACGCTTTTGGGCTTTAACAGTCTCAAGCCCCATAGCGCGCTGAATATTCATAGAAAGTCTTATCGTATTCTGCGAGGTATGCTGATGAGATTCCCCCTTATCGGAACATTTCTCGCCGCTGTTGCAATTTTCTGATTTATCATGATCTTGATTGTGTTCGTGATCATGTTCGTGATCATGGTCATGATGATGCTGATTGTCATGCCCGCTATGCGCATGGTCATGTGAACAGTCACAGCCGAGAAAAAAGAAAACACATGAAACAAAAATTACAGCAAGCCTTATCATTTTTTTCCTCATTTGAATTTATCAAGTTCCACCGTCGCTAACGCAACCTCCCTTCGCCATTCCACCTCAGAGAGCTTTTGGTTTAAAATTTCCTCTCTCTGCGCGAAATAATCAAGCGGAGAAAGTTCTCCCACATCCAACAAAGCGTCAGCCTCACGCCGTTCGTTGTGCGGCGCCGGAGGATGGCTCATAAGATGCATAAGCTTTGAATATGCCGCTGCGCAGTCATAGACAAGATTGCGCCACGCGTCGATTACCTCAAGACGCATCTCGGCGCGCTTCGCCTTCGCGTTGGCTATAGCCTTTCTGTTGCGGTTCCATAGCGGAAGTGTAACGCCTGCCACAAGGCCGATGCGATCCAAGCCTTCTTCATTTGCGTAACAAGGGCCTAATTTAAGATCAGGATACTGCTTTCTTATCTCAGCCTCGAATTCGGCATCGCTCGCCTCTAACCTAAGTTTGGCAGTCTCTACCGCCGGATGATTTACAAGCGCCATGACATCAACAGGTTCTACAGCCTTAGCGCAAGGCATCTCAAGGGGAAAATCAACTGTTATTTTCGCCCCAGGTCTTAAACCACTAAGGCGCAAAAGAGCAATTTTCGTCTCCTCTATCTCATCGGCGACATCCATTATATCATGGCGCCGCGCATGTACAGAACGCTTTACGCTGGCCAAGTTACTCGCGCTGACTTCACCCGATTCGTGGAGTTTATTGATATTGATAAGCGTTTTTTTAATCCGCTCATCTTCTTCAAACGCTTCTAAAACACTTTTCCTCTTCATCAAGGCCGCTAAGCGTATCGCCGCCTTTTTCGCCTCGGCCATAAGATTTCTCTCAGCGTCGAGAATTCGCGCTCTGTCTGATTTAGAATAAATCCGCGCAGCTTTTTTTTCACATTCAAGCGAGCCTGAAAGCGGTAGCGTAAAGCCCAAACTCGCCCCTCCTATCACTGGATGATCACTGGGATTTACGATACGTAAGAGATCGAAGTCAAGGGAAGGATCTTCCCACCAGCCATATTCCTTTACAACCTCATCGCTATTGGCGGCTTTCAGTCTGAGCGCGTTTATTTCGCGATTGCCCACAAGCGCCAAATAAGCGGCATCGTCAGGCGAAGATAATCGAACCTCGTTTGTAACGCCTGATTTCATTTCCGCTTCCCAATCTATCCGTACCTCTTCGTAGCTTTGGCAGCCCATGATAAAAAGCAGGAAAGCGAAACTGGCGATAACAGCCGGTTTATGTGCAGGCGATGCGGAAACGGACGAACCTGAAACCAAAGTAGACGCCGGCAAGACCATAAGATTCAAGAGCATAGAGCCTACCAAACCGCCGAACTGAACCACTGCAAGCGGCGCCAACAACTCTCCCCCCGGCGTATTTCCGGCCAGTATTATGGGCACAAGACCGATGACTGTCGTAAGGGACGTTAAAACTATCGGCACCATGCGTTCCAAAGAGCCCTCCCAAACTGCCGATTTAAGATCTTCTCCGCGTTGAATACGCTCTTTATAGCAGTTCAAAAGAAGTATCGCATTTCTAAGCGTAAAACCAATGACCGTAATAAACCCGACAAGCGAAGATACCGAAAGAATACGCCCCGATAAATAAACAGCAACTGTAGAGCCTATAAGGGCTAGCGGCACATTGATAAGCGCCAAAAGCGCATAGCGGGCCGAGCCCAGCGCCAGCACAAGAATGAAGAATATGGCTATACCCAAAACGGCGGACAATACGCCGAGCCTGCGCGCTGCGCTTTCACGGGCCTGATAACTGCCGCCAAAAGATACGCTACACTGAAATTGCGCGGCTATTGGATCTAATTTTTCTCTTAGTTTCTCCACCAAACCGCCGATATCGACGCCGGACTTTGCATTTAACGAGATAAGGGCTTTTCTTCGACCCCCTTCACGGAGAAAAAGATTGGGAGATTCTTCATGTTCAACACGAGCGATCTCATCAAGCCTTACGCGACGACCGCGTCTGCCACAGACGATTAACGACTTTACCGTATCAGCATCATAAACCTCTTCGTCTCCGTTAAGCCTGACAGTAACGGAACGCGTGCGAATACCGTCTCTCACTTCTCCAACCTTAAGGCCGTTGAAAGCGGCAGAAACCTGCTCTCCGGCTTCTCTAAGGGTAATACCAGACTCGACAAGCGAGGGTATATCATAATCAATACGCAGAGACTTCACCAAAATCTCACGATTGGCGCGCACATCCGCCACACCTTCAGTCGAGGCTAAAATTTTATTCATTTCCTTTACGCAGGCGCTCAGACGAGAAAAGTCCTCGCCGTAGATGTTCACCGCCAACTCCGCCTCAGTGCCTGAGAGTACAGCGCTTATTCTGTGCGCAATGGGATACCCCACCACGAGCGCAACGCCGGGAATGCCGCCAAGCTTTTGGCGTATGTGATTGCGGATTTCATCAGTATCACAGTTTAAATCAACGCGCACGACAAACTCGCTTGACGAAACAGGCTCCGCGTGCTGATCTCTCTCAGCTCTTCCGGTTCGACGCGTTACGGAAAGAACTCCAGGAATAGACTTCATAAGAGGAACCGCCGCCTCGCTTATGCGTTCGGTCTCTGAAAGAGAAGCGCCAGGAGGAAGTGACATCATCACATTAAACGAATCTTCTCTAAAAGGCGGGAGAAAGCTAGACCCGAAATTCAAAGCCAAGAAGATCGAGAATATGAAAAACGCTAACGATAGAAATACGACCGTCTTCGGAAAGTTCGTCGCGAAACTGAGAAAAGGCCTGTAAATAAGCCTCATTACGCGCACCCCTAAAGAAACGCGGTATGCGTCGCCATCGGACGATTTCTTTTTACGACGCTCTCCAAGACCGAAAAATCTTGAAAATGCCGGAACCGCGACAAAAGCGGCGAAAAGCGACATCGTAAAAATAGTTACATAAGAAAGCGCCAGAGGCTTAAAGAAACTCCCTTCCAAACCTGAGAGAACCATTAACGGCAGAAAAACGAGAACAACGATAAACGTAGAGAAAACGACGCTCGGTGCAACGGACAAAGAGGCCTCATGGATGACAATATGACGAGGCTTTCTTTCCGATATGTCAAGCGCAGCGTTTTCGCCGAGTCTACGACGGATGACTTCCGTGAAAATGATGGCTCCATCGACTATATCTCCTGCTGCTATGGCAAAGCCTCCAAGCGTCATCACGTTTACACCAAGACCGAACAGCGGGAATAACGATATTCCAAGAAGAATCGAAACCGGCATGGTGAAAAGAACCACAAGCAATGTACGCAGTTCCAAAAGCGTAATAAGAAGAACTGCAACGACTATGATTATCGCATCTCTTACGATCTTTTTGCCTCCGTCGATGGAAGAATCGATGAAATCCGCCTGCCTATACGCGTCAAGATGAACTTCAATACCGCGGGACTTCACGCTCTTAGAGAAATCAGCAAGAACCTTTTCAACCTCTCTTGTAAGTTCGGGCGTATTGCCGCCGGGGACTTTTTGAATCGAAAGAACCACAGCCTGCCGACCGTTGAAAGAGGCGCTTCCGCGGCGAGGCTCCCCCGCTACCGTGACGTCTGCGACATCTCCAAGCCTGAGCGAAGCTCCAGAGGGCAACATCACAGGAGAAGATCTGATAGCCTCCAACGAATCGGCTCTGGCAACCTGCCTCAGCGGCACTTCATCGCCCGCCACATCAGCAAGATATCCGCCGCTTAAGTAGGTACGGGAATCGCGAGACGCCTCTACGACATCAAATAAAGACAGCCCAACATTAGCCAAATAGCGAGGATTTACGGCTATGCGATACTCCGGCAGACGCCCTCCCATAACCGCCACTTCTCCAATTCCCGCAACGCCCATAAGACGAGTGCGAAGATCGTATTCAGCCAATTCGCGCACTTCGAGAAGCGAGGCGGCATCTTCCTTTGACGTGAGCGCTACGAGCATGATTTCGCCCGTAACTGAAACTATCGGCGCTATTTCCGTATGAACATCTTGAGGGAGCGTGTCGCGAACGCGCCAAAGCCTGTCGAAAACATCAAAGCGGGCTTTAGAGATATCGACATCCCAGTCAAAATCAACCCATACGAAAGAAAGACCTCCGCTTGAACTGGAGCGGACGCACGAAACGCCGGGTATACCGTTAACGACAGATTCTATCGGTATGGTGACAAGCTGCTCGACCTCCTGCGCGGTAAAGCCGCCGGCTTCCGTCATTATCGTCACCCTCGGAATCGCGATATCAGGAAATATATCAACAGCCAAGCGGCGCCAAGCGTTGACACCGGCAAAAGACATCAGCAACAAAGCCGCAATAATCGTCTTAGGATTTTTCGCTATAAATTTAAACATATTCAAGAAGCCGAAAGTTCTGATTCCTGTGAAGAGATGAAATCACGAGCAAGCGAAAGCGCCTCAATCCCATCCAATGGGCCAACGGCGTCAATCAATTCGCTTTTCGCGATACTGTAGCGATTATCACCCTTCGCATGAGTGAAAACAAGCTCAAAATCCCCAGGATAATTTAAAAGAGCTGTCACCATGACCGTTATATCACCCATCGGCGGCAGATCAATATGCGAAGCGTCAAAATCGTACTTTAGTGTAGTACCCACGCCTTTTTTCGACTCAAGCTCCACACTTCCGCCCGTCGCCTCGCAGATCTGTCTTAGAATCGGAAGTCCAAGACCTACTTTTCGCTTATCATGCTTTCCCGGTTCCGTATAAAATGGGTCGAACGCCTTAGCCGCAGTCTGCTCATCCATGCCCTTTCCATTGTCACATATCTCAATAGAAATGCGCCCCAACCTTTCGGTGAGTGTGACACTGACGTGTCCAGCACCAGCTTCAATTGAATTCTGCGCTGTATCTGCTATAACATCGGCTATGCTTGCATGCATAAAAAGATTTCTCTTCCTCCCTTTAGAATCGGAAAGCAACAATTATATCATTTTGATATAATAAGCGGCAATGGAATTTTGTACTCTATGCCCTAGGAATTGCCGAGCCAATCGATTCGCATCGAATGGCTTAACGGGCTTTTGCAAAGCAGGCTCCATGGCGAGGGTTTTTCGCTGGGGAGCGCATTTCGGGGAAGAGCCGCCGATTACGAAGGAAAGAGGCTCCGGATGCGTCTTTTTCTCAAGATGCACGATGAAATGTCTCTATTGCCAAAATTCGCCTTGGAGCTGGCGTGGAGAAGGCTTGGATAAGACCATCGATGAGCTTACGGAAATATTTCGCTCTCTGGCGATTGAAGACCGCACGGAAAATTGGAATCTAGTCTCACCGACGCCATATCTGCCGTTTGTCAGAGAAGCGCTTCAGCCGCTGAGAAAGAAAGGTATAGTCTTGCCGATAGTATGGAATTCTTCAGGCTATGAAAAGATTGAAACGCTTGAAGAATACTCGGAACTTTGCGACAGCGCCCTGTTTGACTTGAGATACTCAAACGATACAACAGCCATAGCCGTCTCCGAAGCCCCGGGATATGTCAAAGCTGCGCGTGAAGCGATCAAATGGGCATGGCGGCGCACACCGACAAGCGACACCCCTCTTATCGTGCGCATACTGGTTCTGCCCGGTCATGCGGATGAGGCGATTGAAAATTTGGCGTGGCTGGCGACTGAAGTCTCAAATGAAATTCCGATATCGGTCATGTGCCAATATACACCAGCGTACAAGGCACTCGAAACTCCGCCGTTTGATAGAGGAGTAAATGAAAAGGAATATGAAAGCGTAGTTGAAGCTGCCGGCGATTTCGGCTTTGAAAACGGATGGATACAGGACTTCGCCGCTGCGGAGGCGTCTTTGGCGCTTTTAGGCGAAAATATGAATGCGGGACACGGCGAAGTCAGATGACGGGAATATGTCACAAACCGAAACATCTTTTATGAAGAGAAAGTCCCGACACCTTCCTTTTTATCAAATCAAGAGCCCCCCCACAGATTATTCGCTTCTAACGATGAATCGTGAAGAATAACCTTTGAAAAATCAAGGTCGACCTCCCCAATATCGTTTTTTAACAGAACTCCCGCCTTTTGAGCGCCTTCAGCAATCCAATTAAGCGTCAAGTCGGCTATCTGGTGATCATCATCGTAAAGTCCGCCTATATCGCTGTGACTGCCCGGGAAAAGCATCTCTTCCACTATGTCAATATCAGACTTGATCGGAACATAATCAAAAAAGCGCCTTGCCTCGTCTCTTGCCACAGCATGGCGGCAAGCGTATACGTTTTGCGGAACATCCTTAGGGACATCCAAACCTAAAGTGGAATCGACCGTATCCCAAAGACCCAAATATGAAACGCCGATATTCAGTTTATCTAACCATGAGGCGAAATGACGCGCCAAAAGCGCCCCTCGTGAAAATCCGAATAAATACACCTTCGTCACAGATGACTTCGCGGGAAGACGCTTGTAATTCGCCTCAAACCAACGCCTGGCAGATCTGAAAATAACTCTCCAGTCGCTTCCCATTATGTAACCGCCGACCTGCGCTATCGCCCGCGTGCCGGGACCTGACTCAAGATGCGTAAGCTGACTTCCTTCAGCTTCTACGCAGAGCCTCTGCATTCGCGTGACATTTGTGATCTGACCTTCCACCCCCTGCCCTGTACCCTCGAAGAAAATACACAGGTTCATAGATGAAAAGCCTTAATCAACATTCAGCGCGCAAAAAGCTGCAAATACCAGCCGACAAGTTCTGGCCCGTAAAAAATCCAAGCCAACGAGCCCATACAGATATAAGGACCGTAAGGAATCTCCACGAATTTACCAAGCTTGGCCTTCGACAGCGCAATAAGCGTCAACCCCACAACGGAGCCAAATATCGATGAAAGAACGAGCGAGACCAAAACGGCCACGGGGCCTGAAACGGCTCCGACGGCCCCCATGAGAAAAACATCTCCAAGTCCCATCGCCTCGCGCTTGAATACGATCGTACCCAAAAATCTGATAAGCCACATCAGGGCGAAACCGATCATCAGACCGGAAAGAGAATATAAAAACGGAATGTATCTGGCAAATTCTCCAAAGCCGTACTTGTTTGATGTAAGACTTACAACTCCCCAAAATATCACACCCAGCCACATTCCGCCGACCGTTGTGAAATCTGGCAACAACTTATGATCGAAATCAATGAAGCTGCCGGCGATCATAAGAGACACCCACACCCAGAGAAAGACCAAATATAAAAACGCAAGCGCTGCGCCAAGAGTCGACTGCGAGGCCATCGCCAGCGCAAGTGAATTGCCGGCGAAAAGACGCAGAAATACTCCAAGAAAAAGCGCTCCCCCGAGCAGTTCAACTATAATGTATCTCGGGGATATCCCGGCCGAACAGCTGGCGCATCGCCCTCTTAACAGAAGATAGCTTATCACCGGTATATTATTGTACCACGCTATATGCTTCGAGCACTTCGGGCATCTAGACGGCGGAAAGACCACTGACAGTCCAAGCGGAAGTCTATATACGACCACATTAAGAAATGAGGCTATGCACGCGCCCAAGGCAAATGACGATGCGCAAAAAACGTAAAAAATCTCTTTGATATCTAATATCTGCATTTCTTTTACCGCTTAAAGATTTAAGACCCGGCTCTCTTGAACCGGGTCTATTACAAGCTTACTTGTTCTTATGGCGCTGAGCCTTCATACGCTTATCGTATTTATGCTTCGACATTTTTTTACGGCGTTTTTTCTTGATGGATCCCATTTTTATTTCTCCTTAGTTTTTATTCAGATTAGAAAATAATCTTGTTAAGCGGAAGTTCAATAATGCCAGTGGCCCCGTTCTTGATAAGCTGCGGAATAAGATCGCGCACAAGCTTCTCCTCGACGACAGACTCTACGGCGAACCACTTTTCATCATTAAGCTTGTTGACCGTAGGAGCGTGAAGCGCGGGAAGCGTCTTAACGACCTTATCAAGCGTCTTCGCAGGCGCATTGCACTTCAAAAGCACGCGGCGCTGAGCTTCAAGCGCTCCGGTAAGAAGCATCTTAAGCTGCTCCAACTTGGCGCGCTTGGCAGAATTCTTCCAACTCTTTTTGTTGGCGATAAAACGCGTGGTTGAAGTGAGAATCGTATCAACGATACGCAGATTATTGGCCCTCAAAGAACTGCCCGTCTCGGTAAGATCTACGATAGCATCAACAAGCTCGGGAGCCTTGACCTCAGTCGCGCCCCAGCTGAACTCGACGTCGGCCTTGACGCCGTGCTTCTTAAGATAGCGCTTCACAAGACCGATAGCTTCCGTCGAAATGCGCTTTCCGTTAAGGTCTTTGACCGACTTGATTTTAGAATCATTGGGAACGGCGAGAACCCAACGCACGGGATTTGAAGTAGCTTTTGAATAGTTAAGCTCGCAAATCTCTTCAACGTCGCTACCGTTTTCGTAAACCCAATCGTAACCGCAAATACCGGCGTCAAGAAGCCCAAGCTCAACATAGCGGCTCATTTCCTGCGGCCTTAAAAGACGGCATTTAATCTCTTCATCGTCGATCGATGGAACGTATGAGCGGCTTGAGCATGTAACATTAAAGCCCGCCCTCTTAAAGAGAGCGAACGTAGAGTCCTGCAAACTGCCTTTAGGTAGTCCTAAAACTATCGCCATTTTTCTTTTTCTCCAAAAGTTGATAAACAAAGTAAATTATATCATATTTATCAGTCACATTGCAAATTAGCCAGGTACGGGCCAAGGGATTAGGGGTTAGTGATAGTGGGGGACCCGACATGTTACCGCACGCTTATAAAAAAGCCGGTATTATAGGGAACGGTGCGAAGCTCAATCTCCGAGCAGTTCGCGTTCGTAAAATCGCGAAAGCGAATGTAGCGTGGCCGCTTTGCTTGCAGCCTTTAGGCATACGGCACGAAGAATCGCCCAGGCGCAGTCTCAAGCGTCGTCTTATCAATATCACTTACATCGCTTTCCCAAACAATGCCCGCCGGCACGCCGCATCCGCTGAGGCGCCGCGCCGCGCAGAATGTCTGCGCTTATCGCCGGGATGCGTCCGAGCGCGTCTGGGCCCACGTTCAGGAGGTAGTTCGCGCCGATCTTCTTCAGGTGCTCGCGGTTCGCGCGTATCACTTCGGCGCTCTTCCATTTC
>JAEIGA010017831.1_pt1 | contig 10811 bp, 10 predicted proteins | sample 9270691 | NCBI WGS metagenome assembly JAEIGA01 (sample SAMN17057246, study PRJNA624740) | gut metagenome | biome: biome; isolation source: fecal sample | host: Bos grunniens | place: China: Xizang | collected 2019 | reverse complement strand
TTTAGAAAAATATGAAGAAATTACTGAACGTTGGTCATATGTAAAAAATATGTATGAAAGTCTAGATAATTATAATACCTTATACCAAACAACACAAAATATAGAATATAAGAATTATTTAGAAAATAATTATTCTTCATGCATTGAAGCACTTGAAGAACAAAAAAATGAATTGTATTCTATTTTTTCTTTAAGTTCACTTTTATTTTTAGAAAATATCAAGCAACATTTTAGAATTGGTTTTTTTGAAGAACTTACAAAAATAACAAATCAATTTAATAATGCTAAAGATGTATCTGGATATATATATTATCATGGTTCTTTAGATTTAAATATGATGATTGAATATGCTTTATCAAAGGATATTAATAAAAATTACAAAGCTCTTTTTGAACAAGTTAAAGAAAAAAGAATAATAACTTATAAAAAAGAAGAATGGCTTACAATCGGAACAAGAATTTATTCTTGTTTTCAAGAAATATATACAAAGGAAAAAGATGACGAAAAACTTGTAAAGTATATATATAAACTTACAGCTTATCGTTTTTTATTAACAATATTTGAATATGATGTTTAAAGAAATAATTAAAAGCTTAATACAAGTCTTTAATGATGGAGCTTATCTAAATATAACAATTAATAATACAATTAAAATGAGACCTGATTTTACTGAACATGATAAAAAAGTGTATGTAAGAGTAACCTCAGGTGTTGTTGAAAATAAAATCCTACTTGATTATATATTAAAGAGTTTAATTAGTGGGCAAAGGGTAAAACCATTTGTAAAAAATGTTTTAAGAGTTGGAGCTTATATGATAAGCTTTATGAATACTCCTAATCATTATGTTGTAAATGAGCTTGTTAAAATCACGAAAAAAGAAGACTACCGAGCATCAACATTTGTTAATGCAATCCTAAGAAGATATATATCAGAAAATGTATTTGAATGTGCTTTAAATAATATAAATAAGTTAGAACGAATTAAACGTCTAAGTATTCTTTATAGTATTAATGAAGATTTAGTAAAACTAATAGATAGCCAATACGATAATGTTGAAGAAATCCTTAAGTCAAATGAGAACAACTTTAATACATTTAGAATCAACTTACTTAAAACAAGTATTGATGAAGTGTCTAATATATTAAATAAGGAAGACATTGAATATCTAATTGAAGGCGTTACTCTAAAAACAAATAAGTCGCTTATAAATCATGATTTATTCAAACAAGGTAAGATTGTTGCACAAGATGCATCTAGCATAAGGGTTGCAGAAGTAGCATCTCCTTTAGAAGGAATGAAGGTTTTAGATGTTTGTAGTGCCCCAGGTGCTAAGTCAATGCATATGGCTGCACTTATGAATAATAATGGATCAATCATTTCTTGTGATGTGCATGAACATAAGATTAGATTAATAAATGAAAATGCAGAAAGACTTGGGGTAAAAATCGTAAATGCCATATTAGCAGATGGAACAACATCAAAGTTTAACGAGTTATTTGATATTGTTTTAACTGATGTACCTTGTTCAGGACTTGGTGTAATAAATCATAAAAGTGATTTAAAATATAACATGACACTCGATAAAATAAAAGAAATAAATGCCTTACAAAAACAAATACTTGAAAATTCATCTAAATTTGTTAAAATAAAAGGGCATTTAGTTTATAGTACATGTACTATAAACAAAGATGAAAATGAAAGATTAATAAATGAGTTTTTAAAAAGCCATAACGAATTTAAAAAAGTTGAAGAACATATCATTATTCAAAACTATAAAACAAATGAAGATGGCTTTTATATTGCAAAACTAGAAAGGATTTAATATGCAAAGTGTATATAATTATTCATTTGATGAACTTGTAACTTTTTTAGAATCAATTGGTGAAAAAAAGTTTAGAGCAACACAAATATTTGAATGGCTTTATCGAGCACGCGTTTCATCATTTGATGAAATGACAAATCTTTCTAGTAAAACAATAGAAAAATTAAAAGAACATTTAATAATTGACAATCTTGAAGTTGAAACAAAAGAAGTATCAAAAGATGGAACAATTAAATTTCTATTTAAACTTCCTGATGAAAGATTTATTGAAACTGTATTAATGACACATAACTATGGTAATAGTGTATGTGTAACAAGCCAAGTTGGATGCAACATGGGATGCGCTTTTTGTGCAAGTGGTGAACTTGGAAAAATTAGAAACCTAACTCTTTCTGAAATGGTTTTACAAGTTTTAATGGTTCAAAAAGAACTTGATAAAGAAAATAGAAGAGTTTCTAATATTGTTGTAATGGGAATTGGTGAGCCATTTGATAACTATGACACACTACTTAAATTTTTACGTGTTGTAAATTATCCTAAAGGTTTAGAGATTGGAGCAAGACATATCACGGTTTCAACATGTGGTATTGTTCCAAAGATAAAAGAATTTGCAGACTTTGATCTTCAAATTAATCTTGCAATTAGTTTACATGCTCCAAATGATGTTCTTCGTTCAAATTTAATGAAGATTAACAAACGTTATCAATTAAGCGAAGTAATGGATGCATTAAATTATTATTTTGTTAAGACAAATAGAAGAGTTACTTTTGAGTATATTTTGCTTGAAGGCGTAAATGATTCTTTAGCTCATGCGAAAGAATTAGTTGATTTAATTAAAGCAACTGATGAAGTTGGAAAATGTTGTTATGTTAATTTAATTCCTTATAATGAAGTTTCAACAAAACCATTCAAACGAACTAGCCACGAACAAGCAGAAAGATTCTTCAAAGTGTTACATGATAACAATATTCAAGCAACTTTAAGAATGGAACATGGTTCAGATATATCTGCCGCTTGTGGACAACTACGTGCAAAGAAGGAAAGAAGAAATGGCTAAAGGATTAATTACATGTTTGGTCGCAGGTCAATATACGATTTATGACTTGGATACAAAAACAACATCAATTGCAAAACCTAGAGGGGTTTTTAGAATAAAAGGAATTAGTCCTAAAGTTGGTGATTACGTTGAATATACAAAAGGTGCTGGTGAGTCTACAATAACTAAACTTGAAAAAAGAACAACTGATTTGGTAAGACCTGCAATTTGTAATGTATCTCAGGCATTTGTTGTTTTTTCAGTAAAGGAACCAGATTTGAATCTAAATCTTCTTGATCGTTTCATTACAATCTTAGAATTTTATAATATTAAACCAATTCTTGTTTTTAATAAATGGGATTTGCTTACTGATAAAAAAGAAAAAGAATCTATAGAAAAAATTATTGAATACTATCATAATATTGGATATGATACTATAATAACAAGTGCGAAAGAAAGTCTTCTTAATGAACTTTCAAATTATATTGAAGGTCACATTAGTGTTATTACTGGGCAAAGCGGTGTTGGAAAAAGTAGTCTATTAAATACACTTGATCCTACCTTCTCCATTAAAACTAATGATATTTCAAAAGCATTAAATAGAGGCAAACATACAACACGCCATGTAGAACTCTTACAACTTGGTGATGGTTGGATAGCTGATACTCCGGGATTTGGAACGATGGATTTTATCGATATGAATGAGGTTGATGTTTCTCATAGCTTTATTGAGTTTTTTAAAGAAAGTGCTGATTGTAAATATAATGGATGTCTTCACTTAAATGAACCACATTGTGCAGTAAAAAAACTCGTTGATGAAAAGACTATACTTCCATCAAGATATGAAAATTATGTGCAATTTATCACAGAAACTAAAAGTAAAAGGAAGTGGTAATATGAAGATTTCACCTTCTATACTAAATGTATATGATACTAATTTAGATGAATCATTAGTAGTGCTTGAAAAGGTAAAAGCTGACTTTCTACATGTTGATGTTATGGATAATATATTTGTCCCTAACTATACATTTAATCATGAGTTTGTTTCGTTTTTAAAGAATAAAACTAATCTAATTTTAGATACACATTTAATGATTATTAATCCCGATGAAGAGTATCAAAAGTATATTGATGCAGGAACTACTTACCTTACATTTCATTTAGAAGCAACATCTTCACCTCTTGAATTAATTAAAAAGATAAAAAATGGCGGAGCTAAAGCAGGCGTTTCAATTAAACCAAATACAAAGGTAGAAACGTTGTTACCTTTGCTTGAAGAAGTAGACTTGGTTTTGGTGATGAGTGTTGAGCCAGGCTTTGGAGGACAGGTGTTTAATCAAAATGCGGTGGAAAAAATCGCTTATTTAAATTCTGTTAGACAAGATAAACAACTATCCTTTTTGATTGAAGTTGACGGTGGAATTAACTTAGATACTGCTAAGCTTGTAAAAAACGCAGGATGTGATATTATTGTTGTTGGTTCATATCTTATGAAAAGTAGTGATATAGAAAACACATATAAAAAATTAAAGGAACTGTAAAACAGTTCCTTTTTTTGCAAAATAAAAAGCAGCCTCTGCAGCTGCTTATCTTTTTATGCGCGTTCGATAGTTCCGTTTTTAATACCAGTACGTAATGCACGTGTAGAAACGTATACTCTAATAACACGACCATTTTCATCTTTAATACGAACTTTTTGTAAATTAGCTTTCCAAGTACGACGAGTTGCTTGTAAAGAGTGAGAACGATTATTACCAGATTTTGATCCAACGCCAGTTATATAACATTTACGAGCCATGATAATCCTCCTTCGATATTTAACCTTGTATATTATATCACATATATACCATTTTTGCAAGTGATAAGATTTAATAAATCGCTATTAATACTAGCTTGATTTAATTACTTGCTTTTTTAGGTTTAATGTGGTAGAATAAGTTGTTATAATTGATAAGTGTGCCTTATCAATAATACAAACTTAAATTTAATTGATTATAACCTATAAGGAGAAATATTTATGTCAAATAAAATGAATGGACAACTTTTTAAGGAAATAGTTATTAGTGGTGCAGCTAATCTTGCATTAAATTATAAAAAAGTAGATGCACTAAACGTTTTCCCAGTTCCAGATGGTGATACTGGTACAAACATGAGAATGACTATTGAAGCAGGGGCAGCTGAAATTAAAAATGTTAGTGAAAGTTCAATTTATGAAGTTGCAAAAAAAGCATCACGCGGAATGTTAATGGGTGCACGTGGTAACTCAGGTGTTATCTTATCACAATTATTCCGTGGTTTATACAAAGGTTTAGCAGGACATAGTTCTGTTAATGCTGTAGAACTTGGTGTTGCTTTTAAATCAGCTGTTACTCAAGCATATGGTGCAGTATTAAAACCTCAAGAAGGTACTATCTTAACTGTTGCTCGTGAATCAGTTGAATATGTTAATGAACATGTTACAAATGAAACAACATTTGTTGAATTCTTTGAATTATTAATGGAAGAAGGAAATCGTTCTTTACAAAGAACTCCAGATTTACTTCCTGTATTAAAAGATGCTGGTGTAGTTGACAGTGGTGCTGTTGGTTACTTATGCGTTATTGAAGGTATGTTAAAAGCATTACAAGGTGAACCTATTGAAGCTTCTGCAATTTTAGAAAACACACATGTAAGTGTAAGTAGAACATTTAATGCTCACAGTGAACTTGAATATGGTTATTGTACAGAATTTATTTTACAATTACAATACGCAAAAGTTGATATCGCTAACTTTGATATCAAAGTTATCACTGATTTCTTAGAAACTTTAGGTGATAGTATTGTTGCTATCAAAGATGAAGATATCGTTAAAATTCACGTTCATACAAAAACACCTGGTGTTGTTTTATCAACTTGCCAACAATATGGTGAATTCGTTACTTTAAAAATTGAAAACATGTCAGTTCAACACAGTGAAATGTCTGTATCAGAAGAAGAATGTAACTGTGATGAATGTGTAGAAATGAGAAAACAACAAGCTCCTAAGAAATTTGGTGTAGTTTGTGTTGCATCTGGCGAAGGATTAGTTGATGTTTTCAAACAAATGGGTGCTGACTACGTTGTTGAAGGTGGCCAAAGCATGAACCCTGCAGCTGAAGACTTTGTAAAAGGTTTCGATAGTATTAATGCAGAAAACATTATTGTTTTCCCAAATAATAGTAATATCGTATTAACTGCAGAACAAGCTGCTAAATATTATAAAGATGCAAATGTATATGTTGTTAAATCTAAAACACTTGCCCAAGGTTATTCAGCTCTTACAATGTTAGATTTATCAAGCGGTGATATTAATGTAATTTTAGAAGAATTACAAAATGTAATCTCTAATGTAACAACTGGTTTAATTACTTATTCAATTAGAGATGCAGAAATTGATGGTGTCAACATTAAAAAAGACGATTACATTGGTATTTGTAATGGTGCAATGAAAGTATCAGTTGCAGATCGTTTAGAAGCTACAAAAGCTTTAATTGATATAACTGATATTAGAGAAAAAGATATCATTACAATCATTTATGGTAAAGATGTAGATGAAGAAGAATTAGCTGCTTTAACAGAATACATCGAAGCTACTTATTCAAATGTTGAAGTAGATACAATAAATGGCGGACAAAACGTTTATAGTTATATTTTATCAATTGAATAAAAAGAAAAACTATTAATAGAAAGTCTATAAAAATTAGACTTTCTTTTTATAAACAAAGAAAGGGGGAGTTAATATGTTAGAAAAATATAGCCTTGCAAATGAAGAATACATTCTTACTAGATATCAAAACATCTTAAAAAAACAAGGAATAACAACAGTAGAAGATATCCTGTTTAACTTCCCTACTAAATATGATGATTATAATGTATCTTCAATTGAAACTGCAGTAGTTGATGAAAACATTGTACTAGAAGGTACAGTTATAACAAAACTTACAGTGAACCACTTAAAAACAAAACTTTCAGCTGTTGTTTTTCAAATGGAAGTCGAAGGGAAAAAAATACGTTGTACTATTTTTAATCGTTCATATTTAAAAAATAAAATTAACTATGGTAGCGTAATTAGAGTTCAAGGAAAATTTTTCCAAAACATGTATAACTTTACAGTTAACAATCTAATTATTTTAGATGAATTTAACAGAGATATAATTCCAAATTATAATGTTAAAGAAATAACAGATTCAAAATATATTGAAATAGTTGAAAAAGTATATAGAAGATATAAAAACAAAATTGTAGAAACGCTTCCTAAAGAATACTTAGATAAACATGGATTATTAAGTATGCAAGAAACTGTTAAGATTCTACATTTTGGAGACAAAAAAGAAGATATTGAAAAAGCAATTAAACGTATAAAATATGAAGAACTTCTTAAATATCAAATGTCAATGAAATATCTTCATTACAAAAGACAACTTAATGAATCATGCTTTGAAATAAAACCAAAAATGGAAATGTTAGAAGCTTTTTGGAAAACACTTCCTTATGAATTAACAGTGGATCAAAAGAAAGTAATCAATGATATTTTTAAAGATCTTAATGCAAAATATGCAATGAATCGTTTATTACAAGGCGAAGTAGGTAGTGGTAAAACAGTTGTAGCAGTAAGTGCTATTCTAGCTGCTGTTTCTGATGGCTATCAAGCTGCATTAATGTGCCCTACTGAAATATTATCACAACAACATTTTGAAACTGTTAAAAATATGTTATCAATATTTCCAAATATTAATATTGCTCTTTTAACTGGTTCAACAAAAACAGCAGAAAAAAGAGCAATTGTTGAAGGCCTTAAAAATGGTACAATAAATGTTGCAATTGGAACACATGCATTATTTCAAAAAGATGTAGAATATCACGCACTTGGAATTGCGATAGCTGATGAAGAACATCGTTTTGGTGTTCGCCAAAGAGTGTTAATAAGAAATAAAGGAATGGACGTAAATTATTTAAAGATGAGTGCAACACCAATTCCTAGAACTCTTGCGATATCTGCTTATGGTGATACTGATATTTCAATCATTAAAACAATGCCAGCTAATAGAAAACAAGTTATTACTAAGTATGTTGAAGAAGGCGGTAAAAAAGCTGTTATTGAACATATGAAAAATGAACTTGCAAATGGACATCAAATATATGTTGTAACCCCACTTATTGACGAATCTGAGGTTTTAGATACTGCTAATGCTACTGAGATTTATGAAAATATGTGCCGTTACTTTGACAAAATTACAAATGTTGGCCTTATTCATGGAAGACTAAAAGCAGATGAAAAAGAAGAAATAATGTCAAGATTCCTTGCAAATGAAATTGGTATTTTAGTTGCAACTAGTGTAATTGAAGTTGGCGTTAACGTTATTAATGCAACTACAATAGTTGTTCTTGGAGCTGAAAGATTTGGTGTGGCAACTCTTCACCAACTAAGAGGTCGCGTAATGAGATCAGATGCGATCCCATATTGTTTCTTTATTGCAGATAAGAAAACGGAAAATAGCGATAATCGCCTTAAAATGGTGGAATCAACTACAGATGGTTTCACACTTGCAGAGTATGACTTAATCCATAGAGGCCCTGGGGAATTCTTTGGTGAAAAGCAATCTGGTTCTATGAACTTTAAGTACTGCGATATTAGAAAAGATTCTGATCTTTTAGAAATAGCTAACCAAGATTCTGAAGAAATTATTTTAAAAGAAGAATTTAATACATCAGATGAATATAGTTACTTAAGAATTCATTCTGAAGAAAATTATAAAAAGAAAATTAGTCAAATTGACTAAGTGAGGTATATTATGCGTCATTATGATTCTGTTGACAAAAATGAATTAGCTGCTATTCTTGCAAAATATGACATTAAACTGAAAGATGATATAAACTACCGTCTTGCGATGACTCATTCATCTTATGCAAATGAACATAACCTTTCAAGTAATGAAAGAATTGAGTTTTTAGGAGATGCTATTTTAGGATTATTAGTTGCAGAATATATATATACAAATTTCAAAGATATGCCAGAAGGTGCTATGAGTAAACTTCGAGCAACATATGTTTGTGAAGAAGCAAATGCTAAATATGCACGTGAATTAGGTATTGATAAACTTTTACTTCTAGGTAAGGGCGAAGAAGCAACAGGTGGAAGAAATCGTAATGCGATTTTGTCAGATGCATTTGAATCTTTCCTTGGCGCAATTTATCTTTCAAATGGTATTAAAGATGTAAAAAAAGTTTTAGAAAAAGAAGTATTCCCTTTAATTTTTGCAAGAGAAGAAAAACCTTTTGTAGACTATAAAAGTAGACTTCAAGAATTTGTTCAATCAGAAAAAAGAAGTGATCTTGTATATGTATTAGACGATGTTGATGGACCTCCTCACAAACGCGTATTTACTATGACTGCTGTACTTGATGGAATTCGTCTTGGTACAGGAGTAGGTAGTACAAAAAAAGAAGCTACACAAGAAGCTGCGCGTATTGCACTTGAAAAAATGGCTGTATTAGAATAGGTGATAAAATGAATAACATTGGCAAATTAATTAAATCAAAGACTATTTCATTTAATGAAACATTAATCAAAAATTATGTTAGACTTAATCTTAATGAAATCGAAGCAATGATTTTAATGGTTCTATATAATCAACAAGATGAAGGAAATTCATATTTATCAGTAAAAGCATTAAAAGAAAAAGTATCAATTAGCGAAGAAGATTTATCTAATTATTTAATGCTACTTGTTCAAAAAGGGATGATTGAAATTTTAATAGATGAAGAATCAAAAGAAACTTTTAATTTAGACCAAATCATGGACAAACTTGGAGATTTATTAAATAATAATAAAACTACTGACTATGATAAAACAATTATCGTTGGTGAAATTATTTCATTTACAGAAAAGATGTTCTCTAAGCCGCTTACTTCGGGAGATTTATTAATTATTAATGAATGGGTAGATAATGGTTATGATTTAGAAGAAATCAAACGTGCTATTTTACAATCTACAAAAGTTCAAAAGCAATCACTTAAATATGCTGATGCTGTACTTGTAAGTAAACAAAATACAAGAAGAACAGAAATTAATGCTGATCCAAAAATCAAAGAATTAATTGATAGTATATATGTTAAAAGAAAATAAACGTACTAAAGAAATATTAGAAGAAATTTACCAAATGTTTCCTAATGCCTGTTGTGAACTTAATTACCGTAATATATTTGAACTATCCATTGCAACCATTCTTAGTGCACAGACAACAGATAAGTCAGTAAATAAAGTCACTCCTTTATTATTTGAAAAATATCCTACAGCATTTGAACTTATGGATGCTTGTGTAAATGATGTAGAAGAAATTATTAGAACAATTGGCTTATATAAAACAAAGAGTAAAAATATAATCGCTTTTTCAAAAAAACTTGTCGAAAAACATAATGGAATTGTTCCTTCTAACTTTGAAGAACTTGTTTTATTGCCTGGCGTTGGAAGAAAAACAGCTAATGTAATTTTAGTTGAAGGATATAAAATTCCTAGAATTCCAGTTGACACTCATGTGGAAAGAGTATCAAAAAGACTTGGCCTTGCAAAATCTACTGATTCAGTTCTAAAAGTAGAAGAAGAATTAATGAAACAAATTGATGAAAGTAAATATCATTTAGGACATCATTTATTATTATTCTTTGGAAGATATCATTGTCTTTCAAAAAATCCTAAATGCATAAATTGTTCTTTAAAAGAAAAATGTATTTACAAAAACCCCCTTATTTAGACATATTGATTTGATATAATTAATATGTATCATAAGGAGGTTTTTTTATGCTTGTAAAAATCTTTGACGAAGAACATGAAAAAGATTTGGAACTTGTTGTTAATGATTTTTTAATTCGAAATAAAGAAATAGAAGTAATTGATATTAAATATACAGTTGCAATAACTTACGATGAAAGAGAAC
>JAEIGA010017830.1_pt1 | contig 10812 bp, 15 predicted proteins | sample 9270691 | NCBI WGS metagenome assembly JAEIGA01 (sample SAMN17057246, study PRJNA624740) | gut metagenome | biome: biome; isolation source: fecal sample | host: Bos grunniens | place: China: Xizang | collected 2019 | reverse complement strand
CTTCTATTAATAATTCAACAGGGTAACGGTTTCCGTTATTACCTGTAATATGTCTGATATAATCTTCATTTGAATTTGCATTTGTATTATCATTACTTTCATTATTATTTAATGTTAAATTAGTTGCATAATGTTGGTCATCAAATTCAGTCATAGATATTTCACCTTGTGGTGTATCTTGATAAAGACCTTTACCTTTTGAATTAGAATTTGAATTGCTTGCTGTGTCTGTTTTTCTTGTACTTGTTTCTGTTAAATTAACATTATTTAAAGCACCATTTTCAATTAAATCTTTCTGTACTTGATATAAGTTATTATAATAAGGCATTATTCTTTCCATAGTTCTATTTAAATATATCTTAAATAGTTGTGCAGTTTCAAGTCCTATTTCATCTTCATAATAGTAATAAAGAATATTGTTATTTAAAGTATTTCTATATTCTTCATCAAATATAGGGTAGTCTTGAAGTCCAAAGTCAAAACCATTTTTCATTAGGTTTTTAATTGTTATAGTGTATTTACTCATATTCTTCACCACCATTACTATAATTAATTATATCATTTTCAGGTATATCTAGCAAATCTAAAACTTCATCATTTAAAGAAATTTTAATTTTTTCTTCACCTTCAAAGAATTTTTTATTAATTTCATCACATGCTTTTTTCCTAGTTTTATAAAAACAATTTAAATAATATTTAATTATTTCATTATTAGATTCAACTTCATCTGTAATAAGTCTTTCTTTTTTATCTGTATTAGCATTATCTATACCTAAAAAAGTAAGACATTCATTCCATATTTCATGTTTATGTAATTCTAATTTATCAATTAAATATGGTGCATCAGTTTTAATTGAATTTAATTTTGAACCTAGTTCAAATGACTTACTACCAAATATGAATGGTATATTCCCGTCATATTGCATGTAAGCATTTTTAAGTGTTAGCATTGTTCTCTTATCACCTTCAATTAATACAGGTGTTTTTTGTGCTTTTAAGTTTACGTCAATAGTTCTTTCAGTTTCATATAATCTATAAGCAAATAAGTTTATAGTATCACGTGTTGGACGCATTAACTCATTATTCATAATGAATACAACTTCATCAAATTCAAATGTTTTTGAATAACCTATTGACCAAGCATTAACCTTTTCAGGTAATTGATAAACATTAAGTTTATCAGAAGGGTTACAGTTAATTGCAAGGTAACCTAGTAAAGGATCTTTTAGAAAACATGCACGTCCATTATTAAACAAACATAATTCTAAAAATCTATTAGAACCAACCCCTGCAACTTCTTCAAGTCCGTCCCAATTAAATAATGAAATTGCTATTAATTTTAATCTATCATAATAATCATTATATGTTGCATTATTTAAAAACATAGCAAGTTCTGTTTCACTTTTATAATTATTCATATATATCACCTACCTTTAATTATTTATACTATTATCTGCAGAATAATTTAAGAAATTATCTGCACTGTGCCAAAATGTAATACCATTGTTGAACATATCTTTTATTTTTTGTAAATCTTCCTGTGGCATATCACCTTCAAAGTTGCATCCTATTGTTTTAATATAATTCCAACATATTCTTGAATAAATATTAGGGGTTTTTAGTTCATTAACTTTATAACCATATTTATCATAATAATCGTCAATTACGGATGCGTATTCAGGTTTTATATACATTGTATATAATAAATAGTTACAATTTCCAAGTGAATAAGTTACGTCACCACCGTTAGTATTACCTTTCATAGCAGGTGGTATTTTTGAATGTGCATATATTTCTTTCATTGAACCAAATATTCCAACATTACCTATTCCTGTCATACTTGTTAAATTAGCAATTTGTGCATCAGTTTCATTTACAATACCGGCAAAATCTTTATTTATTCCATTTTGAGTTGCCCAATTTGTATATAGATCTGAAGTCCAACATGCAAGTGGCATCTTTGCACCAACTAATGATTCAGAATAATTTAATGTAGCACCTTTATAATTATTAGGTACACATAAAAAACTACATGAAGGCACTAAAGCACCATAAATATTAAATGAAGGGTTACCTGAAAAATCTTCAAATTTATATGTATTATTACTTCCATTATTATTACTTAAAAGTAAGTATCTATAAGGGTAAGTTAAAAGTTTATTATTTCTAGGTGTATAAGTTCCTAGTTTATTTTGCCATGAACCCCCAAAAGTACCTAGTGAAAAAGCACCGTCTATATTTCCTGTTGTAAATACACCGTATTTAAGTCCTGAATCACCTATCGGCATATTCCAATTTATTAAATCATTTACCATTAATATAGGTACAGGAAATATACATACTATTGATTCATCATTATCAAGTATTGTATCTTTATATCTATTTAAAGCAGTAAAAGCATATTGGTCTGCATCTGTTTTAAAAAATATATAATTTATTCCTGTATATTGACTATTTATATTCCAACCATTGTTACTTACTAAACCCATAGCAAGGCAAGTTGTTCCAATATGATTAGATGACTGTGGTGTAGTTGTTATATATTCTCCTGTTTCAAGTCCTTCAGGTATAGTGTGAAGTCCTATTGTATCATTAGAAACATGTTCTCTTTCAACAAATACGTCTTTGTATTCAATTTGAAAGAACCATGTTTGCATTGAATCAATTTCAAAATATATACGCGTACTATTTTCTGAAACGTATTCCATTTTAGTTATAAAAGCATAGAAGTATTTATTATTAAAACCATTATTCCTATACATTAAATAATTACATGTATAGATATTATCATAATTATCAGGTACAACAATTGCCTGTTGTTCTCTTATATATGTAAAATCTGTATAAGACTTTATTACCTTTGATAAGAAGTAAGCAGTTTGACTTGTAACATTTTCAAAAGTCAAAGTGTGTTCTAAATCTTTTTCAAGTGGTGTTTTAAGTAACCTTACTTCACTTTGTGGTATTATATTTATCATTTAATTCTCCTTTCTATTTAAAAAGAAGTAGTAATGTACTACTTCTTATTTATTGTTGACTAGCAGTTACAGTTACTTCAACAGTTTTATAAATTCCATTATCTGCAGTTATTGTTAAATCTGCAGTTCCTGCTTCAACACCTGTGATAACACATTTGTTAGCATAGTCTGCATCTGCTTCAACTGTAAATACTGATTCATCAGAAGATGCAAATGTAGTTTGTGAAGTAGCATCAGCAGGTGTAAATGTGAATGTTACAGTTTTATCTGCTTCTTCAACAACAGTTTGATCTGAACCACTAATTGCAGTTACAGGTTTAGATGCAGTAGTAACTAAAGCAACTGCGTTAGCAAATGGACAAATTGCATAAGTTCCCCAAGCATGTAAGTATTCATTCCAACTCATTGTTCTAGCATTGTAAAATTCATCAAATCTGAAAATGTTGTCATAAATTTGTAACCATGATTCATCACATACAACACCAAGTATTTCATCATTTTCAAATTTATCAACTTTAATTACTCTACCTATAAATTCTGCTTTTCCTATATTGAAAGCACTAGCAAGTGCATCAACGTCAACTTCTGCCATAACGTCTGCTCTAACAATTAAGCATACTCTTTCAGCATCTGTCCAAGTTGTTATAGTACCTTTTGCACCACTAAACTTTGAATAAGCATTATAATCACTTGAAGGAAAAGTCATCATATCATATAATGATCTAACTTCTTTTAAGAATGCTTTTGAAGTATCTTCATCTTCAGGTAAAGTAACAACCTTTTGAATTATTTTTCCTGAATCATAAGCACCGTCAACTAATTGTTTAGTATATTTAAATTCATCAATATAGTTTCCTGAATATAAACTATTAGTTATTCCTGCAATATAGTTTTCAAATTCTTCCCATGAAACAAATGCACCTTGTAAACCTTCTCTTGCAATAGTTTTAGTGTATAAATCTTGTCTATTTCTTCTATAATAAGCAACATGTGTATCAGGGTCAGTTATAGTTAATAATTTTGCCATAGCAGTATTACTATATTCATATTGTTCTGCTTCAGCAGGTGCTTCATATATGTCTTGAATATCTGTGCCAAGTGGTACAGAACCTTTTTTGAATATTGCTAAAGGGTTATTATAACTCTTGTTTCTGATAATAGTTAAACCTATTCTGTTAATTAAATTTGTAACAAATTCATTTAACATAGGTTGGTAACTGTCATTAAATAAAATATTTTTGATAACTTGTATATTATCTTTAGTAGCAGAAGGTACAGTATTCATAAATACTTCTGTAGAATTAGCACGTATTACGTTAAAGACCTTTGCCCCTTTTGGTAAATTATCTGCCATAATTAAATCAACTCTCCTTTCTCATCAATTACTTCATCTAAAGTAATTTCTTCTTCACTTTCAGAAGGTAGTTCTGCACTTTCATCCTTAATATCTTCTTCAAAACCTATCTTTTGAAATAATCTTCCATTTACTTTTAATAATTCTTCATTATCTGCTTTTAATTTTCCAAGTTCTTCATTTACTTTAGCAAGTTCATCAATAGCAAGTTGATAATTAGAAACTATAGATAGTAAATCTTCTGATATTAAAGCACTTTGTGTTTCATCAAGTCCTTCTTTAATTTTGTCAATTAAGACTTTTAATTCATCAATACTTATCATATCAATTTCTCCTTTCTATTATAATTATAAGTAAAAAATAAAAAAATGTCAAATAATGTTTATTTACATTTAATTGACATTTCTATTCCTAAATTTTCTTGCAAATAATACCCAAGGAAATTTGTTTCTTTTCCTTGTAGGTGTAGGTGGCACGGGTGTACCGTCATAATACCACTGTGTATAATCTATATTATCTATACCCATAAATTCAGTAGGATCTAGATAATCTGATTTTGTATAAGACCAATGCCACTGCCAGTTAAATCTGCTTACGTCTTGCATTTCAACGTGTAAGTGAATACCTGTACTTTGTCCTGTAGTTCCTTCCATGCCAACCTGTTGTCCTACTACAACACGTTGACCTTGAAATACGTCAAAAGACGCAAGGTGCATATATCTTGTAGCATAACCATAAGTAGCAGAACCAACAGTATTATCACATATAACTAGATAATTACCTTGTGATGAATCAGTGCCACGTTCCATTACATAACCATTAAGCATTGAATACACAGGTTCACTATAAGGTGTTGCAATATCAAGACCCCTATGTATAGTAACTTCTCCTGTAACAGGGTTTACTCTTACATACCACCAATGAGAAGTTACAGTGAAAACAACATTAATAAAAGGTGCAATATGTCTTACGCTTTCAGCCATTACTTAAGTTTTCCTTTTATTTCTTCAATATCTTGATTCATCATTTCTAGTCTTATATTAATGTTATTTAATGTTTTATTCATTTCTTTCATTGTAGTTGCTTGAAAATAAATAAGATAAGCAACAACAACAATTCCAATACCATTATTTACAATTAAAGTAACTATATCATTCATTTTATACACACCCTTTCTTATTATCATTATACTTAATTGAAAAGTCTGTGTCAACTAATAGAACACCACCCTTAACATGTTTATATGTAAGTTTGTGGTCTTTTTCAATATCATCTTTTAGAATAGAAAAACCTTCTTTAAAATTATCAATTGTAACATATTTTGCAAGGCGTTTAGGTAGTCCTGCAACTGTTACATTTTTATTATGTTTAGTATCTATTTCAATATAACATTTTTGTCTTAAGAATTTTGCAGTTTCAATGTCATCATGTTCAATGTCCCATTTACCAAGTTCATATTTATCAACTTCTACAAATTGTTTTAGTTCTTCTTCAGGTAATTTAAGCATGTGTATTGAATCAGTATCAGAATAAATATAATAATCTTTACCATATTTATTAGTAGTATAGTCTTTTATTGCCTGTGAAGTTTCAATTGTTTTTCTTCTTGCATAAGAAGTAATAAAAGTTGCAACAGGTATATAAAGACTTTTCTTTTGTTCTTCAGGGTAAAGTGCATACTTAACAATACCTTCTTCATCAAGGTAAGGGTATTTACTTCTTACAATAGGGTTAGTTGCCATTTTACCATAAAGTGAATTAAGCATTAATTTACTTATCTGATATAAACTTTTATTTCCTTCTTTTTTACTTTTTATTTTGTTATTAGTCCAATAGTCAATGTAATTAGTAAAAAGTCCTTTTACTGACTGAAATTTAAAACCACCATGCCATGCAATTACATTTACGTCATAATGCTTGAAAAATAATTCAAGGTCAATGTTTGTTAAAGTTAAAGTAAGTATTTCACCTTTGGATGATTCAATGTACTCATTTGGTAAAAATTGTAAATTATTTTTAATTTGAATAGTAGGTATCATACCTTCCTTTAACTCAAAGGTACAACTTAACTGTTGTACATATAAAGGGTAAAATCTATCTTCTTTGTATTTTTCTTTAAAAGGCATCGGCATACCATGTGGCAAAGGAAATTGTACCATAACAGAAGGGTAAAGTGAATTAACGTCAAGTACCATAACGTCATGTACAACTTTTTCTTTATAAATAGGGTTAAGATAAGTAAAACCACCCTTGTAACTTTGTCTTATATCTTTATCAATTTCAAAAGGTAGTTCAGGAAAATAAGTTTTAAAATATTTTGTCATTTTTCTGTAGTTAGATAAAGCACATGATCCTATAGTCATTTTAGTTAATTTTTCTTTAAATAAAAATTCAAGTGCAAGTGCCATTATCTTAACGTCATTTTGAATATATTTAATTTCATAATCTTGAAGTTCATAACCTTCAGGACGTATTCTTTGATAATCTAAATTTAATTTTCTTATAGGTAAGTCAAAATCTTTAGCAATATCTTCTACTGACTTATTTATTAATTTTAGTGAATCATAAATAGTAACTTTGTTTACTTTATTCTTTTTAACTTCAAAATATATTTCTAGTGCATAAAATTGCCCCATATCAGTAATAACTGTTGTAAATGTTTTATCTCTGCGTTCTTTTTTGTCTTTAATAACTTCATAACCATTATTAAGTAAATAAGAGATAATATATTCTGAATCAAATTTTAAGTTGTGAAAATACAAGGTATAGTTTTCTTTTTTGTTTGCACAAAAGTTGATAAAATCTTCAATATTATTTCCATAAATGAAATTGTCCACATTTCCTATTTCACATATTGAATATGCCCATACCCTGCAGTCAACTTCACTTACATTTGTTTCAAAGTCTGCAGTAAATCTACGCATTATATGAAGAATAATCTTTCAAATAATCATCCATATTATCATATAATTCATCAAATATTTCTCTCATTTCATCTTCATAACTGAAGTAGGTTTCCCCTGAAAGTTTAGTTGAATCAATGTATTTATCTCTGACCATTTGAACAACTTTTTCTTCATCAAAAAATCTTAAAAAGTCTTTGTCTGATAATTTATTTAATTTTGCTTTTATATCATTTATTTTGTTTGAATCATAACCAATTGAATATGCTTGATTAGTAAGCATTTTATCAATGTAATTATTTCTAAATATACTAATTTGGTAATTTTGTTTATTACGTGTAGTTTCAATTAATTTTATAAAATTCTTTAAATCACCACCTGCAGAAATTCCTTTACTCATTCTTTTTAGGGTATCTCGTTTTGCTATCATGTTATTTAATCTCATGTCACCCATTTCTGCATAAGTATAATCTTGTTTTACACCTGCAACTTTAGGAGTTAAATCTGCAAGTTCATTTATTCTTCTAGTTAAATTTCTTTGAAGTCGTGCAGATTCTCTTTTTAATTCACCTAGTTCATAATTGCTTATAAAATCACCTGAAGGAAGTACTATTGTATCTTCTGCACCCCTTTTAGAAAATCTTTGCAATTTTGCAAGGGTTCTATTTAATTCTTTTCTTGAATCACTTATATTTCTTATAGATCTTGCACTTACTTTATCAGGTAAAGCAAGTGAAGGGTTTATCTTTTGCAAACGTGATATTTTTGCATTATAATTACGTACAACTTTATTTATTTTATTAACTAATTCTTTATTATATCTTATCATAAATTACTCACTTATCTGTACCAAACAATTAAGTCTGTCTTTTATAATAAATCTACTAAATTCATTTTGTACATATATACAATAGCATCCACGTTTTTCAATTTTTCTATATAAATTAAAAGCAAGTAAATCAGTCAAATTTATTTTAGCGTTATACTTTTTCTTAAATTTTTCTGATTCTTCTTTTATATAATTCAGAAGTTCATTTTCAAATTTATTTTGATAAAATCTTGAAGAAAATGAAAATCTATAATTATTAAATTTTGTAATATAAGGTGATTCTTCTAAATTATAATAAATATTTCTTCTTGTTTTCATACTTATTTCCTTTCTATTCTAAAATAAAAGTGTAGAAATAAATTCTACACTAAAACTAAAGTAAGTTGACTTTTACCGTTTCCTATAGGTTTAGTATCAACCTTTACTAAAACGCCGTCAGTCCATGTAGGTTCACCATAAACTAAACAAATTCTTCTTAAAGCATTATATACACCATAAGATCCTGTTGCGTAAGTTTTTCCGTCAGTATCAAATAAAATTGTTCTATATTTTGTTATAGTTTTTGTTTCTCCTGTAGATTCATCAGTTTCTTGTCTGTGTCTTTCTTCTATATAAAAGTCTTTAATTCTTATTTCAGTTCCTTTTATATCATTTAAAAGTACGTCACATTTTTCTAAAGCATTGTAAATTGCTTTTCTATCTTCAACGTCATTTGCCTTTACACTACTGTAAATTTTTAAATCATTATTATTTAACATTAATTCATTATTATTCATATTTTATTTCTCCATTTCTTTTAAAGTTTTACAAATTGCGTTATATACATTAATTGCACAATTATATTCACTATTTTTAGTGTTTTTATTCTTTTTTAATTCTTTTATTGTAACAGTTATGTTACCTTTTTCATTTTCTTTAATTTCTAAAGTAAGTTTCATAAAAATACCTTTCTTATTTTACTCTGATAATAGTTCCTGCATAAATTAAATCAGGGTTAGTTATATTATTTAACTGACATAATCTTATAACAGTAGTATTAAATTTAACTGCTATTCCTGATAAAGTATCACCTTTTTTAATAGTGTAATATTCAGGTTCATTACCGTATAATAGTTCATTTACTCTATTTTGTACTGCATAATAATCATAACCTGCATCAGTAAGTCTTTTCTTTCTTTCTTCACCATTTCCCCATTTACCTTCAAGTACTTCTCTAGCAAGTTCATCAATTGTTTTAGAAGGTTCAGGTTTAGGTTCATCAGTTAAATGATTAAGTCCTGCATTTCTTATAATAGTAGGGTAGTCCTTAAATACATAATTTGCATCAAGTCTAGTTCCAAAATCATTATAATTTGAAGTAAACTGCCATATTCCATAATCAATTCCATAAGCAGGATCAGGTGCATAATCACCCCAACATGCAATCCACCAATCATATTTCTTATTAAGTTCATAACCACTTATTACGTTTCTATACCAATTTAAATTAGTATAAACACCAAAGTAATAACCTGCATTTTCAATAACTTCACCAAAAGCATTAACAATTTCATTTAAGGTATCTCTACCTAAATTTTGAATTGAAGGATCTTCTAAATCTAAAAATAAAGGTAATGTAAATTTTCTATCTTCAATTACTTTTAAAAATGTTCTTGCTTCTTTTCTAGCATCATCAGGTGATTCTGCATAAGAATACCAATAAGCACCAAGATTAAGACCTTGTAAATTATTATAATGATTAACAAATTCATTATCTTCAACAGTATCAAAACCTGCTCTTAATATACAATATTTAACTCTTGACCTTATTGCATTATAATCAATGCCACCTTGCCATGTTGAAATATCAAAGCATAATTCATTCATTTTGTTCTCCTTTCTAGTGCTTACTAGCACTATGAAAGTATTAAGTCATTTTGTTAGGAAAATTAGATTATAAGAACAAATAATCTAAAACAATAGAATTAGGTAAAATATAGAAGTACTATTCTATGAAAAAATAAATAAAATTTTAAAAAATATAATAAAGACTTTTTTTGACTTAATACCTTCATACTACTAATAAGTAGTATTTTTATTTATTCTTTATCATCAGGTTCATAAGTTTCAAGTTCTGTTGAAATTAACATACATGAAATGATAAATACAAATAAAACTAATAATATAAAACCCCCAATAATAAACATTACAATTTTACTAAATAACATAACAATTGCCCTTTCTTATTCTTAATACGTATCTAAATCACATTTATTAAGCATACCCATAATATAATCATAATTTGTTGTACCATGTTCTAGATCACTATATTCAATTACTTGTTTTATTTCCGATAATATATGTTCATACTTATTACATAATTGCATATAATAAAGTAATAAGTTTTCATCATCAAAAACAATATTCCCTTCTTTATTCATAAAGTTCTCCTTCCTTATAATTATAATTAATATCTTCTGAATCTTCTATTACAAAAACTTTTTCAGAAAATTTAATTCTTTGTTTAAATTTGTCTTTTTCTTTAGTTGTATCAAAATATTTAAAAAATTGTTTGTGTGTATCTCTACTGTATAGTAATAAATAAATTTTTCCCATTTGTGATTCTCCTATTCAATAATAAAACCGTTAAAAACTAAAATCAAAATACTATACATAAATATAATAGGTTGATTAATTTGCCATTCATTAGGTGTTATTAGCAAAATTATAATCATACTCATAAGTATTATTAAATTTGCTAATATTAAT
>JAEIGA010017829.1_pt1 | contig 10813 bp, 11 predicted proteins | sample 9270691 | NCBI WGS metagenome assembly JAEIGA01 (sample SAMN17057246, study PRJNA624740) | gut metagenome | biome: biome; isolation source: fecal sample | host: Bos grunniens | place: China: Xizang | collected 2019 | reverse complement strand
TCGGATATTTTGCCGCCGCGCGACATATATTTTCCGAGCTTATAGAGTGTGAGGTTCGAGAAGAGGTTGTTACTGCTCTCCGAGCATGCAATCATGTTTATACCATACTGGTGCACATGTCCGTTCTCGTGAGCAGGACCCCATGCGTTGTCGCCGTTAGACATCATTCTGTTGTAGGGGAGAAGATTGTTTATGTATGTCTCGGCATATTGTGTGCGGTAGTCTGTTGCCGACTGATATCCGGTTGTGAGCGAAATAGCACACTGCTTGTTATTGAAGCGCGAGGGCATGTACTCCTCGATACCCAAAAGTTCCTGTTGCCATTTCGACATATTATCCCACCAACCGATGGCATCGGTAATGGTATTCTTGCAACAATTATCTGCAATCATATGTTGGAGACTCATGAAGAAGAGGTGGTAATCACCCTTTACAACCATATAACGATGAGTGGCAAGATTGCGTGTAATGTCTACCCAGTCGGCATCTGTATGACGGCTCTTGTCCCAGTAACCGTTCACAATACCTCCTTCGATGTGGATGGGAATTGAACTGAAGTCCGAGATTACCTTGTCGCCACTTGTGTCGGCTGTGTAGAGTATGAAGAGACTCTGTGCTTCACGTGATACAGGAATGATGTTCATACCCTTTTTAAGCGTAGTACGTGTTCCTGATGGAGAAACCGCTGTGATAGCATCGATTTCGAGTGTGGTACCCTCTGCGATATCTGCTCCCACAAACACATAGACTACATCACCAGTGTTAGCATAAATACCTGTGGGGTTGTTGAGCCATGAGTATTTTCTGATGTTTATCTTTGTTGCCCAATAGTCGGGGTTGCTGTATGGCTCGTAATTGTGGATGCGGAACTCCTTTTCTCGTGCCGCCCATGCATCGTTCTTTATCTTCTTGGCTGCTGCCACAAGGGTGCTGTTACAAGCACTCATGGCTGCTTCAAGTTCAGCATCGCTCATTGAAGCATACTCACTCTTGAGTACGGTACATAGATCATCTTCGAAGAATTTTGTGTATGCAGCTATCACAGAATCCTTGTTTGCAAGCACTTCATTGAATTCGTTGTATTTCGCACGAATCTCGGCTATTTTCTCTTCGGAAAGTTCCACCTTTTCGAATATCCACTCCGAGCCGCCAGGGGTAGTCTCGGTACCGGAGTACCAGGGTACTACATCGTAAGCAGCGTCGCAGTGCATTCCAAAGTTGCCACCCTTAGTGTTGACAATATTGTATTTTCCCGATACTTTGCTGTTCTCGGATATATAAAAATTCTTTGCTGCGGTTGCTGTGGTAAAGAGTGCGTATACCGTAGACTGGTTCTGAACATAGTATCCGGTATTTACATTCTGTATGTTCCATGCTTCGCCGTTCTTCTTGAACTGCCAAAACTGGTTGTAACTCTCGTCGCCGCCCTTGTCGGTGCAGTAGATGTTATGCGCCGTAATATCTTCCGTCATTACAGCATTTGTTCTACCTGCATTCACCAAGCGGTAAACGGCATTCTCTTCCGGTATAATCTGTGCGTGCAACGAGAGGACTGCTGCAAACAGGATTATAGTTGTGTTAAATAAATGTTTCATGGCGTTAATGTAAATGGTTTGTATAAATGGTTTAGATTACTCAAGTTTCGCAAGTAGTCACCATTGTTGTAAATCAGATAGTTATGAGTAACTCCAAACAAGATTAACACACAAACGTATCGTTTATAACAATTGATTTCAATATTAACGGCAACATCCTTCAATAACTAACTCAATGATTTTAAAACCATATCATTATATTTCAATTAATTAGAACTTGCGAAACTTGAGTTTAGATTATATATGGTAATTATTCGAGTGTGCTGAAATCGATATTGGGTTTCTCACCTACGCCGTTCTTGCGTGTGAAGCGGGTGTGTCCTTTTGTGTATCCGTCAAAGAATCCACCCATCATCAGGTAGAAACCATTTTCGTCGGCACCTCCTGTGTAGTCGAGACGCTTACCGTTCCTACCTGTATCGCAATGTGTGAAAACAGCCTCGGTTACGGGTATCCACTCGCCATCCTTGGTACATGCCCATTGGTTATTGTAGCAGGCACGACGTGTTTTATATCCCATAACAGGGTTGAAGTTTTCGAGGAACGAGTGAGGATTGGTGTACCATGTGTCTATTTTGGGACGTTGGAAACTTGCCATCAATCGCCATTTGCCATCCTCGGCATCGCAGAAGTAGGCTGTATATACTGTACTCCCCTTTCCATCGGGACGCACACGCATAAGGAATTTATAGGTGTTGCCGGGCTTCCAGTCGTAAGCCATGAAGCTCTGTCCACCTGAACCTTCGCCTCCGAAATCCTGTACCTTTACAGTTTCACCTTTTTTGAGGAGCTTTATGCGAAGTGAGTCGGGAATCTCATTGGCGTTGTCTGTTACAAAGGGGCTCCATACAGAGAAGAGCACTTTGCGGCGTCCGGGCAGGTTGTTCTGGAATCCGAAATATCCCTCACCGAATCCGCAAGCCATATAGTAGCTGCTTGCACGGTCGTAGTCGGCAGGGACTGTAACCTCGTTGTAGAACCATTCGTAGGTCTTGTCCTTCGGCAGTCGGTAGTTGAGGTGCACCGATGGACCGCGACGTCCGAAGTGGGTACTGTAATTTTTGCGGATGTATGCAAGTTCTCCCAGATTGCCGTTGACGATAAGACTGAGGACATTTCCGAAAGAGGTCTCTCCACCACCCTTCTTGCCTTGTATATCCACTTTGATATGTCCGGGGTTCTTCACTTTGAATTTTCCGATGGTGTAGATTGCAGGTGTGTCGCCTTTGAGCTTTACCTTTTTACTTTTGCCCAGACAGCTTACTGTTATGGTAGAGTTTCCGTATGCCTCAATTTTCAACTCCATCTCTCCGGCTTTTTCGGCATGGAAATATGTACTGATTACATTATCCTTGTCATACCAGTCAGCTATTCCACCGTTATGCTCATCGATAGAGGCATACTGAAGATTTGCGGATTTTTTACGTGCTCCGGGAGGAGGCATCATCTTACCTCTCGAAAGAATGATCGACTCTGCATCGGGCGAAGTTACATATCCGTTACCTTTAAGCAATATAGTATCTGAATTAAATTGTGCATACGCTGCTCCACAATGCACAAGCGCCAAGAGCGCCACTAATGATACGATTTTTTTTCTCATAAATTATTATAGGTCTTTGATTGTTTTATATTAGTTCATAAAAGTACTGAAAATATATTTATTTTCAGTTATATCTTATAATAAAATAAGTTAATAGAATGATTTTGTTTACCCGCCCATTCTTCCTCCCCATGTTTTTGAACGATATTATATTTTATTATCTTCTTCTTTTAAATATAAAAAAAGAAAAAAACAATAATAATGGCTGTTGATAATATTGATAACTTTTCAAGTGTTTTTGGGTATATTATGTTATTGATATATGTACTACAGTTATTAAGATGTTATTTATAGTGTATCTGCTTGTATTTAAGTGAATTGATGTTTTATTCACAATCTGTTGATAACGTTATTTAAGTAAAATTGATGATAATTTCAGGCTCTTTTTTCTGTTGAAAACCGTATGATAAATTTTTATAAAAAAAATGGTTATCAACTTGCATTTTAGTTGATGCGGTTTATATATACGCCGTTTTATTTTTTCCAAGAAGAACCGACATTTTCTTTTATCAATTTATCAAGTGATTTTTAAAGTGCTTTTCAATGGGTTTTACACCGTTATCAACAGATTTTGTGAATATCTTCACACTATAATACTCTTTAGCTGTATTTGATTAGGTTTTTGTTATCTTTGATAAGCTTTTTCAACAGCTTGTTAATATTGTATTTTACATATAAATAGCTGTAATACAGTAGTGTATGATTGTTATTGACATAGTTTTCATCAAATAGTAATGAATTTGCACTAATTAATTTGCATATAATTTAAATTCGTAGCAATTTATTCCTTTATTACACAATTTCTTATTATCTTCGCAATCTGAATAATAGTATATATATGTATAAGGAAAAATATGCTTACTCACTGGAAATGAAGGTACGCGACTATGAGTGCGATCTTCAGGGAATAGTAAATAATGCCAATTATCAGCATTATATGGAGCATGCGCGACACGAATTTCTCGAATCGCTCGGCGAAAATTTCGGTCGTCTGCACGAACAGGGAATCGATGCAATGGTTGCCAAGATAACCATCGAATATAAACTACCGCTTATCAGCGGCGATAAATTTGTTGTTGGAATCAACCTGAAGCGTCAAGGAGCAAAGATACTTTTTCTTCAGGATATTTACAGGTTGTCCGACGGCAAGCTTTGCACAAAAGGGTGTGTAGAGACAATCTGTGTGCAGAATGGTCGCCTCACCCGTGGCGAACTTTTCGACGAGGTTTTTAAAGACTATTTGTAGAATAAAAATACTTCTTACAATGAACTTTTTAGAAGAATTTTGGCCGGTGGCATTCTTTTTCGTGATTATGGGAATATCATATGCACGTAATGCTGCTAAGATAAAAAGAGAGGCTTCACAGACACCACCTGAGGTGTTCAGTGAGGAGTTTCCTCAGATAGAAACACCGGAAAATTTCGAAGAGGCTCCGCAAAGAACACAGAACTTCTTTGAAGTTTTTGGGAAGCAAAAGAGCGAACAGAAACGTCAGAACAGAAAGCCGGCACAACCATCAAGAAAAAGTACGGAAAATACTCCCACGCCTGCTCCTCTTAATGAAGAAAAACAGAAAGAGAGACTTGTCAGCATGAAGAACAAGTCCGAAGCAAAGAGAGCATTCATATACTCGGAAATATTCAACAGAAAATATTAAGAAACACAAATAAACATACAAAATGAACTATCGCATAATAACCGCAGCCGAAGCTGCAACATACATAAACGACGGCGACGGAGTAGGTATCAGCGGATTTACCCTTTCGGGTACTCCCAAGACTGTACTTCCCGAAGTAGCCAAGCGTGCCGAGGAACTGCACGCTGCGGGCAAACCTTTCAAGATAAACCTCTATACAGGAGCATCTACAGGCGATGCCATCGACGGTGCACTCACACGCGCCAACGCACTCAACTTCAGAGCACCCTTCCTGTCGAACCCCACAGTGCGCACAGCTGTAAACAACAAGGACCTCACATACACCGACCTTCATCTCTCTCTCATGGCTCAGGACTTGCGTTATGGCTTTATGGGTAAGGTCGATGTTGCAATCCTCGAAGCAATAGACATCACCCCCGACGGAAAAGTGTATCTTACAACAGCCGGAGGTATCGGACAGACAGTGGCCAACCTTGCCGACAAGATAATCATCGAGCGCAACATCTTCCACCACACAGAGGGACTGCACGATGTTTACGAGCCTGAGACTCCCCCCTACCGCCGCGAAATTCCCATTTACAAGGCTTCTGACAGAATAGGTAAGCCCTATGTGCAGGTAGACCCCAAGAAGGTTATAGGTATTGTGGAGGTCAATCTCCCCAACGAACCTGTTGTATTCAAGGAACTTGACGATGTTACCCGCCGCATAGGCGAGAATGTTGCAAACTTCCTCGCAAATGACATCAAGCGCGGTATAATCCCTTCTGTAGGTCTTCCCCTTCAGAGCGGCATCGGCAATGTGGCAAACGCTGTGCTCAAGGCTCTTGAGACAAGCACGGAGATTCCCCCTCTCGACCTCTACTCAGAGGTGTTGCAGGACACTGTGATAGACCTCATGGAGCTTGGTCGCGTAAAGGCGGGAAGTACATGTTCACTCTCACTCAGCCAGGAGGGCTTGCAGCGCGTTTACGACAATCTCGACTTCTTCCGCGACAAACTTGTGCTCCGCCCATCTGAAATTTCGAACAGCCCCGAAGTTATACGCCGTCTCGGAGTGATTGCAATAAACACAGCCATCGAGGTCGACCTCTACGGATGCGTAAACTCATCGCACATCGGAGGTACAAGACTGATGAACGGAATCGGCGGTTCGGGCGACTTTGCACGCAACGCATATATATCAATCTTCACCTGCCCCTCTACACTCAAGGATGGCAAGATAAGCGCCATTGTACCTATGGTGGCACACGCCGACCACTCGGAGCACGATGTGAGAATCGTAGTAACAGAATATGGTGTTGCCGACCTTCGCGGAAAGGGTCCCGACGAAAGAGCAAAGGCTCTTATCGAGAATTGTGCCCACCCCGACTACCGCAACCTCCTTTGGGACTATCTGAAGATAAGCAAAAAGGCACACATCAGCCACAATGTAGCGGCATCCCTTGCACTGCACACCACATTCGAGCGTGAGGGAGACATGCGCCTTACCGACTATTCCAAATTCATCTGATACTCCCCCATCCTACCGATGAAAAAGAAACTGGTTACAGAAATGGGACGCATCGGACGCGAGGAATTCCTCGCGTCCGATAAGCTTCCCTTGACGGTTGTTGTCGACAATGTACGCAGCCTGCACAATGTAGGTTCGATATTCCGCACCTCCGATGCTTTTCGCGTGGAGCAGGTGCTTCTATGCGGAATAACTGCTACCCCTCCGCAGGCCGAGATTCACAAGACTGCGCTCGGTGCCGAGGATGTTGTGTCGTGGAAATATTATAAAGATACTATGGATGCTGTCCGCGAACTATCTGATGCGGGATATGGAATATACGCAATAGAACAGGTTGAGGGCAGTATTCCCCTTCAGGATTTCAGAACCGAGGAGGGATGCAAATATGCTGTTATTCTCGGTAATGAGGTTAAAGGCGTTGGGCAGCAGGTGGTGGATGCCTGCGACGGTTCGATAGAGATTCCGCAGTTCGGCACCAAACATTCGCTGAATGTCTCTGTAACGGCGGGAATGGTCATCTGGGAATTTGCCTGCAAGCTCGGATGGGTTAAACGCGGGTAGGTTCAGGTAAACAGCTCCTTAAGCACTTCGGCCGACTTAAGTTCGGGGAAATCGGGAAGATGCAGACGATAGTAGTTCTGTATCACCGTAAGATATTCGTTGCGTGTAGTTCTGTTCATGGCTATACGCGACGCTTCGTTATAATCGTATGCCATCAGTGAGAAAAAATCTGCCGCTTGCGTCGCTGTAAGGTAGTTTGCGTGCAGCGGCTGCACTCCTACAAAGCATCCTGCCTGAAGGTCGAAATAGTGCGCTCCTGAGTCGGTCTGCAGATTGGGAGATATTCCCAAAAAACGTGTCAGACGCAGCAGGAACAGCAGATGAAAATTGGCATACTTCTCCTCTGCCCCATCCAGCCACATAAGCGACTCTTCGATAAATGAAAATATAGCCGCATTGTCGCTCTCTTCGTGCAGTGCGCGTGTGAGAAATTCGGCAAGGTAGAGTGTTATTGCCGACTTGTATGGGTCGCATGGGATTGTAGAGTAGAGACACGCCGGGACAACCTCGGAGAGACGGCTCATGGCTCCGCCATGCTTGTATTGTGCCTGAAAGTGCAGTATCGACAGTGGTTGGAAAAGCACACTTCTCACCTTTGAACGCTTGCTGTGCGTCACCGGCAGCAGAAAGGATACCCTTCCCCTGCTCTCTGTGAAAATATCGGCAATCATCAGATTGTCGCTGTATTTCAGTGTGCGCAGCACTATACCCTTGAACTTCTCTACCATACTACTCTGCCCTGCTCATTACCAGTTTGCCATGCTTTATACCCTTTACAGCTATGAGTCTGTCCGACAATTCTGTCAGGCGGAACGCTTCGCCCATAACCGTAACAATATGCAGGCAGAAATTGCTGTTTATAAAGTATTGCGACGACGACAGTATCAACTCCTGATGTTCCTGCTCAATGTCTGCTATGCGTGAGGTTATATCCTTGCGCTCCTTGTCGTACATTATCACTATGGTGCCTGCAACGGTGTGGTTGCACATCCACTTCTCCTCGGCAACATTCTTCTCTATCAGGAAGCGTATGGCCTGCGAGCGGTTGCTGAACCCGTTTTTTTCTACATATTTATCAAGAGATTCGAGAAGCTCATCTTCGAGCGATACTCCGAAGCGTTTCAGTGTCATAATATTACTTTATAGCAGTTCTATAAATTAGTGATTTACAAAATCAAAAATCTACTCACTTTACTTTTTTTAGTACGCACATTGCCTCCATAAGCATGCAGCCTGTCAGTTGTGCTGTCAGTTGGACATTGTCGTTGTCGGCGGGAGTTTTCCACCACTCTCCTCCGTAGAGCATTGTGGTTTTGTTTATCCCGTTGGTTGCCATGACGGTTGCAAGGTGTGTAAGATAATTGTGATATTTGAGTCTTTTCTCTTTGTCTACTCTTTCGTCGTTTATAAGTTTTACAAAGTAACGGAAAAATATTCCATGAAACAGTGCGCCGTCGCCCGATGTTGCATCGCTCAGCACTCCCCTATTGTTTGACATCCGTTCGATGACATGGTCGGCAGCTTTTAAGGCGTCGTGCAGATATGTGGCATCACCCGTGAGGTCGTAAAGCTCATGGGCTGCACCTATGAATGTTCCCTGATTGTATGTGAAATTCCAGCGTACGACCTTGCCTTTGTCATTTATGTGATCATATACAGTTCCGCTCTCCTTGTCAAACAATCTCTCTTTGAGCCATGCATATATGCGCATCGATTCGGATAGGTATTCATATCGTTTCCTATTCCCTATATCACCCTTTGTCAATCTATATAAACGTGCGGCGATGATTGCTGCCGGGCCGTTGGAGCAGGCATTCTTTGACGGACTGGCATCGGTTTTCCATGTTATTCCTCCGTACCACGGAGCTTTGTCATCTGGACCCCATGTGCTCCATATCCATTTGTCGTAAAGGGTGCGCGCCTTTTCGAGGTAGCGTCCCTCGCAGGTATATTCGTACATCCTTATCAGTGTCAGAACCATCCATTCCATGTCGTCTACGTATGCGTTCCACCACGCCTCCTCGTTGTGTCCGTATGGGTTGTAGCGGGGCATCCCTTGCCACCATAGCGGCATTATATCTTTGTAGCACCGTTTGCCGGTACGCATGGCAGCGTCAAGCATTACATCCATTGCATGGGCCTGAGGCCAGAAGTGCTCTGTGCTCATATTTGACATATTGCTGCCATAGTTGAAGTAGTAGCGTGTGCTGTGTCCTTCGAAATTTGCTCCCCAGAACTTTTCTATGAGTGCATTGCTCATGCCATCTGCCATTTTCTGCCAATATGAGGTTTTCAGAGCCTTCCCGGTGCTGTTTTTTGCCGGCATGGGTAGAGCTGTCAATAATGACAATGCAATTATCAATATAGTTTTCATGGCTTTTCTGTTGTGAATGGTTTGCTGTGGATACACTTTATATTCATTCTCAACTGCTCCACCGAACTTGCACCGGCAAGTACCGATGTTACACCCTTCTGTGCAAGCACCCATGCGAGTGCCATTTCCGATATTGTTTCGCCGCGAGACTCTGCAAAAGCCTTTATATTTTGCAGATATTGCATCACTTCGGGTGTAAGACGCTCGGCAGTAAGCGAACCTGAGCGCGACATACGCGAATCGGAGGGTATTCCGTTCAGGTAGCGGTCGGTGAGCAGTCCCTGTGCCAACGGTGAGAAGGATATAAAACCTATCCCCTTATCGTGACAGAAGTCCAATATACCCTGCTCCTGCGGCTCGCGGTCGAGCAGGTTCAGTCGTCCCTGATATATAAGCGGCGGTACATCGCGTGCCGACAGATAGTCGTATGCTACCTTGAGTGCATCGAGCGGCCAGCGCGATATTCCCACGTATAGTGCCTTGCCCATGCGCACAATATCCACAAGTGCCTGCAGTGTCTCCTCAAGCGGCGTTACAGGGTCGTAGCGATGAATGTAGAAGAGGTCGACATAATTGAGGTTCATGCGTTTGAGGCTCTGGTCGAGACTTGCAAAGAGATATTTCCTCGACCCCCAATTTCCGTATGGCCCCGGCCACATATCGTACCCGGCCTTTGTGCTTATGAAAAGCTCGTCGCGGTAGGCTGCGAAGTCTTCCTTCATCAACCGTCCGAAAAGTTCCTCTGCGGCTCCGTAGGGCGGTCCGTAGTTGTTGGCAAGGTCGAAGTGTGTTATGCCATTGTCGAAGGCGTAGTGCGTTATAGCTCTACTCTTTTCGTATGGGGTGTCGTATCCGAAATTCTGCCAGAATCCGAGGCTTATGCGTGGCAGCATCACTCCGCTGCGTCCGCAGCGTGCATACATCGCTTCGCTGTCAGCATAACGGTTCTCTGAGGCTATATATTGGCTTTTTAGGTTCATGGTCGATGATGTTTTTAGAATCTGTTTAAATTTCAAAAACTATGTTTTGCTGGCTATCACTTTCTATTCTTATTTTTAGCCTCTTTGTTTAATTGCTTAATTGTATCCAAATATGCTTGTTCAACAGGTGAAAGTGTGCGTTGTTCATATTTACGATATTCGCTTTCAGCCTTTGAGATAGCTCTTGAATGACTTATTTTCCCTGCACCCGATAATAGTTGCTCACCTGTTGAAGAAAGAATATTGTCAAGCTGTTGTATATAGTCGTTCATATACATCGGGCGACGCTTCATAGCTTGTATCTCTCTTTTTACACTACGACTACCCTCTAATCGAACCTGTCGGAAATTCCGACAGGTTGCAGCTTCTCTCAATTCACCATCGTCGTAGATGTGTTTGATATGCTCCACATTGTTTGTACGCGATGTTTGATATAAATCGAACATCTGCTGTTGAGAGAGCCACATTGTATTCTCGTTATACATCACATCGAGGTGTACTTTACCATCCTCGCTTTGGTATATTACTATGTTGT
>JAEIGA010017828.1_pt1 | contig 10813 bp, 10 predicted proteins | sample 9270691 | NCBI WGS metagenome assembly JAEIGA01 (sample SAMN17057246, study PRJNA624740) | gut metagenome | biome: biome; isolation source: fecal sample | host: Bos grunniens | place: China: Xizang | collected 2019 | reverse complement strand
TTCGGAAATCGAAAATTCTCGGTACTTAAACTTACTTAGATAGACTGCTCCTACAGGTTTCCTATTAATATCCAATAGTTCTATAATGTCAAACTGACCAAGTTCGGCATAAGTTTTAAATAAGGTTACTAAAGGATGTTCGGTGTTAGTTATCATTCAGCGCACGCTCCGCACCGCACAGTGCATTTAAATAATTACCCTCTAAAAGATAAGCTTTATACTCATAGATCATGAGATTAAGAAGCCCAAGTTCTTTCTCATAAAACTTTGCAGTATTTACCAGGGTATTATAAGCTACTAATTTAGTTGTGTCCGCCGAACCATCTTTTACCGCCCTACAATAGGAGTTTAAAACTTTTTTACTACACTTATTAAAAGCTTTGACAGTCGCTTGCACAGAATTTCTTAAAGCTTTTATGTACGAATATTCTCCCCAATTTTGTAATTGGTGAAATTTCGAATAGTCTTGTTTACGAGCACGTTCTATCAGTTGATTAAGTAAGTCTATATCATTAGTCATTGTTTATTTCCTCAAATATAAAAGGTATGCCCCGGTAAATCCGGGGCAAAAGAAAAGGGGAGGTGAAAAATATGAAAACCAAACAGTAGTAACTGTTCTATTTTATTATACAATATTTTTAACCTAGATTTTATCGCCTCAGTTAATAAAATCTAATTAAAGTTTAAAAAATAAATCAAATAAGTCAGATGGCCAAGTCTGTGTCGGCATTCTAAAGTTTTTAGAAGTACTTCCTGAGATTGTTGTTTCGAAATCACCATCTTTAAGGGTAAGATGATAACCTTCAGGATACTTATCAGTAAATGCTTTAAGAGCCTCTGCATATCCAGTTTCAGCTCGCTCGAGCATTTCTTGATTTGAGACTTTACCTTTCTCATAACGTTCTTTTATTTTAATAAGGTCATCACAATACTGTTTATTAAGCTCTGCCATGCTATCCTTATATTCTTTTCTAGCAGTATTAAGGTCTTCAAAAGCGACTTGAACCTTATTAGCATCAGATTTTCTTTCTTCTACCTTGGCAGCTTTCTTTTCTTGTTCAGCTAGATAAGCAGCTTCGGCTTCTTTAAGAGCAGCAACAGTATCGAAGTCTGTTTTTAAGAGTCTTGAATAAAATCCATACTCTGTTGCCTGGTTTTGTTCTTTCTTTGTGTCATTTAACATTTGTTTGTTTGAAAAATTTCTCATTTTAATTAACTCTCTCCTATTAGTTTATATATTATAGGGTAAGTCGTCCTATCAACATACCCTATAACTTAAAATGAATTTCTAACCTGAGGCACATTAGTTATTCAATTTTATACTGTAGCAGGTTCTCCCTTTCTGAAGTCTACTTCGATGACTTCCTCACCATCGGTAGCATCCGAGTCAGGAGTTAACTCTAAGTCTTTTTCAAAGAAAAGCAAATCATTAAAATAGTTAGATAGAGTTCTAGCTACACGGATACTTTCAATAGCGTTATCGCCTAGCATATCAGATTTGCTTTTAGGTGCATAATTTCCTTTTTGTATAGTGAAAGCTTTTACATAAGCTATAAAGTTCTGTGTAGGTTCAGATAAAGATCCATAATTACAATCTAATTTAATAGTTGCTTCTGGTGCCCATGCTCCTAAATTCTTTAGACTGGCATCATTAATAACAAGCTTTTCGTCTTTCTTTACAAAAACAGGACGGTATTTAACTAATCTAGCTTTAGCCGAAGTAGGGTTAGGAAATTTTTGTATCCAAGCTTCGAAGTTATCATACATGCTATTAAGTTTATTTGCTATTTCTTCTGCCAAGCTTTCCGTAGCAGTCAAATCATTTTTAGGGGCATAATCAAGTAAGGTATCACTAGTAACAATGTCATCAGGCGCATCAGGAATTGAATACACAATTGATGTTATATGATGAGCTAATTCATAAGCAATGTTCTTATTTAGCTCAGTTTTTGCTACAACATCTCTTACAGAGCTGATACGTGTTTCTTTATTTATTTTAGTAGCAATCTCTGTTAAAGTCACAAAAAATTCATGCGCTGGACTACCTTTTGCTAATAATTTAATAAGTAGTGCCAGATCCCACTGACCAGGTTTACCATTGCGATTGCCTGAAACTATGATTCTACCGTCTTTGCGTATTTCAAAATCATTTAAAATACCTGTTTTAGCTGTGCCGAAAGAGGTTGATCCTCGGCTAACTTCAATAAAAGGCACGGAGAATTGATTTGCTCTAACAAATGTACATGTTTTAGGATTTATGTCAAGTTCCGTAAGAATAGTTTTCTTAGCGTCTTCAGCATAATAAAGCTTATGAAAATCATACTTACCTTCTGTTAGTTGAATATCTTCAGCTAGCTCATCGGTGTCATCATCTAAAAAATCCCAATAGTTATTTTCTTTAAAAGTAAGAGTCTCACCACGAGATTTAATAGCAGCCTCGCATCTTGAACATAAGTATCCAAGGTTTACTTCATAACGACATTCACTCTTATCAAAGAGGTCCTCACACCACTTACATTCTACTGTGTCCTCGTTCTCTTCCATCATTTCTACTAATGATTTAACGTCAATAGATGTATTTTCATCATCTTCAATAGTGATTACAACATCTTCATCATCGTCATCGTCTATGATATTAATTTCTACATCTTCATCTTCGTCATCTTCATCATCTTCGATACTGATTTCTATGTCATCATCGTTTTCAATAGTAAATTCTTCATCGTCAAATTCACTGAAAAGTTCATCATCCGAAAGTCCAAAAGTTTCAGATTTAGAAAACAACATCGGTTCTGCAGGTTCCGCTGCAGATAGGTCACTATCCATAATATTATCATATGACCAGATAGTTCCGAGATCACGTGAATCAGTGCAGCAACCAAAGTCATCACGGTCAACCTCTACTTGAGTAATAATAGGTTTATTACTTAAACATCCTAGAGCGTAATGCTGAGCCTCATCAAAAAAATCAAAAGGCTCATCGTCGCAGTTAGGACATTTAACAAAATAGATATATTCTATCATATTAAAAATCTCCCAGCATAAAAATATTTAATCACATAATTTAGCAATTAAATATTATTTCTTTTCAATTATCTGAGAGGAGAAGGTATCAGCATCGTAACCAGTTTCACCAAAGATCTCATCGGAGATAAGTGCATCTATATCGTCAGAGTCAGTAACTCCAGTTAACGTAAGTGTCATCTCATTAGGAAGGAAACCTTTTAAGTACTCAATAACGTTAACATCCATAATGTCAGGGTCAAGGTCATAAACAATATTTGAAACTTTTACGACGACATCATATTCATACACAGTAGTTTCAAGTTCTGTGATTTTCATATTTGAATCTACGACAGCACCCTCATTCATAATGTCTGAGAGGGTCATACCCATGAGTTTTTTAATCGCATCTTCTTCAGATGATGCGTCAAGCTCAAGGTGTTTAATCCAAGCTTCTAAGTTAAAATTTAATACAATCTTCATATGTAGTAACCTCCAAGATAGTTTCTTAATTCTATTATAACATGGAAAATTTTGTTTGTAAACCCCTTTTTCAAAAATTATTCTTCTAACAATCCAGACATCAGAAGAATTCTTTCCGATTCCGAAATTAGGGAAGTTTCATTTATATTATTACTTATAGTTAAAAATATCTTAAGCACGCGTCCCTTATATTTTAAACGCACGTCACGATAGCCCTCATTGTTAAACCATTCCAACTGTGCACCCTGAAATTCGGGAGATTTCGGAAAGGTGGTAATTAAGTCAAGCTTTCTATCTATGAATCGGCACATGTCTTCCTTGTAGTAGATATTATCCAGACCCAGGTCAATCTGCTGATCCTGCCACTTAGCGAACACCTGATGACCATCAGGGTCTAGAATAAATTCTATAGTTTCTCCCCTATATTCTATTATACTGTGTCGTATCGAAATTTTAGAGGTCTCGGATAATTGATCGCAATTCATCTTCGAGTTTATTATTAATTGTTCCATTGAATTCTTTACCATCAACTAGGTAGTCACCAAGTTCTTTCTTAGTTTCTATGATCTGCTGAACACGCTCATCTATAGTGTCACTACACATGAAGACCGTAATGAAAGCGGGACGATCATTATTTACACGCCAGATACGGTCAGTACCCTGGCTAAACATCGCATCAGTGTAAGGAGTATCTAGACAGAGTAAGTAAGATGCGGCATTAAGAGTCCAACCAGTTCCAACTTTTCCCCAAGTACCGATAAACACCTGCTCCCTAGGGTCCTCTTGAAATCTAGAGACATTATCTGCGACTATAGCATCTGAGTGATCACCAGTGTTAATACTAAAACGAAACTTTCCTAATTTCGTTGCTAGGTCATTAATAGTTTCTTTAAAGACGGAGAGTACCACAACCTTCTCTCCTTGTGAGACTAGTTCATCTATGTATTCTAAACAGCGAGTAACTTTCGTTGATTCTACATTCTGAGTAGTAAGTAAACTCGGACATGCTGTTGCTTGTCTAAGTCTAGTAGTAAGAGCAAGTAAGTTGGCAGACTTAAGTTCGATCTTATCCGCTTCTTCCTTTACTCCCTGTTTGATTGCTTCATAAAACTTTCTATGGTTATCGTCCATCTCTAGTAACTCTAAAGTAACAGTCTTAGGAGGCATGTCAGAACGTACTTGATCTAAGGTTCTACGTAGAGAACAGTTTCCGATTTCTTCTTGAAGCACTTCTAGATTCTTGAATCCAATAACTTGAGAATCTTTGATACCGCCGAAGTTACAGTATTGAGATTTGTAGGTGGTTAAGATCGACTGATCATTTCCTGTCCAAGAGAGTGGGACATATGCGGAAAGTGGGTTATTCGTAATAAGAGTACCTGTGGCAGCAACTTTAAAAGGTGCATCTAGTTTTAGTAGGTTAGTTCCCTGCTGAGAAGTTTTAGTAGCAGCTTTGTGTGCTTCATCGAAAGCAATCATGCCAAATTTGTTACTAGACTTCTTGAAAGCTTCTATGATTCGATCATCTCTTAAGCTTTCTAAGTTAGTAATTACGAAGAACTCTTCTATCGGTTCTTTAAGCTGAGTCGCTCTCTTATCCATTGAACGATATCGGATAGTTCCGTTACGTGTAACGTATTCTCCGAGAACAATAGCAGACTCTGTCGAAAATTTAGCAATCTCTTTTTTCCAGTTCTGCTTTAGGGAGTTCACTCCACAGATGATGAAACAGTGATCGATCAGTCCTCTGCGCTTTAGAGTCTCAGCGAGCCAGATGATCGAGTTAGTCTTACCTAAACCCATTGAGTCTAAAAGTAACCACTTCTCATGTGAAAGTCCGTAATTTATAGCTTCAAGCTGATGATCAAAAGGTTTCATCTTAAACGAAATCTTTTCAATTTCAGAAAGTGGTTCTAAATTAAATTGTTTACCGAAACGAAATTCTCCGGATTCCGGTAAGTTAATAAGTCTTAGTTGTATCTCGTCTAAAAAGGTCAGACTATCCAGCAGTCTCCCTAAATAACATACTGGAAATTCCCAAACGTTATCTTTCTTGTGATAATAATAAGTTGGTATAGTTTTTAAGCTATCTACTATATACTGATTGAAATCAAAAGTAACACAGATAGAAGATAATCCTGAAATCTTTTTAGCCGGAGATATCTCTGTTATGTAAATCAAAACGAAATCTCCTTAATCTCGGGCGAAATTTGTCTAATTACGAAATTGTTCAAGTTACGGAAATGAAATAAACGAAATTTCGGAAGTTACCGGTAACTTTTTTAATTTCGCGCATATACGCATGCATGCGTAAGGAAAATAGGCCAATTTTAGCTAAAAAGTGTAAAAAATAGCTAAAATTCAGCCTAAAAAGTGTAATTAGTCTAAAAGTGAGACATATTTATTAGAAAAATCTAATTCTGGTGCTTCTTCTTTAACTCTATAGCTAACAGAAGCCTCTACAACGAAAGGTTTCTCACATTCATCACATACATAGTGAGCTACTAAAGTAGGTTCATTCTCTGCTGGACCATAGTCTTCATAAATAATCTTACCTAGAGTATCTCTTACTATATCTTGAGGCTGACCTATAAGGTCACCTGGCATATAAATCTCTCCTGGTAAGTATTCTCTAAAACAATGTGGGCAACGAATGAGAGGGGTTTTACATTTATTAGGCAATTTCATACTAAATTTTAATCTCCTTGAATGAATTTTTTAGATTTTTTTAAAATTTCCCAAAAATTATTTGCACATGCATGTACATGTGCGCGCCTCTAGCGCTATATATTATATATTTAATATACTCCCGGTCTAGAGTATATTAAATATATAATATATAGCGCTATATTTTTTAATATAAATAATTATATATTAAAAAAATATAAATATTTTTTTTGGATTTTTGGAATTTTTCCAGTTCTAGAAAACCATGTATGCAGGACAAGCCTGCTTTAAATATTTATTTTAGATAAATCTAAAATAAATATTTAAAAAGATCTTCCTAAGATATTATACAGTATAAATCTATAGAATTTGACAGTTTTTATAAAAAAATTTTAGTTTTTATTAAATTAATAAATTATTAAATTAATAGATTAATAAATTATTAATTTCATGGGCGGGAGCTATTAATTTAATAAATTGATAAATTAATAATTTAATAAATTAATAGATAGCTTTAAAACTCCCCAGAACTCTCTATATCGTGTTTTAGTTTTAGCCCTTGTAGTTACCCTAAATTTATGTTAAAATGTGATACGCGCGGACCGGGATATCAAAAAACAAGTTTTAAAATTGAGTTTAAAATAGTCTTATTTCTTCCCAGAATCTTCTGTACCGCGTTTTACTACCAAATTAGGGTAATTTGTAGGGCCCCCTATTAAAGTCTCCTAAAACGCGATTCTGGACGAAATTTAAAAACAAAAAAATAAAGCTCCCTATATTACAAGGGAGCCTCATAAAAATTTTATTAAATTAATCAGATTCTTTCCAACCGGTCGCACTATTATCAGTTTTTACATGAAGACTGTCAGCTTCTTTCCAACCATTCTCAGTTTTAATCCAAGGGGTACCTTCTACCCAATCATTAGGTTCATCTGAAACTTTTACCCAGACCGTTGCACCATTTCTTACTTCGCAATCGTCTAGAGATTCGTTATAGTCATAACCTATTTTTTCTCCGTTAGAACCTTCTAGCGCAGGACAACCGCCATCAGCAAATGAAATATCTTCATAATCATTAACATAGCCTTTAGAACCATATAAACTTTTATCTGTATTTTCTATAATATTTTTATTATTATTGTAGTTGAAAGATGTTAATTTGAAAGGGTCCGAAGGAGTGATTTCATAATTACCTGGCTCCTTTGTCAAATTCTTATAAAAGTCTGATGTGAGGTCTACCTCTGAATAGATTCTACCCCAACGATTAATAAAAGAGTAGATTTTACAACCACAGTAATCTCCTGATTTAAACCCGAGTTCTTTCAGGTTTAAAGTAAGATACTTAGCTTGCATTTCAAAGCAAGGCACATTATCAATATTTCCTTCAGTCTTAGTTGTTCTAACAAGATTTTTGCTAGATAGTCCTGTGAGACTTTGAGAATCTATAGCATAATAGTAGTAGCCATCACGATTATAAAGAGCTTTAAACTTTGTGTTGTCTGTTCGTAGCTCTTTTGTTTTCAAATATAAAATTACTCTATAGTAACTAGGTTCAGTCGGTGTATAAATATCACCGTAAGCTTGATCCCATTTCCAAGTAAAAGTATCTTTCAAGCGTGGACGCAGGTCTTTTTTATAGACATAAGTATTATCTTCAAGAGGAGCATCACTATCACTCACATAAGTTTTATTGCTATGTGTAGACTCATACCAAAGTTTTTTAGGTGCTCTCGGATAAGAAAAATATCCAGTATTTAACCAACGGCTTTTTCTAACATCGCCCGTCATTAGACTTCTGTTAGCAATATAGTAATGAGTATTCTTGTAATCATCTGTAGCATCTAATTTTACTATACTACAAATATTACCACTATCAGTTTCAAAAGTATCTGCTAGAAAACTAGGATGTGGGTCATTTTCAGTTGGTGTTACACTACCTGGAACTTTATATGGAGGCAGTGTTTCTTGCTGTATCATTTTACCATCAGAAAGTTTAAAGGTATATCCTTTATGAAAATATTCTGGAGAGTAATTCTTTCCTTCGTAAAAAGAAGTATTTTCATAATCAGCTACTGATATATAGTAAGCTCCGTTAACTGGTTTTAAACCAGTAGGGTCAAACTCGGTAGCACACGCAAACATATCAATCCAAATTGCTGAAGTGCCTGCTAAAACTTCTTTATCTGCTTTTTTACCATCTTCATAAGCAGTGATTGCTAAAGGAGCTACAGTTAGTGGCCATTCAGTTATTTTTAGATCTGAAGCTTTATTAGTGCTTGCAGTGTTTTTGTTATTGTCGTCCAACCAAGGTTCGATATTAAAATGAGTATCTCTGGTTAATCGACCTGGATGACTATCAAAGTTAAGCTGCTTAACTATGCTGTTTTTAGTAACGCGGCGATAATATAGCTTAGAACTGCTACTTGTAAGTTCATCATTTTTATTATATAAAGTAATAAGTTCTTTATAGACAACTTTTCCATTTTCAGTAGACGCTTCGTATACACCAATACAGCGATATTCGGTCTCAGCCAGGTCTGATGCCATAACATAACTACCCATTGACTCATCTAAAACTGCTCTATTCCAGACCTGCGGTCTAAAAGACTTTCCTTCTGGCACCATACAAAATTCGCCTATAGGAATAGAGTCTTTTCTGAACTCAATTTGACCATATACTCTAGAAATAGAATTATTTTTACCGGGTTTAAAAGGACGAATTACTGCGCTAAAAGAATTATTTCCGTGGTCGACAGCAATAGTAGGAGTACCATTAGCCGTAGAAGCTAATGTTAATCCATCAACTGGTTTTCCTTCATCATTAAGTTTAAGGTCTTCAAATGTTTGAGCAATATATTTATTAGCTGGTTTATCCCAGGTCATGATAGTTCTAATGTCAACACCAAGAGGCCCTATCACGAGATTCTTAGTTAGTAAAGCTTCTGAATCAACCTTAGCTTTATGCTCGTCACAAGGACAGGCATTACCACCACCAGTATTATTAATATCGGTATTTCGCTCGGTAGTAGCCCAAGTATAATTGGAATATCTAAGACTATCACTATCATTTGCTCCGCCGTTAGTCCAAGTAGCAGTGTTTACTGTAATTCCACAAAAATATATTGTGTAACTTTCAGCATCAGAGTCAATAGTAAATGTTTTAGTTCTATTCTTTACTAGTGTCGGATAACTAGTCCAGTCCTCGTTGTACTCCTCACCTACTCTAAATAAAAATACATAATCAGCTAAAACTTCTTTGAAAGTAGAAACTACATTGTAACCAGAAGTGGTTACCTTACTTATAAAATCTTCAGAAAGGTTTGGAATAACTTTTTTGGTACCGTCGGACTTTATAACTTCAATCTGTACGAAAGCACAATAGTTAAAACCAAAACTGTCAGTAGCTTTCATATAAGTACCTTCGGGAATTGTAACTTCTACAGTACCTTTAGTAGTGTCATCTATTGTTACACTTTTTCCCTCAGGTATGTGTACATAGATTTTAGGAGTACCTGCATGTATGCTATACTTTGTTTCAGCCATAAATTATTAATCCTCCTTGTCTAAGACAGATTCTATCTTAGAAAGAATTTCTTCTATAGTTTCTTTAGTACTATCAGAAAGATTTTTTTCTTCATCATCTTTCGCCTGCTCGTAATAATATTTAGAAAGTTCTGTAAGGTCTCCTTTATCTATAGAGAAAGAATCCCAGTCACAAAGCATTTCTAAAATATATATAAGTGGCATGTCTTCTCCCAGCCAGAACTCTGGGTGATGTTCATTATGCATCCAGTGATGTCTCCAAGCTTCTTGGAAAGCCGGCGAATCTTCTTCTCCATTATTATAGAATCTTTCTGCATAAGCTTCAAATTCTTCTTCAGAAAATTTAGAATCGTCGTGCTCATCTATAAGCTCATAGAAAGTTTCTACTCCGAATTCATTAAAAAGCTCAGGAAGATTTTCTACTAGCCAGTCAGCAAATTGTTTTACTCTTTCTTTATGGCCTATAACATATTCTTTATATTCTTCCTGATAGTCAGGCTGTCCTTGTTCTATAGCTTCTAATAAGTTAAAAGCATGAAGTAAATCCATAATTCTTTTCAACCTTTCTTTTTAGTCCCACATAGTTTCGTAGGTTTTAAAATCTTCGTAAAGTTTTAAGCTTAAGTCGTAATTATTTTCTTTCGCCTTTTCAAAAAGTTTTTTCACTTTAATTATTTTTAATTCAAGAAGTTTATCTAGTAGCGAACTGTAGTCATTACCGTTCATCTGTTTTATAATATCACGGTCACGACCGCAAGGACCGCTCTCAAGTTCTAGAGTCCAGTCTCCAGTATTTTTATTGAAGTCTATCGCTAAATAATATTCCGTACTGCCGTCATCATAAATAACATCTAAGTAGACTGAGTTAGCATCCTCAGAAACTTCGTGAGCAGCTTCTTCAGTATACCAGAAGTTATTTAGTATATCAGTTAGAATTAATTCAAACTTTTCTTTATAATTAATTTGATTAGAAGTATTGTTCATCTGTTTCCATTCATATAGACGTGACATTAAACTTCATTCTCCTTTAGTTATAATTAAAGCTTCCAAGATTTTAGTCTCAGAAGCTGTATTATTTATTTTTGAGCGAACTCGAGCAATCTTTTTTTCCATTCAT
>JAEIGA010017827.1_pt1 | contig 10813 bp, 11 predicted proteins | sample 9270691 | NCBI WGS metagenome assembly JAEIGA01 (sample SAMN17057246, study PRJNA624740) | gut metagenome | biome: biome; isolation source: fecal sample | host: Bos grunniens | place: China: Xizang | collected 2019 | reverse complement strand
CTAAAGGTTAATCACTCAAAATTCAATAAATTACTTCTTAATGAACTTGGCTATACCGGAGAGCAAATTTTAGATTTGATATTCTCTTAATTTTTATTAGCTTTGTGGGCTATCATACATATATTTGATTGAAAGTATAATTAATAATAACTAAAAAACATGAAAGAATACACAACCAAAGACATCCGTAACGTGGTTCTCCTGGGCGCAACAAAGTCCGGCAAGACCACGTTGGCTGAAGCTATGCTTTATGAAGGTAAAGTTATTGATCGCCGTGGAACAGTAGAAGATAAAAACACAGTATCAGATAACTCAGAGCTCGAGAAGATCAATCAGAGATCAATCAACGCAACTCCACTTTATGCTGAGTTCCTTGGCGCCAAGGTAAACATCATCGATGCTCCAGGTGCTGACGACTTTATCGGTGGTGCTCATTCTGCATTCAAGGTTTGTGAGAGTGGTGTGCTTGTTATCAACGCTCAGCAGGGTGTTGAGGTGGGTACAGACAACTTCTTCCGTCTTGCTGCTTCAAAGAACCTTCCACTTGTAATCGCAGTTAACCAGCTTGACGCTGACAAGGCTGATTGGGAGTCTGTTCAGAACTCAATCAAGGAGGCAGTAGGTTCTAAGGCCGTATATATCCAGTTCCCTGTCAATGTGGGCACTTCTTTTGACGGCTTCGTGGATGTTTTGATGATGAAATATTATCACTTCAAGGATGCCAACGGTACTCGTGAGGATCTTGAGATCCCTGCAGAGTATATGGATCAGGCTGAGATGATGCGTCAGGAGCTCATCGAGAAGGCTGCTGAGTATGATGATACTCTCATGGAGAAATTCTTTGAGTCAGGAGAGCTCACAGAGGATGAGATCCGTAAGGGTCTTAACCTTGGTATCATTGCTGGTGAGGCATATCCAGTATTCTGCGTGAGCGCAAAGAAGGATATCGGTGTTAAGCGTCTCCTTGAGTTCACAAAGAACGTAGTTCCTGCTCCTACTTGCAAGGCTGATGGTCCTGCTTCTCTCTTTATTTATAAGAACGATGTTGAGGCTCACCTCGGTGAGGTTTCATTCTTCAAGGTGATGAGCGGTACTATTACAACAGGTATGGATCTCGAGGATCCTGTTACTGGTAACAAGGAAAGACTTTCTGCAATTTATGCAGTGGCAGGTCTCAAGAAAGAGCCTGTAACTTCTCTCCACGCTGGTGACCTTGGATGTACAGTGAAGCTCAAGAATGGTAGATCAAACACTACTCTTTCTCTTCCTGGTTCTGGCATCAAGCACGATAAGATTGTTTTCCCTGCACCTAAGTATCGTTGTGCTATCAAGGCTAAGGTACAGCAGGAGGAGCAGAAGCTTGGTGATGCTCTCAAGAAGATATCTTCACAGGATCCTACAGTTATCGTAGAGTACTCTAAGGAGCTCCGTCAGACTATCCTCAGCGGTAACGGTGAGCAGCATATCAATATCGTTAAGTGGCGTCTTAACAATGAGTTCAAGATTGAGGTTGAGCTCTTTGCTCCGAAGATTCCATATCGTGAGACTATCACTAAGAACGCTCCTGCGATGTATCGTCACAAGAAGCAGTCAGGTGGTGCTGGTCAGTTTGGTGAGGTTTCTATCCTTATCTGTCCTTTCGAGGAGGGTGTTGATGCTCCTAAGTCATTCAAGATCAATGGTAAGGATCAGGTTATGAACATCAAGAGCTCTGAGAGCTTCGACCTCGAGTGGGGTGGAAAACTTGAGTTCTATAACTGCGTTGTCGGTGGTGCTATCGATGCTCGCTTCATGCCAGCTATCCTCAAGGGTATCAATGATAAGATGACAGAGGGTCCTCTCACAGGTTCTTATGCACGTGACATCAGAGTTTATGTATACGATGGTAAGATGCACCCAGTAGATTCAAATGAAATCTCATTCATCCTCGCAGCACGTAACGCTTTCAAGGAGGCATTCCGCAATGCAGGTCCGAAGATTATGGAGCCTATCTACAATGTAGAGGTTATGACTCCTGCAGAGTATCAGGGTGCTTGTATGTCTGACCTCCAGAACCGTCGTGGTATCCTCGGCGATATGGGTGCTGACAAGGGATTCTCAATCCTCAAGGCAAGAGTTCCTCTCGCAGAGCTCTATCGTTACTCTACAACCCTCAGCTCACTCACTTCGGGTTCAGCTACATTTACTATGGAGTTTGCTGATTACCAGCCAGTTCCAGGTGATGTACAGAACAAGCTCCTTGCTGAGTACGCTGCAGCAGAGGCAGAAGACTAATCTTTTTGCTACATAAAATGGAAAGCCGGACCTTCAAGGTTCGGCTTTTTTATTATCTTCGTATCGTCGGCATTAAACAATAATATATGGACAATTACCAGATACGCACCAAGCTTTATGACGCAGCGTCTTTGTATGATGGATTTAATCCTGCTGATGAGGATTCCTACAAGGATTCTTATGACGGAAAGGTCTATGCACGCTACGTCAGATATGGCAGCAACTGCCAGGATGTGAGCATAACACTTGCGCGCACTTTGCATGATCATTATATCAGCGCAGCGATGCACGAGTTTCTCAGTGAATACAAGCCCGAGGATGTGGTCGGCATTATGGGCGGGCATGGCCTCCTCAGGACAGATCCGGTATTCCGAGATGTGGCTTTCATCAGCAAGCAGCTGACAGAAAGAGGCAAGCTGATGGTTTCCGGCGGCGGTCCGGGAGCAATGGAGGCTACTCATCTTGGCGCGTGGATGGCCGGCAGAAGTGATGAAGAGCTGGACGATGCGATAAATATGCTCTCTCAGGCTGCGCCAAGTTTTAAGGATGGCAGGTGGCTCAGCAGTGCATTTGCGGTAATGGAGAAATATCCACTTAGCGCGTCGGCTAACTACAGGAGCCTCGGTATCCCGACCTGGCTCTACGGCCACGAGCCGGCTACACCATTTGCGACCCATATCGCAAAATACTACACCAACAGTATACGCGAGGATCAGATAGTTTCCGTAGCAATCGGTGGCCTTATCTTTGCGCCGGGATCTGCCGGCACGATGCAGGAGATATTCCAGGATGCAGCTCAGAATCACTACAAGACCTGTGGCGTATGCAGCCCGATGATCTTCCTTGGCAGCGAGCACTATAGTAAAACTGTCCCTGTGTACCCATTCCTAGAAGATCTTTCAGCTAGAGGAATATATAAGAATCTCCGTCTCCATCTGACGGATAGCGTCGAAGACATAATCAAGACAATCTGCTGGTGCGATCCATCCTAGCCTGACGACTGGGCCCCTTCCGCTCACGAGTCGCGGACGACTACGCCCGCCTGGAGTCAGCTGCCTTCCGCTCTCTTTGCGGACAATGCCGTTACTTCTACCGTGCTCGGTGTGATTTCAAGGCGCACACCAGGCGCACCCTGATTCTTCAAACAGCTGAATGTCAGCTACATATTGTTCGCTACCGTGGCAGGTGTGTAAGAACTAAAGAATTTAGTTAACAAACTATAAAAAATAGTTGCATAACAAAATTTTTTAGTTACCTTTGTTGCAGATACATTTACTGATATGAAGAAACTGACTAGAAAGGAAGAAGAGATAATGAATCTCTTTTGGGACAAGGGAGCTATGTTTGTGCGTGAGCTTCAAGCACTTTACGATGACCCGAAGCCTCATTTCAATACTCTCTCAACTATGGTGCGCACCCTTGAGAGCAACGGATATGTGGCTCACAAGGCCTATGGTAATACGTATCAATATTATCCACTCATCTCTAAGGAGGATTATAAGAAGTCTACATTGAGCGGCATTATCAGCAACTATTTCGGTAATTCCTATCTCAGTGCCGTCTCTACTTTGGTTAAAGAGGAGAAGATCTCTGTGGAGGAACTCAAGGAATTGATTGAACAGATTGAAAACGGTAGGGAATTATGACAGCGATACTTTTATATTTAGGAAAATCCGCAGTTGCACTGGCAGTTTTCTATATGTTTTATCGCCTGCTGCTTAGCAAGGAGACATTTCATCGCCTCAACCGCATCATGCTTTTGGGCACAGCTGCACTCTCATTTGTGCTGCCTCTATGCGTGATAACGATCCGCGAAGTTGTAATGCTTCCGTCTTCCGAGCAATCCGCTGCTGAGTCGGTGGCGAGTAGTGCGGCCGTTGAGCAGATTGCTGCATCTGAACCGTGGTGGGTGACTGCCTTGTGTGCCGCCTGCGCTGTGGGCGTGCTGGTTTCGTTGGGGTTTACCCTATTGTCAATCATTCGCGTGAAGCAGATTATCGCCCGAGGCGAATCTATCCTGCAGCCCGATGGCGTGACCCTGGTGCTGCTTGACGAGCAGGTTGCTCCGTTTAGCTGGATGAAGCATATTGTAATGTCGCGTGCTGATTATGAGGCGGGGGCAGAGCAGATTTTGGTGCATGAGAAGGCGCATATTGCCTATGGACATTCGATCGATCTGCTGTTTGCGGATGTAGTGACTGCGTTGCAATGGTTTAATCCTGCTGTCTGGATGCTTAAAAGTGACCTTCGTGCGTTGCATGAGTTTGAGGCAGATGACGCTGTGCTCAGAAGTGGCGCAAATGTAAAGGAATATCAATACCTATTAATAAAGAAAGCTGTCGGCAAGAGCGGCTACTCAGTTGCCAACAGCTTTAATCACAGTACTTTAAAAAATCGTATTACTATGATGTCAAACAAAAAATCATCTCGTATGGGTGCCTGGAAGGCTCTCTACGTGCTCCCACTTGTGGGCGTCTCTCTGGTTGCGACAGCTGAGACAAAGGTAGATTACCGTTATGAAGAGCAGAGTGTTGCTGCTGTGCAGGACACCATTAAGGTAAACACCGTTATGAGTTCTTTCACAGTCAAAGGTAACGTAAAAATTGGAGATCTCCCAGAAGGAAAGCCACTTTTTGTTATTGACGGAAAAGTTGCGGATGCGGATTTTGATCTTAAAAAGATTGATCCTAAAACAATTGAGTCAATGGAAGTGATCAAGAACGAGACTGCCGTAGAGAAGTATGGCGAGGCTGCAAAGAACGGAGTTATCGTCATCAAGCTCAAGAGTCAGGAGCCACAGGAAGAGGAAGTGATTCCTTTCCAGTTTGCAGGGGAGAAGCCGGGCTTCAACGGAGGCGATGTCAATGAGTTTAGCAAATGGGTAGCTCAGAATATGCAGTATCCTGAGGAGGCGCTAAAGAAAAACTTGTCCGGCCGTGTCATGGTGTCATTTGTTGTGGGAAGTGACGGTGTGATTAGAAATGTGAAGGTGCTTCGTGGTGTAGATCCGATTCTGGATGCAGAGGCTGTCCGCGTGGTAAGCAGCTCACCAAAATGGACTCCTGCCACTAAAGACGGTAAGCCTATCGCCATCAACTTTACCTTCCCGGTGGTTTTTGTTAATAGAAAAATCTAACATTACTCGCGGTCAAATCGGCCGCGAGTAATTCTTATGTATTATGAAAAAAGTATTGCTTATGTTGTTGCCGATAGTGGCAATGGCTTGTGTTTCGTGTGCAGAAGAGTCGCCAATAGAGCTCCAAGGCAAGAGAATAGCGTCAGTAGATTTTCAGCCGTCGCTGCCTTCCATGATGGTAGCCGATGAACTGCTGATTGTGGCCAGCGGTAGAAGCGCAGACAAACTGTGGATATATGACAAGGGGACAATGGAGTTAAAAGGCAGGATTACCATGGCAGATCGTCCGGATTATGACAGGGCTATGCTCTTTCCTATTGAAGGTGAAATGTATGTCTGTGGGTTCTTCTTTCCGTTTTTTGGCGATGTCTATGGCTTGAAAAGGGACCTGAGTTTTGATAAGATAAAGGTAGGCGATTACTACGCCGACATCTCAAGCATCAGCTATGGAATGGTCTCTATTGCAGGAATGAATGAAGATGGTATAGTGTTTTGTGGTAAGGATAAGCCAAATGACAGGTCTTCTACCGGCTATTGTATCTGGAACTATGGTCCGGAAAAGACAGAGCTTCTGTATGATGTGACAGATGGTTTAAATAGCGGAGTCTTTGCCTCATCGGCGGGAATTATGTCTATGAATGAGGATGTGCTTGTGTTTGGTTATAAATACCGCGACTGGATATCAATTATTGATAGGAAGACAGGCGAGCACACTTCTATTAAGAGAGATTCTCCCGGGTTTTCTATTGCCGATGAAGCAGACTATTCTGATAAAAATCCAATGTATTTCAATGCCGGTCTTGGTGTCGGCGAGAAAATATGGATACACAATATGGAAGGGTATATCCCACGTGATCCTAAATCACAGCTGGCCGATTATACTCGGGTAGAATGTTACAGCACAAAGGGAGAGTTGCTAAATATCTTTCATCTAGATCACTACGGAGCCTTCGCGATTGATGAGGCGGCACAAAAAATCTTCCTCATCAGCTATGAGGAAGATCCATGTATTTACGTTTATTCTATTCCTCAATTTCTCTGATTATGTCATTGAGGTTGCGGAATTTCCGGGCTTCGACAAAGATAGCTGCAGCAATAAAGAGGGCGCAGAATATAAGGTAGAGAACAATATATACCTTATCTATGTTTTCCACAAAGCTATGATAAACCCTCATATACTCGTGGAAGAAAGATATGATGTATACGACAGCTATAGGCGTACAAATGATATTTGAAATAATCTGACCCCTCTTTATTTTTTTGACTTCCTGAGCCAATGTTTTCAGGTCTCCGCTGAAGTTTAGCTTCCGACCCTGGTAAAGCTTTTTGCCCAGAATATATAAGGTAGCAGCAGGAAAGATTGTTGCGGTCATGATGGTAAGCCATCCATTCATCTTGGATTGTATAGTGAAGATGATAAGCAAAGGTACGCTGATGAGCAGAATTATCGCTTGCACCCATGTTTCCTTCATGTCGTATGAGCGCATTTTGCGTCTGATGGAAGCGCGCAAATGTCTCTCGTTTATGATATTCTGCTTCTCTACCTTTTCGCTGAGGATGCGGAACTGCTCGCGCATCTGCTTGAGTTCCTGAGAAAGTTCAAAATTATCTATTTCCATTGTTTGCTGTTTTAAAGGTTTTACATTGACTTGAGTTTCTCTCTGATTCGGACAAGCTTGACGCCCACATTCTTGGCACTGATGCCTAGGATAGCTCCAATTTCATCATAACTCAGATTTTCCAGCCACATCAGTATGATGCTTCGGTCTATATAACCGAGCTTATTGATGCGGTCGTAGAGTTGGCGTATCTGCATCGAGTCTTCATCTATATCCTCAAAGAGGTTGATTTCTACGTCAATAGGGATGCAATCCATGCCGCGGCGTTTCTTCTTCTTGGAGTAGTTGATGCAGGTGTTGAGACTCACTCTCCATACCCAGGTGCTTATGTACTTATCCCCCTCGAAATTCTGCAGACCCTTCCATAGGTTGATAAGTATCTCCTGAAACAGATCGTTCACCTCTTCAGTGTCCTTGGAAAACATATAGCACACCGTGTAGATGCGTCTCTTGTTTTCCAAGACGATTTGCGCAAAATCTTTTTCTCTGTTGTCCATAACTTGTCTTGTCGAGATTTGTTTCTGCCCATTAAACAACAAAAACCGATTAAAACTACAAAATAAGCGAAAAAAATTACTAAATTTCAGTCATGATATTAACCTGCATCCTGGCCGCAATTTTTGTTTTCTTTGCAGTGCTTTTGCTGCTTGGCAAGGGGGATATGCTCATTGCCGGGTACAATACTGCTTCTCCTGAGGAGCGGGAGCAATATGACATTCGCCGCTTGCGTCTGCTGGTGGCTCTTGTGCTGATTATTGTCTCTGTCGGGATGGTGTTGATGGCTTTGTGGCCTGAAAAATTTGCGATAGCTTTTACTTTTATTGTAATATTTATCTGTTTGCTCACGGTGATTTTGGCCAATACCTGGGCTAAGAAAAAGGACAGATAGCTGCGTGATAGATTTTTCTGCTGTCTCTGTTTGTAATGTGTTGGGTGTCAATCCGTTGTGTGGGGCGTGTGATAGATTAAATCGGCGTCTTGATGAGACATTTCAGGGAGACTGTAACTAACTTTGTCCTACAAAATCACAACGATTATGGACATCAAGAATTTAAACATTTTCAGAGGACGATTGATCAATCTGAAGCTTTTTGGAAAGCTGCGAGTGGGTCTTTATAAAGAGGTTTCTGCACGCGAGCTTGTTAATTTTCTTTCCGATTTCCGAGAATTCTGCACACGCAAGAGGACAGAAGAATCTAACTCCGGCATTGAACAGCCTGTGCCGCCGATTGATAATTTCAGGATTCTTCAGAGACTTTGCGAGCAGTATTATGTCTATGAGGATACCGAGAGGTTTCAGCAGAAAGTTCTGCGCGAGGTCAGAGAGATAATCGAGGAACTTCGCACGGATGATAAGGTACAGAAAGAGTTTGAAGCCTGGCTGGATAAAACTCAAGATGGGGTTGTGCGCAAGCTTCGCAAAGAGCATCCCGAGTTGAAGGAGCAGGAGATTAAGCTGTTTTGTTACCTTAAGGCAGGATTTACTCCGACAATGATTTCGGTCTTCCTCTCAAAGGACAAGAGCGTGGTCTACAACCGAGTCTCCCGCCTCAAGGCAAAACTTTGAAAATAAAGGCCATATTAGTGGGGGTGTCTAATATGGCCTTTTTTTATTCTTTTGGAAGGTAAAGGTTAGTGGTAGAAAGATCTTCTTCAAACTCTTTCATATTAACCTTCTTTGTCCTGTTTTGGATAACAAAGAGATCAACTAGCCACCAGATGCCAAAACCGCCGGCTGTAACGAGTTTCACAACTCCAATTCCGACATCGCCGATATAGAATCTATCAACGCCCAATCCGCCAACCAAGATAGAAAGAATCAAAGATGTTGTCGGATCTTTATAGCTATTATTTGCGATGAGGGTTAGCTGAGTGTCAGAAAGCTCACCGAGACTGACATTGATTCTCTGCATATCAATAGCAGAAAATCTGTCTTTGTTCTCAGAAATAAAGGAAGCAATCAAAAGATCTCTATTTTGTACTTGGAGATCCATAAGAGCGGCATCCCATGCCTTTTCCGCTAATGTATTGTTTGGGTTTTCAAGAATAAGAATTCTTTCTTCTGCATTGGCAAGAATGCCAAAACATAGTACGCAAAGGCTGATTAAAAAATACTTTTTCATCTGTAAGTTGTTGTTTTGTCTACGCTCCAATAGACGGATAATAAAAACAAAGTGTGGAGCTTACGCTTATCTGAATGGAGGCTCTGGTAAGCCCTGTGCAAATAAACAAAACTCCACACCGATTATATACACGCATGGCATAGCCACGAGAGTGCATAATCAGAGACAAAGAGTTCTGCTTTTCCCCCTTGCACATTTGAAATTTACCAGATTTCCATTCAAGGATAAAAGCGAAACACTTTTAAGTATGTAATCGTACTAGACGATAATGCAAAGATATAAATCTTAAATAAAGATTAGTACATTTGTAAAAACTTATAACTATGAAAAATTTTTCTGCTCGAGAGTTTGAGCTTGCTCCATATCGTGAGCTCTCTGACGGGACGATCGCCCGTGTGTATCCATATCATCTTTGTTTTGAAGGTAAGGAAGATGCAGTACTCTTCCGAGATGACGAAGATTGCGACGTCATGGTAAAGTACATTGCCCTTTCTGCTCACAAATGCGCTACCATCCTTGTTCATTATGTTGTCGTTTCCAATCACGTGCACATCATTCTGCTGGCGGCGGAAGATACAAATGCTAGACATGTTGCAGAAGAGATAAAGAAGACTTATTCAATGTGGATGAGAAGGAAGTATAGCGAGATTAAAGCGCTTACTCGGCTGGAAATTAAGGTGTTGGCTCTTGATTCGTTGTGGTATCTCAGAAATGCTATTGCCTATGTGACAAGAAACGCACTTGACAATAGTAGATCAATAGATGCCTATCCATGGTCTGCGCATAGAGCCTTTTTTGCTTCAAATAAATATCCTATCGGTACTAGAATGCTGTCGGACCTTTCTTTACGAAAGCTGAGAGAGGTGTTGCATAGTAGATATTTCCCCAAATGTATCAGATGGCAGATAGATGAGAATAACAGTTTGGTGCCTCGATCTATTTGCAGCGTCCGGTATGTAGAAGCAGCATTTAATGGAGATATCGTTTTTTATATGAAAACCATAGGTTTGGTAAACCTTTCAGAGATGAAGGTAAAGTTGGTGGAACTCTCGAGCAACATGCAATATGATTCGGAGGTGTATAAAATTGTTTCTGAAATCAGTCAGCGGTGGTTTGGTGTGTCTCTCAACCAATTGTCGATTTTGCAAAAAGCCAGAATGATTTCCTATGTAAGACGGAAAATCAAGACGACAGCGTCTCAGCTAGCAAGAGTTTTTGGAATAGAAAAGGACAAGGTGCATGAAATCTTGGGGACAAAATAGCAACAAAGTGTGCTCGGTGTGATTTTATCCTGCACACCAGGCTCGGTGTAAAATTGTATATAGTTGATTATTAGCTAAATAAAAATCTTGAGTGTGCTCGGTGTGTGCCTTGAAATCACACCGGGCACGTTTTTTACAACGTAGTGTGCCTTGCATAAGCTCAGCACTTTTTGTTATCTTAGGGGAGATAATCAGAAAAAGAACGCCTATGCCTGTTTTTGCTGTTAAAGATAATGCCGTCAAGCCGATAGTGTTTGCGGCTACGGGGCTGTTCATGGCTCTGGTAACAATGTATTACTTGCCTGTGCCGGTTGCTCACAAACTTTGCTTTCCTGTGGGACTATTGTGCATGGTATCTATGTGGCTGACACGGTGGGAAATTACCTGCGCTCTGTTGTT
>JAEIGA010017826.1_pt1 | contig 10813 bp, 11 predicted proteins | sample 9270691 | NCBI WGS metagenome assembly JAEIGA01 (sample SAMN17057246, study PRJNA624740) | gut metagenome | biome: biome; isolation source: fecal sample | host: Bos grunniens | place: China: Xizang | collected 2019 | reverse complement strand
ATCCAGTTTTGTCATTTTCACGCCGTCTACTACGCGACCGACACCTGTATATATATATTCTAATCCAAGTTTCTGTCCGCGTTTCAAGCCAATGGCAGTATTTTCGCTAGTGAGGATACCGCATGGGATACCCGCTTTGCGTAGGAGAACAATACCCATGCCGTCATATACGCAAAAGCGTTTGAACTCATCGCCGCTTTCGGTATAGTACATGCCACCGTCAGTCATGCAACCGTCCACGTCGGTTAGGAAAAGTTTTACTTCTTTCATGTTATTCCAAATGATATATTGCGTACAAAGGTACGAAAATATTTACAATTTACAAAATATGCAAGGTGTGATTTAATGTTTTTTTCTTAAAGTTACTATAAAGTTATCACAATAACTAATTAATCACTAATTAATAACTAATTAATCACTAACTAATAACTAATAGTTGATACTGTAAAAATGGTGAAGTGAATGTGTAGAGATGAGTGGTGAATGGTAAAAAACGGCAAATAATTTGTGTATGTGCAAAAAAAAGTGTACCTTTGCACAAAAGAATGAGTTCAACAAAAAGTAGTAGTGTATGCGGATTGTTATTTTGGGTACGGCATGGCCATATAGAGGCGGGTTGGCAGCGTTTAATGAACGACTGGCAAAACAGTTTGTGCAAGAAGGACATGAGGTGGAGATGGTAACGTTTAGTTTACAATACCCTAGTTTCCTTTTTCCTGGGAAAACTCAATATAGCAATGAGGTTTCGCCATCGGGATTGAAGATTGTACGCGAAGTGAACTCGTGTAATCCGTTGAGTTGGTTGAGAGTAGGCAAGCGATTAAAACAAGAAGCACCCGACTTGTTAATCAGCTGCTATTGGATGGCATTCTTTGCGCCATGCTACGGCGTGATTCAAAATATCGTAAAACGCAATGGAAAGACAAAGTGTATCGCATTGGTACACAATATGATACCCCATGAACCAAGTATATTGGATAAATTGTTGGCGCCATTTTACGTAAAGCAGAATGATGGTTTTGTGGCATTGTCAGATAGCGTAGTGAAGGATATTGCTTTGTTGGATAGAGAGAATAAACCCAAAACATATTCTCCCCATCCTGTTTATGATCACTACGGAGAGAAAATGAGTAAAAAAGATGCATGCGAGGCGTTAGGATTGGAAACTAGCAAAAATTATATGCTATTTTTCGGTTTGGTAAGAGCATACAAGGGATTGGATTGGTTATTGGAAGCATTTGCGAAGGTGAAAGATGAGTTGACAGAATTGCATTTAATAGTAGCGGGAGAGTTTTATGAAGATGAGGATAAATATCGCAAGCAGATAGCTGATAACGGCTTGATAGATAGAGTGATAATCAAGAATGAGTTTATTGCAGATGCTGATCTGAGAAAATATTTTGGAGCAGCTGACTTGATTGTTCAACCTTATAAAACGGCGACTCAGAGTGGTGTGACGCAAGTGGCATTTCATTTTGAAAAGCCATGTTTGGTAACCAATGTAGGTGGACTAGGCGAGATTATTCATCATGGGAAGATGGGTTATGCCGTTGATCCTCAGGTGGATGCAATTGTTGAGGCTCTGATTGATTATTATAAGAATGATAGGCAGACGGCATTTACGGAGTACTTAATAAAAGAAAAAGAATTATACGGATGGAACATCATGGCGCAAGCTTTCTACCGTATTTTGTTAGATATCGAAAAATAACTTTTTTATAATGCGAGCAATTTCTCCTTCTCTTTTGGCGGCCGATTTTGGCAATTTACAACGCGAGTGCGAAATGATCAACGCAAGTAGTGCGGAATACTTGCATATTGATGTGATGGATGGTGTGTTTGTGCCAAACATCTCGTTTGGTTTTCCAATCATGGAGGCATGTAAGAAACATTGTACCAAGCCATTGGATGTGCATTTGATGATTACTCATCCCGAAAAATATGTGGAGCGTTTTTGCGATGCGGGAGCGTGGAGTGTTGGGTTTCACGTTGAAGCAGTTGATGATCCTATGCCTGCGATAGAGTTGATAAGGAAAAAAGGAGTGCGTACTTGCCTGACAATCAATCCCAAAACCGACATTCATAGTTTGGATCCCTACTTGGGCGAGGTGGATATGGTGTTGCTTATGTCGGTGCAAGCTGGGTACGGAGGTCAGGGGTTTATTCCAGAGTCGCTTGACCGTTTGCGCTATTTGCGTGAGACGATAGATGCTCGTGGTTTGAATACGTTGATTGAGGTGGATGGTGGCGTTAATGCGAAATGGGCACCCGAGTTGTGGGCTGCAGGGGCAGATATATTGGTGGCAGGTAGTGCGGTGTTTAATGCCCCAGATCCTATCGCAACAATTGACCTATTGAAGGTTTAGGTTTTAGAGTATGCGATGGTTAGCGGCACATACATGGTTGATAGTGTTGGTGCCGTTGGTATTGGTAATTGGGTTGAGCGGCTATACGGGTAAGCCGCTTAATTTGTTGAAAGACACAGAAGTAGGTTATTTGGATCAGGATACTATTTTGGCGATGCGGCTTCTTAGTGAGGGGCAGGAGCGAGCTAAAACAATGCGATATGAAGCGGAGGTGGAAAACGGTGGACTAGTGTTGCTGTATTTACAGAAAGACAGTTTGCCTATGCCCATAATGGGAGATGTGTTGTTAGTGCAAACTATAGTAAAAAGGGGAGAGCGAATGGGCGAGTTTGATTATGGTTTATACTTGCGAAGACAAGGGATTGTTGGAAGTTGTTGGGCGTATAGGCGAAATTGGCAAGTGATTGACCATGAGGAGATTAAGGGGCTGCGGGTGATGGCATATAGATGTCAGAGGAATTTGCATGAGCGATACAAAGATATGGGAATAAGGGGCAAAGAGTTGGGGATTTTGTCGGCATTAACTTTGGGCTATCGAGAAGAGTTGGATAAGGATGTGCAGCGAAGTTTTTCTGCTTCAGGGGCGATGCACATATTAGCGGTCAGCGGTTTGCATACAGGAATAGTATGGGGGATTGTGATGTGGGTATTGACTTTGGGTGGTTGGAGAAAACCATTGTGGGAGGAGCGGTGGAAGCGTTTGGCACTTACTCTCAGCGCAATAGTATTGATATGGGCCTATGCTTTTATAACAGGCTTGAGTCCGTCGGTGATGCGAAGTGCGCTGATGTTATCATTTTGGTCATTGAGTAGTTTATTAGATCGGTATACCTCACGATGGAATCCCGTATTTGCAGCTGCGGTGATTATATTGATTATCAATCCACTGTCATTGTGGAGTGTGAGTTTTCAGCTTAGTTTTGCAGCGGTTGTAGGTATTATGTTGGGAGGGAGTTGGCTGCAACGAAAGGTGGTTTTGCGAGGACGAATAGTATCGTATATTGGTGGCTTATTGATAGTTTCAATTGCCGCACAAGTAGGCACAATGCCATTGACAATGTATTATTTTGGTCAGACTAGTAACTATTTTGCTTTGACAAACGTGCTGGTTATTCCTATGGCATTTGTGCTTTTGTTATTGGGATTCATTACATTGGCTATGTCATGGTGTATGTTGGGCGAGTGGCTGGCTATTGTAACGAGATGGTGTACTTGGTTACTGCGCGCGTCTGTAGAATGGGTAGAGAGTTTGCCGGGGTCAACTACAAAAATCAGTTTGTCGGAATGGGGATTGATAGGTATGTATGGTGTGATTGTGTGCGGAATAATGATGTTGCGCAAAGAAAAGGTAAATTGGTGGTGGTTTATAGGGGCAGTAATCTGTGTGTTGGTGATTTTGAAATTAGAAGTATATGCAAACTTATAGTTTATCGGAATTATGTGGATGTATTCAGGGGGTCTTAGATAATGGATTGCCTGAGCGTTATTGGGTACGTGCCGAAATAGGCTCGATGAGTGTACGTGGACATTGCTATATGGAATTGGTAGAAAAGGGGGAGAACGAAGTCTTAGCTGCAAAGGTACGAGCGACATGCTGGAATAATGTATATTCCTTATTATCAGCGTATTTTGCGCAGGAAACAGGGCAAAATTTACATGTTGGGATGCAGGTGTTGATGGAAGTAAGTGTGGCGTTTCATGCAGTATATGGGTTGAGTTTGAACGTGTGGAACATTGATCCGACCTACACTTTAGGTGATTTGGCTAAGCAACGACAAGAAACGATTCGCCGATTAATAGAGGATGGAGTAATGGAGTTGCAACAAACATTGGTGGTAAGTACTTTGCCACGAAGAGTGGCGGTGGTGTCATCAGTAGATGCTGCGGGTTATGAAGATTTTTGCAATCAATTGATGCGTAATAGATTCGGTTTTACGTTTTTTACGAAGCTATATCCTGCTGTGATGCAGGGAGATACGGCTGCGAGAAGTATTATAAGTGCATTGAGCGCGATCGCATTAGACACAGAAGAATGGGATGTGGTGGCTATTATTCGTGGTGGCGGTGCAAGCACCGATTTAGGATGCTTTGATGATTATATTTTAGCAAGTCATTGTGCGCAGTTCCCATTGCCAATTATAGCTGGTATTGGTCATACGCGAGATGTGAGCGTGGTGGATATGGTAGTCAATGCGAGCGTGAAGACCCCGACTGCAGCAGCTGAATGGTTGATTGAGCATGTGGCAGTGCAAGTTGAGAGGGTTGGGGAACTGATGGCGCGTCTGCAACGTGCCACACAAAGAAGTATAAATCGCCAGAAAAATAAGATGGCTTTATACCATCAGCGATTGGGTAGTGCAGTCAAGAGGGCTATGATGCAGGAGCATGGAAAAATGGCTTTGTGGCAGAAAACCATAGAGTTGCATTCGCCGGAAAGGATATTTAAGATGGGGTATAGTTTGACGACGGTTAATGGCAAAGTAGTGAGAAAGAAAGAGGACGTACTCGTTGGTGAAGTGTTAGAAACGCATTTAAGAGATGGCGTGATTCGTTCGGTAGTAGAATGAAAAATAGAGGAAAAATATATTTCTTTATAACCGCGGAACAGTGGTTGGGCATTGTATTGTTGGTTATTCTTATTATAGGAACGTTGGTTGCTGTAAAACATTTTAAACCTCAGGATGAGGGTGAACACAATTGGACGAGTGATAGTGTTAGGACTCAATTTGCTGATTATCAGCAGAAACAAGATAGTATTCGCAAAAAGCAGTGGAAGAAAAAATATGCGCGTGATACGATAGAGATTCGAATGCAGAAATTTGATCCTAATACAGCGGATAGTAGCACATTGGTGCATTTGGGATTCAAACCATGGCAGGCAAAGAACATGTTGAAATATCGAGCCAAGGGTGGAAAATATCGTAAAGCAGAAGATATGAAAAAGTTATACGGTATGACAGATAGTATGTACCAAGCTTTGGTACCTTATATAGATATTGCACGTGAAGAGAAGGATAGTTTAGAGGTTGATTCTACAAAGATAGGGCATCTGCTAAAATGGGAGAGCGAGAATAAGGACACGGTGTTGAATCTTCGCACTGCAGATACGACAGAGCTGAAGATGGTTCGAGGAATTGGCTCGTATCGTGCGCGACAAATTGTGAGATACCGTGAGCAATTGGGTGGATTTGTGCGAGTAGAGCAAGTAATGGAAGCGAAAGGTATGGAGCGATTGGAAGCGGATAGCATATTGAAATGGTTTGTATTGGATAGTGTGATGGTAGAACAGATATATGTAAACCAAGCAAGTACACAGCGATTATCCAAGCATCCGTATCTTCGATTTGAACAGGCTAAGGCGATTTATGAGTTAAGACGGAAGAAAATAAAATTACATTCTGTCAATGATTTGGAAGGTTTAGATTGTTTTGATATGAAAACTCTTGAAAAAGTAGCGCCATATCTTAATTTTGATAAAAAACCATGATATATCCGTTTATTTGGCACGGTATTTGTAGATGATAGGATGTTGATATATTTTTGTGATGAAAACAATGCAAACCAACATATTATTAGTAGAAGATGATGCAAATTTAAGCACTGTGTTAGCGGACTATTTGCGGAGCAAGGAATATGTCGTTGAGATTGCGAGCAATGGCAAAGAAGCCTGGGAATTGATTGCAATTAAGCATTACGACCTAATCCTGAGCGATATTACCATGCCCAAGATGAATGGATTTGAGTTGCTTAAATTGGTACGTGATCAATATCATTTCCTGCCAGTTGTTATGTTAAGTTCCAAAACCGGGCGTGATGATATTATACGGGCTTATGGATTGGGTTGCGATGATTATGTGACAAAACCATTTTCAATGGACATTCTAATCTGTAAGATAGAAGCTATACTTCGCAGATGTAATATTGGTCAAGAGACTGCACAAACAGAATGGCAGTTGGGGGGCTTGGTATATGATTCAGTACGTCAGCAGCTGGGCAAACAGCATCTCAGTTCAAGAGAGAATGATCTGTTGAAGATGCTTTGTACGAACATGAATAATTTAGTGGATAGAAATCGTATTCTTATGAGTATTTGGGGAGAAGATACCTATTTTAATGCGCGTTCTTTGAGTGTGTACATCAATCACTTGCGCAAATATTTAGGTGAGGAATCTCCTGTACGTATTATGAGTGTACATGGCAAAGGATATAAAATGGTGATTATGGATTAATTGCCTTAGACGAGAAAACACGATTTGAAGAGAGGTCGTGTTTTTGTAAATAGTGTTTTTCATAATAGCGAGGAGAGTTCGATGTGATATCGGGCTCCCTTTTTTTATTATAGTAGGAGATTTTATATAATATTTGCTCATGTAAAAAAAAATCAGTACCTTTGCACGTTATTTGTGTGTTATCTACCAATGAATGAATTTTTAGAACTAGAAGAGCAGGTACTCCGTATGATAAAGACGGTATATGATCCTGAGATACCTGTCAATGTATATGAACTGGGATTGATTTATCGCATCGACCTTCCAGGTGATGGTGTGTGTAATATTGATATGACCCTTACTGCCCCAAATTGCCCAGCTGCAGACTTCCTAGTAGAAGATATTAAGCAAAAGGTTGGTTCTGTAGAAGGGGTTGATACTGTAAATGTTAACATTGTATTTGAACCCGAGTGGAACAAAGATATGATGTCCGAAGAAGCCAAACTTGAGCTCGGTTTTTTATAATTACAGCGAGCGAAGCTATCTATCAACTACAGCGAAGCAAACTAAATATGATATACTTCCTTTCCGATGCACATCTTGGTTCAAGGGCTATTGAGAATCCACAAGCCCATCAGCAGATGGTAGTTGACATGCTACAAAGCATGGCAATGGATGCAAGTGCAATTTACTTGTTAGGAGATATGTTTGACTTTTGGTGTGAGTACTTTTGGATGGATAAGAATAAGGAGCAGTACCAGTCATTTCTACAAACATTAAAGGAGATAACCGACAAGGGAATAGAAGTACATTTCTTTATAGGGAATCACGATATATGGACATTTGGTTGGTTAGCAAAAGTGACGGGTATTAAGGTGCATCGCAAACCGAAAAGCATAGAGCTTTATGGCAAAAAGGTGTATCTAGCGCATGGTGATGGATTGGTACCTAGCAACTACCTGCAACAGATTCCAAGGAAAATACACAAGACAATAAAACAGTTTATATTCTTGCGTAAAGTCTTCCATAATCCTATACTGCAATTTTTCTTTCGACTCTTACCACCCGCATGGGCAAACGAGTTTGGGTATGAGTGGGCCAAAAATAGCCGTTTGAAAGAGCTCTCTAATCCTTGCCCATACAAAGGCGAAGATAAGGAAGAACTGATTCTCTTTGCCAAAGAGCAGGAGCATATTGGCAATCATCATGATTTTTATATCTTTGGTCATCGTCATATAGAACTAGATTTGATGCTTAGTCGAGATAGTCGCCTCCTGATCCTCGGTGATTGTTGGCAACAGTTTACCTACGCACAAATGGACGAAAAAGGAAATACAATTTTACACAACTATGAATAATAGACAACAACAACTAGCCGCCTTTGACCGCCTACTAACGGTGATGGATGAACTCCGAGAGAAATGTCCATGGGATAGAAAACAGACTTTCGAATCTCTTCGTCAAAACACCATAGAGGAAACCTACGAATTAGCTTCTGCTCTCATTCAAAACGATATGAATGAGATTTCTAAGGAACTTGGCGATGTACTCCTCCACGTGGTTTTCTACGCTAAGATTGGTAGCGAATTAGGCGCCTTTGACATGGCTGATGTCTGCAATAAGATCTGCGATAAGCTTATCTTCCGTCACCCACATGTATATGGTGAGTATGCTGCCAACAATGCCAAAGAGGTGTGCGAAATGTGGGAGCAAGTAAAACTCAAAGAGAAAGGCGGCAACAAAACCGTGCTTGCTGGTATTCCAGATGCTCTCCCAGCTTTGGTTAAGGCATATCGCATTCAGGATAAGGTAGCCAATGTGGGTTTCGACTGGGAAAAACGCGAAGATGTATGGGAAAAAGTCAAAGAGGAAATTGCTGAGTTTGAGGTGGAGGTAGATAATATGGATGCAGAGAAAGCCACCGAAGAGATGGGCGATCTTTTCTTCGCGCTTGTGAACGCAGCACGCCTCTACAATATTCGTCCTGACAACGCACTAGAGAAGACCAATGCTAAATTTATTAAGCGTTTCAACTATATTGAGCAAAAAGCAAAAGAAAAGGGTCTATCCCTGAAAGAGATGACCCTAGGCGAGATGGAAGAACTCTGGCAAGAAGCGAAACATCATGCTTAATTCGTTGCCACGCTGTCCGTAGTATGTTCTTTAGCGGGGATGTAGAATAGCACCGAAGAACTTGGGAATTCAGAATCGCTCTCCACTGTTAATTTGAGGTTCATTCCTCCCTTCTCTATTGGAGAAAAATGAACAGGGAATGATACTCGATTATAGCCAGAGTAGAAATATAGGCGACCTTTTTCAATATTTGATTCAGGGGTCAGTACTTTCTCAATATCTCCAGTGATTGAATACCAAAGGTTCATACGCAGGCTATCCCAATCCATTTTAACTGCCACTAGATTGCTATTCAACGTGTAATACGAACTTGCAAACAACACGGTATCACCTACATACACCGTATCTAATTCATACGATCCGTCTTGCGAATTATAAAACAAAGATAACGTGTCCTTAGCACCTACTAGAGAATCACCCGCAAAGACAGGGTTTACATAAAAATATGACGTATAGATTTCTGGGCTATATTGTGGTTCAGTAGTAGTCAAACAAGAACTCATCAATGTTGTCAGCGTAACAAAGGATAAAAATAAAAACGATTTACGCATAGTACTATTTAATAATTGATAGTTAATAATTTATATTTATTATACCTAAGTATTTTATACAAAAATCGGGTCATATTGACCCGATGTGCGGCATAAAGGACTCGAACCTTCACTCCTCTCGAAACTAGATCCTAAGTCTAGCGCGTCTACCAATTCCGCCAATGCCGCGTGAAATCGACTGCAAAATTACTACTTTTTTTTGATATAACCAAATATGTACGAAACTTTTTATCATAATTTACCCAATGGACTGCAAATTATCCATCGGAAGACCAATTCTCCTGTTGTATATGTAGGAATAATGGTGGGTGCAGGCACTCGCCATGAACTCCCCAGCGAAAATGGCATGGCCCATTACATCGAGCATTGTGTCTTCAAGGGGACAGAGCACTACACTGCTCGCCAGATCATCAATCATATAGAGGGCATTGGTGGAGAAATCAATGCCTATACCACCAAAGAAGAGACCACATTTTACGCTGCCACCCTCCGTAACCACTTCCGTACCACTTTGCACCTTCTAGCCGAAATGGTGCTCCGCCCTACATTCAACAAAAAGGAAACAGACAAAGAGGTGACCGTCATCCTTGACGAAATAGAGAGTTACAACGATTCTCCTAGCGAACTCATCTATGATGACTTTGAGAATATGATCTTTGAGGGTAGTTCATTGGCTATGCCCATTTTGGGCAGTAAAAAAACGTTGAAACATATTTCAAAATCTCCCGAATATCCACTTAAATGGATGGCGCAACATTACCGCCCCGAGCATATGGTGCTCTTCGTGTTGGGTAATGTCAGTACTAAGCAAGTAATTGCCTCCGCAGAACGTGAATTAGGAGTGATTTCTAGTACAGATAGTACTACTACCGCCACTAGCACTTCTAATCGTACTAGTGCTTCTACTGCTACCACCCGCACCTACCGCCGCCACACCCACCAAACGCATATTATGTTGGGCTCACATACATACCCCATCGGGCACCCTAATCAACTAACCATGTACCTCTTGAATAATATCTTGGGTGGCGGTAGCATGTCCAGCCGTTTGTACCTGAGTCTTCGTGAGAAATATGGATTGGTATATAATGTTGATTCTCAGGCAGTTCCTCTTAGCGATACAGGCTATTGGAATATCTACCTTGCTTGCGAGCCGCAACATAAGGAGCAATGCCTCGAGCTCTGTCACAAAGAGTTGCGTAACTTACGCGAGACAACTCTAACGAGCGCACAGCTCCAACGTACCCTACGTCAGTTAGAAGGACAGATGGCTATATCCGCTGAAAACCAGGAGAATAACGCTCTTGCAATGGCAAAACAGATGCTCTACCACCACCATGCCCCAGCATGGCAAGAAACCTTTGCCAAAGTGCAACAAATCACACCTATCCAATTGCAAGACGTGGCAAACGAAGTCTTCGCTCCCGAAAAGATATACACTCTGCTATACGACTAAATAGGCAAAACTACCGTGCGCACCACACAAGAACCATACAATAACCATACAATAACCACACAATTCGTTACTTTCACAGGAGTTCGAAAACAGATAACT
>JAEIGA010017825.1_pt1 | contig 10813 bp, 6 predicted proteins | sample 9270691 | NCBI WGS metagenome assembly JAEIGA01 (sample SAMN17057246, study PRJNA624740) | gut metagenome | biome: biome; isolation source: fecal sample | host: Bos grunniens | place: China: Xizang | collected 2019 | reverse complement strand
TGATATAATAATATATTATTATAAAAGATTATGGAAAGGATAATATTTTTCATCATGGCGTTAATCGCCGGTGTTGGCAATGTCAACGCCGCTGAACGCAGTGCAAAATCCATTTCCCGTCCCGCCACAAAAACAACCATTTCCCGTCCTGCTGCAAAAACAACCATTTCGCGTCCCGCCACAAAAACAACCATTTCGCGCACTGCGACCACACAAAACAAAGCAACAACCGCACGCGCCACCGCCACACCTCGCAATGCAACATCTGCACGCGGCGCATCCACACCCCCCAGACGCACAACCGCACGCGCCACCATCGATTTATACACAAAACCAACCGAAACCTTTGGCACGGGCTACAACACCTGTCGTGACGCATATTTTACATGCATGGACCAATTTTGCGGCACTTTGGACGACAAATACCGCCGATGCATATGTTCATCTAAAATTTACGAAGTCCAAAATCGCGAACGTGCATTGGGCAACGCATCCAATCAATTACAAGATTTCCGCGACCTGCAATTAACCGTGGTTGATAAATCATCCAACGAAGTCAATGCGATGATAAACGGCACCGCAGGCGAAAAACAGCAGAACTTCATGAAAGACACTTCTAATGCCGCATCAGAACTGTCGGGAATCAGTGCAATATTATCCAAAACAAAAAAACAATCTTTATCCACCCAAGGTACCGTGGATATCGCCGGCAGTATTGATACCATATGGTCAACAACCGGATTAATGGCGGGCGTAAATATATCTAACCTGACCGGCGAAGCGTTATATAATGCAGTACACGCCCAATGCGCCCAAATGGTTGCCGACCGATGCCCAACCGACGCGATTCAAACAATGGTAACATCTGCATACGGCATGTACATTGAAAATGATTGCAACTTATTGTTGGGGGCGTTAAATGGCGAAAAGCAAAATGCCAACACCGCCATACGAACCGTCGGCAAGGAACTGCAAGGTCTGCGTTTAGAAAACTATAACAACCACAATTCATCCGACATACATCAATGCATCGCCCAAGTCCGCCAAGACATAACCGCCGACACGGCATGTGGTCCGGATTATATACACTGTTTGGACATCACGGGATTATACTTGAACATAACAACAGGCGAACCGATATACAGCCCCGAATTTTATCAATTGGGATATCAACTGTCATTATCTGGCGACATCTTAACCAATGAAACGAACCGCCTGATGGTGGCCAATTTATCTGACAAACGCATCTATGCTGAACGCGGTCTGGACACATGTCGCGACATATCCGACATGGTATGGGACGAATTTATGCGCCAAGCCATAACAGAAATATACCAAGGCCAACAAGAACGCATCCGAACCGTCAAAAACGAATGTTTGGAAGTCATCAACAAATGCTATGACGAAAAGAACCAATCATTAAAGGACTTCTCGAACACAGACGAACATTTGCTGTTGGGCGCCCGTTTGGAATTATCCGAACAGTTATGCCAAGAAAAATTGGACGCATGCAGCAATCTGTACGGTGGTGGCACAAACGGATTAAACGAATTGGTCGCCACTATGCACAATATAACCAATCAAAAAATTGGCCAACAATGTGTTGATGCACTGACATCATATGCCCAAGACCTGTGCGCTGCCCCCGGCAACGATACACTGCACGCATCACCATACGGTTGCCGAACATATGCACCGGGCTCGCACCAATATTCAACCAATATTATGTGCATATTACAAACACTGACCGGAAAAATCGCCGGTAATATAGAAACCAGCACCACCGACAAATTTGGCGATTATACATGTGAAATCGAATTCAAATACACATCGTGTGCCAAAGGGTATTACATGTCCTATATGGGCAAATATGACCCCACCCCACAATACGGAAACACATGCAAACCATGCCCCGACTGTTATACTTGCGACGGCGTCGACGCAGCACCAGAAGCCAGCGACACAGGCGATTGTGCCACACAACACGACTTGATCAACGAATGTGGCAGCGACCAATACATCGGCAGTTTATATCAAAAATTGGCAAAATACGCATTACAGGTCTGCGTCCGCCCCAGCGAATCCGGCAAAAACCTGCCCGCCAGTGTTTTACAAGACATAAACAAAGTAATGGACGCAACACGTATCAAAATGGCAACCGAACTGTCAAAAGAATGTGAACGTTTGGGCGGTTTTTGGGTCAGCACACCAACAGACACAACCAACCCGACACTGTACAAATTGTTCTATGATCAAACATCTGCACACACGGCATGGGGATATTGCCAAACACCACAAACAACAGACAACAACACATCAACCGAACAAAACACATCCAAACAAGACACAACAACAGAACAAGGCACAACAACAGAAGAAGCCCCACCAACAGAGGAAGAAACCCCCACCGACGCATGACACTTGCGAATAACAAGAAAATTTGATAAAATGAAAACTAATTCTAAGGCAACAAAATGAAAAAAAATATTATTATCTTTGCCGCTGTATTATTTAATCTGGGGGGCGCATATGCCGCAACGCCATGGTGGGAACAACCAACCGTATGTCGATTAAACCCATCTGACTGCTATCGCGGTATGGGAACCGGATTTGACGAACAAATGTGGGACGACGGTGCAAACTGTTGGGGCATGAAACTGATTTGTCCCGATGCGGTCAAACAATCAACAAACGAACCGGTTGCAATGGGACGCAATGATATTGCCAGTGGCAAAAACATCAACCCCGACTTTGACGTAACATTATTATCCACCAATGACGCCTGCTTTGGCCGTCGCAAAACCGCCGAAGGTGGCACAATCGCATCAGTAAATGGTAAATATGTCAACGTATGGTGTTCGGGCATATTGGATGCACCCGATGAATTTCTGGACAATGGGGAAATCACGTATGGCGCACAACCTACATGTACGCAACTGGCCGAATACGGATATGTGGCGGTTGAAAACGGCAAATGCTATGGCAAATATTTTGACCCATCTAAATATTTTCTGGATTGCGGTTCAAATTTAACCCCCAATTATATAATCGTATTAAATGGCGCGGATTATAACAACACATCAAACCACGCCCCCACAACCCAAGCCGCGGCGGATAAATTGTTTGATTCCATGTACAACGCATCAACAAAACAAAAATCAAAATATTTTATCAATTAAAAAATCGGCATTATGGCCGATTTTATTTTGCCTTTTGATTCGCCATTATTTGACGCACGCAACATATGCGCTTATTAATCGCATCATAATCTTTCGCATCCACGGTTTGATTCAAAACCATATCCATAAATTTACATGCGGCAGAATTATTTTTTACATCGGACACACGCACAGACATCATCATACCCGCACGGGACGCTTTTGGATTCAAACCATTACTGCGCAATATATAGCGTACCAAATCAACATCTTTGACATTTGTAACAAAAACCTGCCAATATTTTTCACCGCCCATTTGATTCATATAAAACACATCACCCGAACAAATATACGCAACAACACGCGCATCGGCGCGCGGATTATCACTGACCCGTACCGGTGCATTATCCGGAAACAGATTCTTTACATAACTTACAACTGTTTGCCACGACAAATTCATACTATGCCTCTTAATGTGACAAACATAATACAACGAATTTTTAGATTTTCAAGTACGATAAAGAAATTGGGGCTATGCCCCAATTCGAATTAAAATCCCAAACGATGTGTCAATTTCATCATAAAGACAGATTCATTACCAAATTCATTGGTATTGTTTGGGTTTACACGATAAACAAACCCAAATGCACCATCTGTAAATTCACCAAAGTTGTGGCGATACGTACCCGTAAAGCGAACTTCACGTTGTTGTGCAGTCAAATCCAAATCCGCAACACGGGTATCCACAATATTCAATTCGTATTTATCATTTCCCATATCCACAACATCATATTCGGCATACGCATATTTCAATCCCCCGTCGTATATAGCCAAAGGTTGCGCCACAGAAAATTCAAACGAACCAACATTTGCCGAAACCGACATCGCATTGGAATAGATATTATCCATACCCAAAATAAATGTGCCATTTGGACAACTGCGCGTTTGCGCCCATGTTGCACGCCCCGTCAAATTAATCGTATCCGACAAATTCCAACGCGCCGCCACATCAACATAGGTTGTATCACCATTTCCCATATCCAACAACCCACCTGTTTGCGCCCCCAACAAAGTATCCGTTTCATGCGCAACACCAAACGTTGTCGACAATCCAAAATGCCCATTGTCCCATGCAACCTCTGTGGACGCCCCTTGCATTAATCCCAACTTTGCCGGCACATACCCATTAGAAACCACAGGATCATATTCCAACAACCCTTCATCTGTCACCGCACCGGAAAACATACGCGCACCAAAGCGCCAATTTCCCATACCGTATGCAACATCTGTTACCAACGCATTCGACATTAACCCCAAAATTGGATTATGGGTTTGGGCAAAACGCATCGCACCATCGGTCAAATATCTTTGATATTCTGCACCAAATGTCCAATTGCCATTTGTATAATCTATGGCCAAATTATCCAAACCGCCCAAATTATCATCATCGGCACGTTCGGAGACAGACATTGAAAAACCCAAATTACCAATCTGTGTTTTTGGCATATCTTCAACACGGGTATTTAATTCGCCCAATACATCACCCATATACAATGAACGGCGACCATCCATCCCCAGCGCAAATTCATTTTCCCAAACACGTGGCAATGAAATCGAACCATCTATACTGGTCAACACATCATAAAAAGGTGCACGTATTGTCGCGCCACGCAGATTAAATGTGCTTGACGGTTTAAATGTAGTATTTGCTGCCGCACGCCAATACGCATTACCGTTTGCCGATACGATATTTGTACCATCAAAGAAATAAATTTTCTTATTTGGCGTCATCGCACGTTCCAAATTAATTAAACCATAACCATACACTTCTGCAAATGCCTTTAAATATTCATCTGCCGACAATTCTGATGGATAATATTCCGGTGGCAAAGCATACATATTCTGTAAATAAGCCGCCAATGTTTCATTATCAAATGCCGCACCCGAAGCGTCCGTACCCAACAAATAGCCATCTGCCGTCAAAGCCAACAAAGTAAACAATTGCGGATGTGTCATATAATCAAACGCCGCACGCACAGATGCGACCGCACCGGCGGCACTGGCGGTTGCCATTTCGGCTGTGGCACCGGCGGCGGCAAAGCACCATGGATCAATTCCATTAATTCCCAACCCCGCAACACCACATTTACGTGACATATAATTATTACCGTCGGCATCACTCCAAACCGACAAATACAATGGTCCATATTCTGTTGCGGTACCATTACCATATTCACCAATCGAATCGGCCCCTGTTGTACCCGAACGATGCATAACCGCAACCACACTCATAAACATATGTTCTAAATTTTCCCCATATATAACCGGCGCATAATTTTCAAACGTTGCATCCAACGCAGATAACGACTTCCCCGCCCCGGAACCGTATTCAAACTCGCCAACCGACATAACCATAATTGGCATTTTTGGATTATACGCACCAAACAAACTGTTCGCATACATACCTTGACTGGTAACATCCGCCGCATTTTTATCGTATGCATCGTTTATCAAGTTAACAAAAGTTTTTGCCGACGTTTCACCCGACAAGGCCAAAGCCGCCGGCATATCACGCACAGTCAAATAATTCACATCACGCGCAGGTTCAATCAACGAAACATTTGCCAACACATCAACAGAGCGCGCATTAAACAACGCTTCAAAGTTCTTATAATCCGCATCAACTAATTCTTTTTGCGTATACAAATTACCATCTTTGACGGTCCAAACCATATCTGCATTATCACCACCCGTCGTATTTACATAATAATATCCATCTGCCCCAATATAAATGGCAATATCGGACACATCTGCACAATCATCACCCGAACATTTTCCAACCATCATATTTGTCGGATTTGCAACATCATATACCGTGCCATTAACTGTAATTTGTGGACGAACAACACCTGCATCCGTCAAAGCAGATGACATATCATACGTCACCCCATCAAATGTAATTTTATCCCCCACAGAAACCGCATCCACCGATGCACCCGACACACTTCCAACCGCCACACCTTCGGTTGGACTTTCAACATCTATCCACTCTTTTCCGCCACCGGTTCTAAAGACCCCCAATCGTCCATTTGGAACGAAACCAAAAAAGTCACCGTATGCACGACCGCCTGCATCCCAACCTGCAACAATTTTTCCCAACGCATTATCATATGCCGTTGCAAAAGGGTTCATTGCAGTCCCTGCCCCCGACAAATCAAACACAGGCATTGCAACTTCGCCCCCCAAGACACCATTTACCGGCGGATTATAATTCAAATATTTATCCAACATATGTGTTGGCGAACTGGCCGCAGCAGTGGTTGCATATTCTATACCATCACCACGACCGGCCGACCCCGTTGGATTCATACCATTTTTTGTAATCAACCCCACAACAACTGGTCGTCCACCACCGGCATCGTTTGCCACCAATTCGGGATTACGCGTTCCGGCATCGCGGAAAATTTCTTGCCCCATATATTCATTTGCAAATGCAGAATACCCATGCATCATCAACAAATAATTCTGCACAGGCACCGTAATACCTTCATCTAAAAAGTCATTATCATTTTGAACAGAAGGTCTGAAAAAATTAAAATCTTTTTCCCTTACCCCCCCCGCATCTGGATTCCAACCGGCCAAATTCGCCAAATAGATTTCATCACTGGTTGTTATTTTTCCATCTGTACCCAAATACGCCGGACTGTACGGCACAGTCAAATAAGGTTCCGCCACCGGTTTATTTTCACCACTGCCTCCACCGGGACGTGTTCCACCCCCGGACACCGATTCGTTATCATTACCGGGGTCAAACACATCGGTCAACAACAACAATCCACCTACAACAACGGCGGCCCCCGCCGCCGCTAAACTTATGGTCTGGGCAGACGACAGTCCGCTGAACAACCCACCGGTATCCTTGGGCTTATTTCGGTTATTATACCGACGAATTTGACGATCACATTGTGACGCATCTGCACCATACATCTGCAAAATTTGTGCTGCCCGCACATCATTATTCATCAAAGCCGTACAAACAATCGACAACCCCGTAGAATCCACAAAGTTAACATTTGCGCCATTATTCACCAAGGCCTGAACCTGTTGAATATCGGCCGCCTTGGCCGCCGCCAACAACTGTGCTGCAACCATAAAATCATTGGACGCCGCCCCTGCTGCAAAAGGTGCAAAAAACAAAGCAAAAATAAAACTTCTGATAAACTTCATTATATCTACTCTCTCTGATGACAAACACAGCATAGCACAAGATTCTTTTTTCTGTCCAGCATAAAAAACCAAAAAAATACCCCACCAATCGGTGGGATATTATTATCGATACAAATTATTATCTGCAACGACGACGTTCTTGTCTCAATTCACGCTTCGAACGTTCGATTGCACAACGATAAGTCATATGAATTTCCACATAATCATCCGGCAATACAGTTTGTTCAACATGAACGTTTGTGCCAACTGCTACAACGCCATTATTGTTACCCGACACAGTTACCTGTACATTACCTGGTGCATCGGTCGCCATTTGTTGTACAACTGTGGTTCCCGAATGCGCACTTTCATTTTGTGCTGCGCGCACATTAGTAGCAACCACTGCCGCACCTGTATTTTCACCCTGGACTTCAACGGTCACTTCTGCCGGTGCCACAGTTGCATTTTGTTGCACCACAGTACTGCCAGAATTTGCACGCACAGTTGCGGTCTGTCTGGCCGGTTGTGCGGCTGGACGTGTGGCCGGTTGTGCCGCTGGTTTTGCTGCCGGTTTTGCTGCTGGTTTTGCCGCTGGTTTTGTTGCTGGTTTTGTTGCTGGTTGTGCATCTGCACGATGAACACCCTGTACAATCGTAGAATCACGATGAACCTTTATTTCATTTTTGGCTTCATCTGCAGTTCTTTGCGCATTATCAACCGCGATTTCGACCAAAGTAACAGCATCCTGCAATTCTTCCACTACTTCTACAACTTCTTCAACATCTGCTTTTGCATCATCTGCCGTTGCTTTTGCATCATTTGCAGTTACATTTGCATCATATATTGAATACCCTGCCCCACCAACTAACAACAGTGCCAACACACCACCACTGGTGCCATAGACCCATTTTTTTGTTGCTGTGCTCCAATTTCTTGGATTCAAATTAATTGCCATCATTTATCCTTTTGGTTATTTTCTTACCCTAAATATAGACAAACAAAACACTTTTGTCAATACCCTAATAAAAAATATTTTTCCTGTCCTTTTGTTAGTTTTTTTATTTGGTATTACATAAATGTTTCTGATATAATACACGTCATAGAGAGAACATGAAAACAAGAACTTTATTTTTACTGCCGGCATTAATGCTGGGCTATGGTGCGAACGCGGCGGCGCAGTGTTCGCACGCGAACTTAATACGTTGTTTGGATTCTGCGTGTGCGATAAACATGTCATCGAACACGATTGCCCGCTGTCAATATTGCGGGACATCTGCGGCTGGCACGCCACCGACCAAAAACGTAATGAAATCCGTATCGGCGGGTTCTTCGACCAAATACAACATTTCCGACAAAGAATTAAAGAAAGCACCGACGGACGCGGGCGAACGCTATGCCTGGGCAACGTTACAGTGCTTACAAAAATTAAGCGACTGCACCATCAACGACGTCGAAGAAGCATACGACCCATTAATTGAAACGGCCTGTGCGGGCGCAAGTGCGATTGCCGGTATGGCGGATATGATTGCCGAACTGCATTCGGAACAAAGCGCATCTGTATGTTCCGCAACGGTACGCAATTGTATGTTGGGCGCGGATCGTTGTGGCGTTGGCTTTGACAAGTGTTTTGACGACACGAATTTCGACCGTGAATTTTCAACCTGCTTGTTATCTGCACCAAAGTGCGACGCGCACAGCACGGTTATCCGTTCGGAATTATTGGCATCGCGCAAATCAACCATGGAATCTATTGACGCGGCATTGGACGCATTGATATCGGGTTATCGCACGGCGCGCGAATCCCAGATTTCCAAAATAAAATCCGATTGCCAATCCAGCGCATTACGTGACAGTTGCATTGAAACGGTCTGTGCAACGAACATGCCGAACAAGTGCGCTGCGGGGTTTGACACCGAAAAATCCATGGCGACCGATTTATGCAAATTCTATGACACGGCATGCACACGCATTGATTAAAGATACAGAAAACGGGGACGATTGAAATGACTATGCAACACAACAATACGAACAACAACCGCGCATCAACACGGTTAATTGGCACGATTGCCGCCGTCATCGGCGCGATATGTTGTGGTGACGCACAATCTGCGGGTGTGACATCACGCGCCCCACGTCCAACCACTGGTGCAAATGCGGTTTTAACGGCGGCAAAATCAACAACGTCAAAAACAAACACGGCGGCAACTGCGACTGCGGCGACCGAAACCAAGACGGCGCAAAACGCATCCGAAACATCCAATACGAAAAAATCGAACATCCCCACCAATGTAACGAACAAATCGTCATATTTTGCATCATTTTTGGGCTTATCCGAATCCGCCGACACATCCGGCACATCTTTGGCGGATAAAGTCCGTGCCCAACGCGAATTATTGGCGGCCCAATCCGCATCGAATGAAATTTTGGGACGCACGAACACGACGGCTGCGGGTCCAAACGCATGCGACAACGCATTACGTTCATGCATGACGGAAAAGTGTGGTGCAAACTTTGTAAAATGTTCATCCGACGACGCGACAATTTGGGGCACCAAGATTGACGCATGCCGTCGCAACACGACATGCACCGGCCACGAATACGCGTTAATATCATCGGAAATTTTGGCGGACCGCGACCAACACGAACGTTTATCATCATATAATGCTGTGATTAACTGTGGCGAACGCTATCACGAATGCATTATTACCGAATGCGGCACAACCTTTGGCAAATGCCTGGGCAAAACTGCGGGCGACCACGCAATATCTAAATGCGGCAAAATTGCAAACGATTGCAAAACATCGGACAGTGGTCTGGCCGCGCGCGTTATGGGTGTATTTGGCAAACTGCGTCAAGACGCCGAAATCCGCGTTCAATCGGACGAAAAGCGTTTATATGAAATACGCGACGCAATGCGTGACGCATGCAAAACCATGGGTGCAATGTTTGACGAACGTTCATTGGATTGCGTATATACGGTTAACTTCTTTGCGGGCGAAGATTCCAAACAATACGCATCGAAAAAAGCATACGCAGGCGCATCATTTACATGCGATCCAAATTGGTTTGGATTGGACGTCACAACCTTTATGGAGAATGCATTCCGTCTGACCCGGGAACAGGCATCTGCCACATCTGCGATGTTGGGTTCGGGCATTGGTATTGGTGTTGGCGCGGTAACATCCGGTGCGATTGATCGCGCAGTAACAACCCACGCAGCCAAGAAAGAATTAAAAGCGGCAGAAAAAGAACACGACAAACTGTACGGCGAAGGCGCTAAAAAAGCCGAAGAAAAACAAAAAAAGAAAGAAGCCCGCCAGGCAAAGAGAGAAGCAGAAGAAGCAGAAGAAGCAAAACGCAACAACAACGGCAAAGGAACAACCCCAGGGGGGGGGGGGGGCACCGATAACCCCGGTAACCCCGGAAAAAACAACGGAAACGCCGGTAAC
>JAEIGA010017824.1_pt1 | contig 10813 bp, 11 predicted proteins | sample 9270691 | NCBI WGS metagenome assembly JAEIGA01 (sample SAMN17057246, study PRJNA624740) | gut metagenome | biome: biome; isolation source: fecal sample | host: Bos grunniens | place: China: Xizang | collected 2019 | reverse complement strand
TCCTGGTTGTCGGTCTGCAGGACGTCCTGGACCTCCGGGTTCTCCACGTCGGTGTCGAAGTGGAGCTCCTGAGCCTTGGCGTACACTTTGGTGCCGGCCGGGATGGAGCGGGTCAGGAAGACGTTACCGCCGACGATGGAGTCGTGGCCGATGATGGTCTCCCCGCCGAGGATGGACGCGTTCGAGTAGATGGTGACGTTGTCCTCGATGGTCGGGTGACGGCGGACGTTGAGCAGCCCGCGGCCCTCCTTCAGGGACAGAGCACCAAGCGTGACGCCCTGGTACAGTTTGACGTGGTCGCCGATGATGGTGGTCTCGCCGATGACGATACCGGTGCCGTGGTCGATGAAGAAATACTTGCCGATCTGCGCGCCCGGGTTGATGTCGATGCCCGTCTTGGAATGGGCATACTCCGTCATGATGCGGGGGATGATCGGGACGTTCAGCTCATAGAACTCATGGGCGAGGCGATATACGGTGATCGCGTACAGACCGGGGTAGCAGATGATGATGGCGTCCGGGCTCTCCGAAGCGGGGTCGCCGTCGAAGAGGGCATGGACGTCCGTGTCGAGGTACTCGCGGATGCGGGGCAGGGCCTCGAGGAACTTCACGGTCACTTCCTGGGCGCGCTCCTGGATGACGGTGTCGCACTTGTTGGCGTACTCTTCATCGAACTTGAGCGCGAGGGCGATCTGCTTGCACAGGCGGTATGCGACATCTTCCGCGACCGTCGCAATGGTGGTGCGGATGTTGTAAGTCTTATAAGTCCGGTCGATATGGTAACCGGGGTACAGGATGCGCAGCAGCTTGTCGATGATCTCGATGATGGCATCGGTGCTGGGGATGCTGTGCACGTCAAGGTTGTCGACGATACGACCGTGGTCATAATCTGCGACGACGTCGTCTACGATTTTGACGATGCTCTCTTCAATGAGGTTCTTCATGGGAAGCCCTCCTGTTCTTTAAGGTAAACAATATTGTATATGCAGGATCGTTTCCTTGTCAACCGGAAAGCGGTCTTTACGCAGGCTCCTGCCGGTCGCGGCCCTGCTTTTTCCACAGGTGGTTTTCGAGCGCCTTCAGCAGGCTGTTCGTCACGAGCGCGATGAGCGTACAAAGCAGCGTGCCGCCGAGGAGCTTGGCGAGGTTCATGGTGCGCAGGCCTTCCATGAGGATCGCGCCGAGCCCACCGGCGTTGATGGTGGCGGCAATGGTGCCGATGCCGATCGTGGAGATGGCGGCCAGGCGAAGCCCCGCGATGACCATAGGCATGGCGAGCGGGAGCTGGACCCGGGTGAGGACCTGCTGGTCGGTCATTCCCATACCGCGGGCGGCCTCCAGCATAGACCGGTCCACGCCATCCAGTCCTTCGAGGATGTTCCGAAGCAGGAGGAACTGGTTATAGACCACCAACACCGGGATGGCTGTCTTGAGGCCGAGTCCGGAGATGGGGATGAGCAGGGCAAAGAGCGCCAGACTCGGGATCGAGTAGACGGCCCCGAAGAACTGGACGACCCCGTTCGAAAACCGCGGGTGGTTGCGGATGAGCAGCGTTAGAACGGCGGCCAACACCAGTGAAATGACCAGCGTCAGGAGCACGATGGCCACATGTTCCCCGAGGGCGGTCAGAAATTTTTCGTGGTATTTCCCCCAGTAGGCGACAATGTCTCTCATGAGCGGTCCTCCGGCAGGCGGAACTGCCCGGCGGACTTCAGGAACTGTTCGACGAACTCGCCGGCCGGGTGGTCCACGATGTCCGCCGGTGTCCCTGCCTGTTCGATACGTCCTTTGTCCATGAGGATGACGGTCGTGCCGAGCTTGAAGGCTTCCCCGATGTCGTGCGTCACGAAGAGGAAGGTCTTGCCGCTCCGGGCGTGGATATCCTTGAGGCTGTCCTGGAGTTTTTCGCGATTGATGGCGTCAATGGCCCCAAAGGGCTCGTCAAGGAGCATGATGTCGGGGTCCGCTGCCAGCGCCCGGGCGAGGCCGATGCGCTGCTGCTGGCCGCCGGAGAGCTGGGAGGGGTACCGGTCCCGGAATTCACCGGGGTCCAGGTTCACCATCTCGAGGAGTTCGTTCACCCGGTTCGCAATGCTCACCTTGTCCCACTTCAGGATCTTCGGTACGGTGGCGATGTTGTCGGCGACGGTCATATGCGGGAAAAGACCGATCTGCTGGATGACGTAGCCGATGCTGCGCCGCAGTTCGACGGGGTCTGTTCGGGCGATGTCTTCACCCTTCACCAGAATGGTGCCTTCATCCGGCTCATAGAGCCGATTGACCATTTTGATGAGGGTGGTCTTTCCGCACCCGGAGGTGCCGAGGATGGTGACGAGTTCTCCCTCCGGGATGGAGAGGGAAATGTGGTCGAGGGCGGGATAGCCCGCCCCCGGGAATGTCTTGACGATGTTTTGAAATTCTACAGCGACCATAAAACGGTCCTTTCTGAAACCTTATTTCAACTGTGCCTGGATGCCAGCATAGTATTCCGCGGCAACTTCTTCATACTCCTGTTGCTCGAGGTCGACTTTGGCGTTGAGGCCGGTGAGGACTTCGGTCGTGAGCAGGGGAGCCAGTTTGTTGAGGACTTCCGCAATGGCGGGGTTGGCCTCCAGAACATCGCTGCGGACGACCGGAGCCACGTTGTACGGCGGCCAGAACTGTTTGTCGTCCTCGAGGAGAACGAAGTGGTCGGTGTCGGTCAGCTGGCCTTCGGTGGTGTACGCCGGAGCGCAGTCGGCCTCGTCGTTTTTCAGGATCTGGTACTTGAGCGAGTTGTCGTAGATCCTGGACGACGCGAACTTGAATTCTCCATACACAGAGGTGAGTCCGGGAATGCCGTCGTCGCGCTCATCGAACTCGCCCTGGGAGGCAAAGCGGATGTTGGGCGACTTCTGCTGCAACTGGGAAATGGTCGTGATTACGTACTGGTCGGAGGCCTTCTTCGAGATGACGAGCCCCTGTCCGTCGTTGGCGGGAGAGTAGTCGAGCCAGGTGACAGAGAACTGGTCTTCATAGGCAGCCTTGACCGTGTCATATACCTTCTGCGGGTCCGTCTCCATGTCCAGCTTCAGGACGGAGAGAAGGCCGGTGCCGGTGTATTCGGGGTAAAGGTCGATCTCATCGTTGACGAGCGCGGTGTGGACCGCGGAACTCGCGAGGCTCAGTTTCCGTTCCACGGTGAATCCGTTATCCTCCAGGGCGAGGGCATAGAGTTCGGCGAGAATGAGGTTTTCCGTAAAATCTTTGGAGCCAATCACGATGGCGTCGGACTTCTTTGTCCCGCCGCATCCGGCGAGCACAAGTGTGGCGAACATGGCCAGAGCTATAACGAGGGCAAGCAGTTTCTTTGAGGTGGTCTTCATGATTGATCCATCCTTTCATAGCGACGTGCGCGTTTGTCGATGAGGGTAAGCAGACCTCCGGTGAGGAGGGAGAGGAAGGCGACGGAGCCGCCGCCGATCCATAAGAGATCCTGGCGCATGAGCCCCATGCCGGTGAAAATGAGGTCTCCGAGGCCGCCCGCCCCGATGTACGAGGCCAGGGTGGCGCTGGCGATGACTTCGATGGTCGCGGTGCGGATGCCCGCGAAGACCACCGGGAATGCCAACGGCACTTTTATGGTCCAGAAGAGCCTGCGGGTGGACATCCCCATACCGGTGCCGGCCTCCAGGACGTCCCGCGGGAGTGTTTGGAATGCCAGGATGGTGTTGATGAGGATGGGCGGAATGGCGAGGAGCACCAGCGCGATGACCGCCGACCGGGTCCCGGTCCCCACGAAAGGTACCAGCAGGAACAGGACCGCGAGACTCGGGACGATGCGAAGGACACTCCAGAACCCGACCGAGACCCGTTCGAGCCGGCGGAACCGGGTGCAGAGGACCCCGGTGGGAATGGCGATGCAGATCGCCAAAAGAAGCGCTGCTCCGCTGAGCCCCAGATGCTGCAGGACCATGTGCCAGTACTCCGTGGCGTGTGTCTGAAAATAGGAAAGGATCATTCTGTCAGTCCTTCCTTATAGGCATTGCCCCAGGCGGCCATGGCGTTGATGACCGGCCTTAATGATTCGCCGGTCTCGCTGAGGGCGTATTCGACGCGGAGCGGGACTTCCGGAAAAACGGTGCGTGTGATGATGCCGTCTGCTTCCAGTGCCCGAAGGCTTTCGGTGAGCACTTTCTGGCTGACCCCTTCCAATGAGCGATGCAGTTCGTTGAATCGCCAGGGACGGACCAGCAGGTTGCGGATGATGAGGATCTTCCATTTGCTTCCGATGAGCTGAACAGTCGTGGCGACCGGACACTCCGGAAGTTCGTGAAGCTGTGCCATAGGTTGCCTCCTTTTGTCGCAAACAGGGGGTACTTTCAAAAGTATACTAACACTAATCCAGGTGACTGAACAGTACGCACTTCCAGGTAACCGAAGCCCCAATAAAAGTGCCTACTTTGCCCTTGTTATGCGGTTTGTTATAATAAAAGCCGGGATGCAGACAGGAGGTTTCCGTCATGAAGAAAGAAAATAAAGACATTATGAAAGCGGTCGTCATCTATGAGCCCGGCGGACCGGAACAGTTCGTCGTGGAAGAGCGACCTGTGCCGGACGTCCGGCCGGGATGGTCCCTGGTCAGAGTCCGGGGGTTTGGCGTGAACCACTCGGAAATCTTTACGCGAAAGGGACAGTCTCCGTCGGTCCGGTTCCCCCGGGTGCTCGGGATCGAATGTGTCGGGGTGGTCGTCGAGACGACGGACCCGGTCCGCCTGCCGGAAGGACAGCCGGTCCTCTCTATTATGGGCGAGATGGGTCGTGACTTTGATGGGGGCTATGAAGAATATGTGCTGCTGCCCAATGAACAGATCTATCCGGTTGAGACCGACCTGCCGCTCCCGACGCTGGCGGCATTGCCGGAGACGTTTTACACCGCATACGGCTCCCTGAAACAGCTTCGGATGGATGACCCGGAAGTGGAGTCTGTTCTGGTCCGAGCGGCTACCAGCGGTGTCGGGGTCGCCTTTGCCCGGCTGATGAAGGGTGCCTACCCCGAACTGCGGCTCGTGGGGAGCTGCCGGAACCTGGAGAAGGAAGAAAAGCTGAAAGAGGCCGGGTTCGATGCGGTCATCCTCGACCGGGACAACACCTTGCAGACGAACGAATCCTTCGACCGGGTACTCGAACTGGTGGGCCCTGCCAGCCTGCGGGACACGTTCTCACACGTCAGAGAAAACGGGATTGTCTGTGTGACCGGTCTGCTCGGAGGACAATGGACCCTGCCGGACTTCGACCCCCTCGAGGACCTGCCGGTGAACGGCTATGTCACCGGTTTCCACAGTGGCAATGTAACCGAGGAAAAGCTCCAGGAGATGCTTGACTTCGTCGCCCGGTTCGACGTCGATGCGGCACCGGAAAAAGTATTTCGCTTCCCGAATGTGGCCGGTGCACACGCCTTCCTCGAGAGCGGAAATAGTTTTGGGAAAACCGTCGTTCTGATCGACGAGGTATAAAAACCATCCCCCCGGGGGGCTTGTGACACCCCTGCAACAAGCCTATGATGGATGGTAACACTATGAATATAAAAGGGGAGTACAGTATGCATATTCCTGAAAACTATCTGAGCCCTGAGACCTGTGCGGTCATGGCGGCTGCCATGGTGCCGGTCTGGTACAAATCGGTCAAGAAGGTCCGTGAGACCATCCCGAAGGACAAGATCCCGCTCATCGGTATCCTGGCGGCGTTCTCGTTCCTCGGCATGATGTTCAATATCCCCATCCCCGGGGGCACGACGGGGCACGCGGTCGGAGGTACGCTCATCGCACTCTTGCTAGGGCCGGAAGCGGCCTGTATCGCGGTGACCATCGCCCTGTTCCTGCAGGCGCTCCTGTTTGGTGACGGCGGCATCCTGGCCTTCGGCGCCAACTGCTTCAACATGGCCTTTGTCCTGCCCTTCACCGGACACGCGATCTATCACTTCCTGAAAGACAGGATCAAATCGCCCTCCGGCAAGTACATCGCCGCTGCCGTCGGTGCCTATGTCGGCATCAACGCCGCAGCTCTCTGCGCCGCCATCGAGTTCGGCATCCAGCCGTACCTCTTCCATGACGCCGCCGGGAACGCGCTCTACTGCCCGTACGGCCTGTCCGTCTCCATCCCGGCCATGATGTTCGGCCACCTGACCATCGCCGGTATTGCGGAGGTCATCTACACGGTCGCCATCTTCGCGTTCGTGACACGCACGGTCCCGAACATGGCCTATGCGGAAAAGGCGAAAGTCGACGCGAAATCGCTGAGACCCATCCTCATCCTTCTCGCCGTCCTTGTGATCGCCGTTCCTCTCGGCCTGCTGGCCGAAGGCACCGCCTGGGGCGAATGGGGTGCCGATGAGATCGCGGAAGTCGTCACAGCCGGCTCCGCCCTCGGCTATATCCCGTATTTCCTTGAAAACGGCTTTGAGCTCTCGGTCCTGTTCCCGGACTACACGATGAGCGGACTTCCGGACTGGTTTGCGTACATCCTTTCTGCTATAATTGGTGTCGCGCTGTCGTTCATCATTTTCCGTCTCTTCGCGAATACCGCGAAAACGAAGACCGATTATGGTGACAAGGACGAACCTACGGAAACGCCTACTGAGGCCTGAACCACCGCAGCTTCCGGCATCGCCGGGAGCTGCTTGTTTATCTGATCGAAAGGAGGGTGCCCATGGGACCCAATATCCCGTCCTGGATGGCGGAACCGGAAGCGTATTCCGCGCCGAAGGATTCCGATGGCTTTCTGGCGAGAAGCGCACTGTCTGTCCTGGGCGTCCTCTCGAAGATCCGGGAGACCTCTCAGCGCGGCCTGCGCTGGGCGAGCCCCGCGGTCATGCTGCTGACGGTCTTCATCCTCATCGTGCTCATGGCCCTCTCGAAAAACATGATCTTCACCTACGTGGTGCTGGCAGAGATGCTCATCGCGTCCCTGTTCCTCAGCGGGAAGGCGCTGGCCCGAAGCATGAAGACCTCGTTCTCAGCCATGCTCCTGTCGCTGATCCTGCTCCTGCCGGCAGCGCTGAGCGGCGCGCCCCGCACCATGCTGACGGTGTCCATCAAAGTCTTTATCTCGGTGGCCCTTCTGAACCTGGTGTCCCAGACCATGCCCTTCAACCGCATCACGGAAAGCTTCAAAGCCTTCCATGTGCCGGACCTGTTCATTTTCACGCTGGACATCACCCTCAAGTACATCGTGCTCCTCGGCGATGTATGCGTGAACATGCTGAACGCCCTGCGGCTCCGCTCGGTCGGGAAGAACCGTGAGAAGGGGAAGAGCCTCTCCGGCATCCTCGGCGTCACGTTCCTCAAGTCCCGGGAGATGGCGGACGACATGTACGACGCCATGGCCTGCCGGGGGTTCGAAGGGGAATACGTCAAGTCGAAACAGCGGTCCCTCGGATGGAAAGACGCCGTCACGGTCCTGTTCCTCGCGGGGATGATCGCACTGTTTATCTATACTCAGCACGCCATTCTGGCGATATCACAGTAAAGGAGGGTCGACCATGGCACCATTGTTTTCACTGGACAACGTCTGTTTTGCCTATGACGGGCACATCGCCCTCAAATACGTGACCCTCGATATCGAAAAGGGGGAGACCGTGGTCTTCCAGGGCCCGAACGGCTGCGGGAAGTCCACCCTCATGAAACTCCTCAACGGCCTCGTGTTCGCAGAGGAGGGGACGTACCGGTTCGACGGCGATGAGATCACGGAAAAAACGCTGAAGAACTCGACGTTCTCCAAACAGTTCCACCAGCGGGTGGGCTTCATCTTCCAGAACTCCGACGTCCAGCTGTTCTGCAGCAACGTGGAGGAGGAAGTCTCTTTCGGACCCCGGCAGATGGGGCTCTCCGAAGAAGTGGTGAAACAGCGGACCGACGACGTCATCGCACTGCTCGACATCGAACATCTGCGGGACCGGGCGCCGTACCACCTGAGCGGCGGCGAGAAACGGAAAGTCGCCATCGCGTGCATCCTCTCCATGAACCCGGAAGCGCTGGTGCTGGACGAACCTCTCGCCGGCCTCGACCGGAAGACCCAGGAGTGGCTCGTCGGGTTCCTGCTCGACCTGAAGAAGGCGGGGAAGACCCTCATCGTCTCCACCCACAACGACGAACTGGCCCGTACACTGGCCGACCGGCTCGTGGTCATGGGGGACGACCACACCATCGAATCGATCACATCCAATTGAGCGGTTGTAAACAGCCGCTCTTTTGTTATATAATTAGGGTCAACTAAAAGGAGAACGATGCGTATGGCAACTCAGAAAACCGTCGGGATGATCTCCCTCGGGTGTCCCAAGAATCAGGTCGACGCGGAGCTCATGCTGGACAAACTGGCACGGGCCGGCTTCGCCATTTCCGGGGACGTCGAGGGCTGTGACGCGGTCATCGTCAACACCTGCGGTTTCATTGAGGCAGCCAAAGTGGAGGCCATCGAGAACATCCTCGACATGGCGGAGTACAAGAAGTCCGGGGACATCCGAAAGCTGATCGTCACGGGCTGTCTGTCGGAACGCTACCGGTTCGACATCATGAAAGAGATGCCGGAGGTCGACGCGGTCGTCGGCATCGGGGAGAACGGGCGCATCGTGGAGATCGTCGACGAGGTGCTCGGAGGCGACCTGGTCGAAGCGTTCGCCGACAAGGAACTCCTGCCGCTGACCGGCGGGCGCATCCTGACGACGCCGGACTACTGGGCGTACCTCAAGATCGGCGACGGCTGCTCCAACAACTGCGCGTTCTGCGCCATCCCCGAGATCCGCGGAAAGTTCCGCAGCCGGTCCATCGAGGACATCGTGGACGAGGCGAAGACCCTGGCGGCGCAGGGCGTCAAAGAAGTGGTCCTCATCTCACAGGACACCTCGCTCTACGGCCGCGACCTCTACAAGGAGAACAAACTGCCCGAACTCCTGACCGCCGTGTCCGAAGTCGAGGGCATCGAATGGATCCGCTTCCTCTACTGTTACCCCGAACGCATCGGCGATGAACTGCTCGACGTCATGGCGACCAACCCCAAAGTCTGCCACTACCTCGACATCCCGCTGCAGCACGCGGACAAGTCTGTCCTGCGCGGCATGCATCGCCCCGGAGACCGGGAGACCTTTGAGGCGCTCATCCGGAAGATCCGGGAAAAGGTGCCGGATATGGTCATCCGCACGACGGTCATGACGGGCTTCCCCGGCGAGACCGATGAGCAGTTCGAAGAGCTCGCGGAATTCGTGAAGACCTGCCGCTTCGACAACCTCGGCTGCTTCGCGTTCTCCCCGGAAGAGGGGACCGTGGCGGCGGAGATGGATGGCCAGCTCGACGAAGAGGTGAAGGTCCATCGCCAGGACCTCATCATGCAGCTCCAGCACGAGATCGTTCTCGAAAATCATAAAAAGTTCCTCGGAAAGACTTTGAAAGTCCTCGTGGACGCGTATAATACTTATGACGACACTTATGTCGGACGCTTTTACGGGCAGGTCCCGGACATCGACGGGACGGTCCTGTTCTCGAGTCTGCGGGAACTGACGCCCGGCGAATTCGTGGATGTGACAGTCCTCGGCTTCGATGAATACGATCTGACCGGCAAGGCACTCTGATCCGCCGGCAGTTAGGGAGGCAATACCATGAACATACCCAACATCCTGACAGTGACCCGCATCGTCCTGAGCCCCGTGGTCCTGCTCGTCTATATGCTGATCTTCCCGGGCCATTACCTGGCGGCGACCATCCTTTACTTCATCGCCGGCATGACCGATTTCTTTGACGGCAAGATCGCCCGCAGAGACAACCTCATCACGAACTTCGGCAAGTTCACCGACCCGCTGGCGGACAAGATGCTGACGACGGCCGTCTACCTGGCCCTCATCTCGAACGGGTACTGCAACGTCTGGATCCTGTTCATCATCCTGTTCCGCGAGTTCGGCGTGAGCTCCATCCGCCTCGTGGCCTCCAGCCAGGGCGTGGTCATCCCCGCCAACATGTGGGGCAAAGTGAAGACCTTCACCATGATGATGTTCACCGGGTTCATCTTCCTGCTGCTCTCGCTCCGCTTCGACTTCGGCGTCCTGCCCGAGGGCTTCCCTCTGGAGACCGTCGCGAGCATCCTTCTGTGGATCACGGCCATCCTGACCGCCATCTCCGGCATCACCTACATCCGGGAAGGCACCAAGGTCATCGACTTTTCCAAGTAAACCAACTCAGTTAAGGAGTATTCTATATGCAAGTATTCAACACTCTGACCCGCAAAAAGGAAGAACTCGTTCCCCAGACCCCCGGAGAGCTGAAGATCTACTGCTGCGGACCCACGGTCTACAACTATATCCACATCGGCAACTCCCGTCCGCTCTGTGTGTTCGACGTGTTCCGCCGCTACCTCGAGTACCGGGGTTACAAGGTCACGTTCGTGCAGAACTTCACGGACATCGATGACAAGATCATCAACCGCGCCAATGAAGAGGGCTCGGACTACAAGACCATCTCGGAGAAATACATCGAAGAGTACTGGAAAGACGCCGACGGTCTGAACGTGCGCCGTGCGGACATCCATCCGCGCGCGACGGAGGTCATGGATGAGATCATCGACATCATCCAGACCCTCATCGACAAGGGCCACGCCTATGTCGTCGAGAACGGCGACGTCTATTTCGTCACGTCCTCCTGCCGCGGCTACGGCAAACTGTCCCACCAGCCCCTCGACGAACTGCAGGCCGGCGCGCGCATCAACATCGGCGAACTCAAGAAAGAGCCGATGGACTTCGCGCTGTGGAAAGCCGCCAAACCCGGCGAGCCCTACTGGGAGAGCCCCTGGG
>JAEIGA010017823.1_pt1 | contig 10814 bp, 12 predicted proteins | sample 9270691 | NCBI WGS metagenome assembly JAEIGA01 (sample SAMN17057246, study PRJNA624740) | gut metagenome | biome: biome; isolation source: fecal sample | host: Bos grunniens | place: China: Xizang | collected 2019 | reverse complement strand
TAGCAATTTATGTTTAGTTTCTCGGTTGGAGCACAATCGTGTAATACTGTTGGCCCGTTTCAAGATTGAATTTGTGAACACTTTGGCATTCAGGATGGAAAACCAGATGCCACAATTATACATTTGTAGCGATATCCATATACAGTTTGAATGCCCTGCATATCATCGGATGTGTGAATGTGAACATCAGATATGGAGGATTGATGCGCCGGATTTTCACTTCACGCAGGGAGGACTGTACGGTCACATCCCCAATTCGTATGAAGCCGTCATTGTTTGAAACCGATCCGTCGTATGCGCCAATCTGCACAAGATTGAAAGAGTCCTTCATGATGTTAGCAAAAGTATCTTCTGCCAGACCGGTCATTTCGCTGTCGGTACTGTATAGATAGGTTGCACGGCTTTCAAGCCCGATGGCGCTTGTGCCTGAGATACAGGCTGCTCCAGGGCGTATGAACAGCGTATGTGAGAAGCGCTTTCCAGGGTTATTCTGACAATAAAAAGATCTGATATTCCCAGAAAGATAAAGTGGCATCCACCATTCGATGGCAGAGATCAGCTCTGTCGTAGACCTGTCTAGGGTATGAATAATACGAATCTTTACATCTTTGCGGATCAGCTCGATCAGCAGTGCTTTCAGGACAAGCCGGTAATCCCTGTCCATCCAGTCCATCGATTGGTCAGAGTACAGGAGCAATTCCTTCTCATTGTTTTGGATGAATTCTATCAGAAACCGCATCACTGCAGACTGGATTCCGCCGATACCGACATATCTCTGATCATTGCTCCATTCTGCTTCACTATCGTTCTTTTGAAAATCTTCCAAAATTTTTTTGATATCGTATTCCTCTGAAGAGATAGTCCGGGTTGCATGGATGATTTCATCGACCGAAGTGATCGTTTTCATCAGCTCTTCTGCAGCAAGATACACAGTTGCTGTTTCAGATCCGAAAAGCCATTTGCGCAATGCATCTGCACCGCCTTTTTCTAACAGCTCTTCCGGCGGAATGGTTGTAAGTTTTGATACTTCAGAGAGTTTTTCCTCTGAAAGGATGCTGTTTTTGAGTGATACACAGATTTGTGTCAGATAAGCAGAATGAAACCGCGGGACCCGTTCTCCCCTGCGGAGCCTGCTGATATAGGATGGATCAAGGCCGGCTTCGCATCCCAATCTTCGATTGCTCAGGCCGATGGTTTTCATCAGGTGGTCGAGGTGTTCTGAAAAGACGGTTGCTGTCAGCACTGTCTGACGGCCAACGTCAGTATCTGCGCCTTTTTTCTTTTGATAGGTCCTAACATAGGGGGGCTCATCTTTATAGAGCCAGTCAATGAGCTTTGTTTTCAGTACTTCATCATTGTCGCGAAGCATTGCGCCGCAAAGCATGCGGAGATCACTGGAGAGGTCTCTCTGACGCGCAATTTTGATTAGACCATCGGTAAGACAGCTAATCGTCGGGCTGGCAGGCGGAGGTGTTCTGACACCATTTTTGATCCGGCTCAGGTTTGATGGTGTGCAGCCGCCGGCCTTGGCGACATCCGTGATGGTTATATTCAAGGTATCCAGTACTGTTTTAATCCGATTCGATAACATTCTATCAATCCCCATATAAATACTATGTTGACAGACTTTTTATGATGGTTTCTTCAACGGTGTCTTTAAAATGATTATTACAGAACATGACAGATTTGTCACGTGCCAAAAAAATGACACAGCTATATAGTGAAATAACGTTATGATATCATGATGCTAGGAACTAGTACGTCATATGTATTTTAAGGAGGGTAAGGTGAAAAAGGCGATATCTATGATGGTATGCATTGCAATCTTGTATGCATCTGTTTTCACTCTAGCATCCTGCGGAAAAGACAACACTGACTATGAGCATCTGCGTGAAGTATCCTGGGAGGGTACAGAACTTACGATCACGCTTGGAACGAATAAGAGTACAGGGTGTGAATGGAATACAATTCCGGAGGATGATTCCGTGATTGGCTACTCGGTCAACCGGGTTTTTCATCTGGCTGACAGTCAGGTCAAAGAAGGCAATGCGATTGGCAGTCTGGAAGCGGGGTTTGAGGGAAAAGGTGCCGGGACAAGCCGCGTTATATGTACGACCCCTGTAGGATGGGATGGTACCGGGGATGGTCTCGTTTACATTGTTACCGTTACCGTCAATGAGGACGGAACCATTGCAAATGCAGAGGGAGAAGAATCTGATACGGTTCCTGCGGATGATGCGGCCCTGACAGAAGAGGCAGATCCAGGCACGACGGAAACAACTGCTCAAGCAGAAGAAACGGAACCGACAATTGAAGCGTATTTTTTGGAGCATCCGGATAAATTGGAAACGATGAAGCAATCCTTTAACGAGGATGAAAACTATAATCAAATGGCGGAACTGGATGTTGAAGCGAAAGACAATACGTTATCATTCATATACAAGTTTAAAGAAACCTATTCAGATGAGCAGGTCGAACAGTTCAGAACAAGTCTTGAAGAGGGAATAGGAGAAGAAACACCAGACGATCTGAAACAGATTATACAGGATATTGAAGAAGAGTGTGGTGTGAGCAATATAAAACTTTATATGGTATATCTAAACGGAGACGGAACTGAAATTTATGGCAACACCTTTGAATAAAGCTTCCCTGATTGTTCGAAAACAGCTGATTCGTTTTGAAATTGTTTTATGGAGGAAAATATGAAAAAGTGTTTTATGATTCTCATTTCTGTATTGATAATCCTGACGATGGTTGCATGTGGCTCTTCGCCCGATACAGCGGTACAGGATGTGTCTCAGGGAACCGGCGAGGTACAGGCAGAAGCCGTGAGTGTCGGGGATGAAGGTGACCAGGCGGTGCAGGAGGATGCACAGGAAAGTGAGACAGAAGTACATCCTTATGCATGGCTCGGCCTTCAGGATATTCCTGCCTGCAATTACCTTGACAATCTGGCGGCAAGGCATTACATCAAGAAATCTGATGTGTATATTGCCGGTATGTCTTATGTCAGTGAAGAAACCAATGCTGTAGATGGGATTAATACATATAAGAAGAATGAAAACAGCTTGGTATATTCCATTGACGGCAAGGCCTATTCTATAAATGAAGACAACAAGTCATATATGGAAATGGATATGGCGGATATCGCAGATTCTGCAGAGGAAAGCAGTATTTCCGCCATGGAGAACGGGACCAATATATACGGCCGGAATCTGGTAGGAACAGGCTCGGAAGTGATACCGATCTACAGCGATGAAACAGGAGACAAAGATGAATATGAGTATTATGAATATAACTACCCTGAAGCAGAAGAAGCTACTGACACCTCAGAAACTGAACGCTTTTATCTGAAGGACGGAGATGTATTTGCTATATATACAAAGATCACTATGGGTGACACCGTAATAGAAAGTACTGAAGTCATAAAAGAAATGTCAGGAGATATTCCTGAGGGAACATTTGATGTGCCGGATCTTTCAGGCTATGAGAAGATAGAGTTTTAATTCAGGATACAGTTCCCAATTTTTAAAAAGGTCGAAAATTTGGAATTATTACATTCTCAGAAACACTTCGCAAAAGGCGTATTTTTCGAAAAAATTAAAAGTGCCGACAAGATAGAATGGCAACGCTACCATTGCATTACAGTTTATCATTATGTCGGCACTTTGGTCTTACTGGTCTATCTGATCAGCGTCAAATTCTTTGCTCTGGATCAGTTCAGTAAACAACTCCACAACTTTAATTACATTCTCTTGTGCGTGCTCCGGCAGATGATGCCATTTATCAATTAGTTCCATTTCTTTGCATGTTAATTCCATGTAGCTTCTCATTTCAATAGAACTCCAATAACGAGATACACATTAGTAATAACATGATATATAACATTAATATAAACCCGCTTCCTTTCTGGGTTTGTGGACGCGGTGAGTATTCGAGGTCTCCGCTCCGGTCGTCGCAGTTCCGATGTCCACCGGACATCGTGCGACGTCTCGCGCTATTTTTGATTCGCTGAAATGCAGTGTTTATGCGGCTTTGCGTTATGGTGGTTTACTGCCTTGGGTCCCCAATTAGGTCCCCTGGAGAATGAGTATCCTGGAGGTTGTGTGAATGTGACTGATAAATTGTTATAATGAGTTCAGGGGAATAATAATGGATGATTTAGAACTCTATAAAAAACTTGGAACGCTTACAAAGAACAAGAAACAGTGGGAGACAAGTATTCCATATGTTTCATCTCTCCTTACATATGACTCTGTTAAAATACAGGCTAAGGTACTATGGCTTCTTGGTGAAATGGGGCTTGTACATACCCTTTTGATACAGGATGCAGTCCCGGGTATCGCATCATTCTGCGACAGTCCGGTTCCGCTTTTGAGAGAACGTGCGGTGAATGCTCTGGGAAGGATCGGGCGTGGTGACTATCGATTGATCGAAGTGTTTTGGGAAGATCTATTCCGATTTGCCTCCGACGAGGATCCGGGGGTACGGCTGAGCTTTATCTGGGCGTCAGAAAACATCGCTACGAACACACCAGATCCTTATGAGAAACATATGTCTATCTTTGAGAAATTATTGTATGATATAGATGACAAAGTCAGAATGGAAGCACCGGAAATCTTCCGTGTTCTTGGAAAGCGCAGGCCGGAGTTCGTCAGGCCATATTTGAATAGGCTGCAGCGAATAGCGGAAACTGACCAAAACCGTGTCGTAAGAATCCATTGTATGGGAGCAATTAAGTCAACACTAATTTGGGATTTGGAGGAATAGCGGATGAAGGAAGAATGCTTAATATGTAAAGCTCCCCTGGAATACCTTGAGACGGACGTTCTCATGGAGTGCGAGATTTGCCATAAAAAAGAAAACAGCAAGACAAGATGCGAGAATGGGCATTATGTATGTAGCGATTGTCACACACAGGGGCTTGACTCCATTATCGGAGTATGCATGACGGATCATTCCAAGAATCCGATAGACATTATCGAAAAGATGATGGTAATGCCGTTCTGCCATATGCATGGACCGGAACATCATGTTATGGTCGGGTCTGCCCTGCTGACTGCATATAAAAATGCAGGTGGAGACATTGACCTTCACAGTGCATTGATAGAAATGATGAATCGCGGAAAAAGCGTTCCCGGCGGTGCCTGCGGTTTTTGGGGAGCCTGTGGGGCAGGAATCAGTTCAGGGATGTTTATATCAATTATTTCGAAGTCCACACCGTTGGCTAACGAGCCCTTTGCATTATCCCACCAGATGACAGCAAAATCTCTTGGCACAATCGGGGAGATCGGTGGTCCGCGCTGCTGCAAGAGGGATTCATTCCTGTCCATCCTTGCAGCTGTAGATTTTGTGAAAGACCACTTTGGCGTTGAGATGGAAAGGCCAGAGGTCATGTGCCGCTTTTCAGCTCAAAACAATCAGTGCATCGGTAAACGATGTCCATTCTCCAAATCGAATCATTGATACAATTTCCGGACCCGTATAGTATAGTAGGTGAAAGGAGGATTATCGTGGGAAAAGCAGAAAAACGGTCTCTGATTGATGTTCATTTGCATTATGCCATTCCAGAATATTTTGATTATCTTGAAAAGAACAATGCCTTATTTGAGGACAGCATTCTTTTGCCAAGGAAGAGCAACGAAGAAATGCTGCAGATGATGGATGATTCGGGAACGGATCTTGCAGTGATCACTCTGTCATCTCCACAGCCATATTATCAGGGTGGGGAAGAGGAAGGTATTAAAATATGCAGAAAACTGAATGAAGCGGCTGCAGCATTGCAGAGACAATATCCGGATCGTTTCCGTTTTCATGCGGTACTTCCGTTGCCTAATGTGCAAGCAGCGATTGAAGAAGCAATTTATGCATTAGATGAACTTGGTGCGGTCGGGATCAAGCTTGCCAGCAATGCGCGGGGCCAGTATTTGGGCGACCCGGCATTAGATCCGCTTTTTCAGGTATTGCATGACCGCTGGGCAATCATTAACATTCATCCACACCGGCCGGATGGGTTAAGAGATGATTTGTTTTCTGCAAAGATCATACCTGTGTTCGAGTTTTTCGCTGACACAACCCGTGCTGTTTTGAATATGATGGGGCATGGCATCATGGAACGTTATCACCAATTAAAGATCATCGTTCCGCACAGTGGCGCTTTCCTGGCAAATATTGCCGACCGGGGAGAAGAGTTCGTTCCTCTGTTAAAACGTCTGGGAGTCTTAGAGGAAGAACTTTACGTCAAAGAAAACCTGAGCCGTTTCTATTATGACATGGCCGGTAATCCGATTCCGGATCTTTTGCCGCTGTTGCTAAGGTTTGTTCCGGCAAGTCATATCCTGTATGGCAGTGATTATCCGTTTACTCCAAAACAGAAAAGCATTGATCGCGTTGCTGATATCAGAGCATTTCTGGATTCGGATCCGAAACTCTCGCCGTATCGGGAAATGTTCTTCCATGAAAACGCGGAACGGTTGTATAAGTTTCACTAGCCAGTGACTGCATCCTTTGCTAAAGAGAGGGACAATAACATAGAATGATAATATCCGAAGAATACAAAAGACTGATGTTTTATAATGAACTTCCGGAACGTTTTCGGGCAGGAGATTTCGGCCTGTTAGAAGACGAAATAGCGACCCTGAGAGGCTTCGTGGACAGTTTTTATGCCTCTGTTGAAGATCATGGATGTGTGACTTTGGAGGATTTCACTGAATTCATGGATTTTCTGGCAGTGATTCGGGATGCCGATAGCGATGTGGTCCAGAATATTATAGCGGAGGTGTTTATGAAGAGTGCTGAGATCCGAAATCGGCTGTCACGATCATCCATGAATATCTAAAAACCGGACTGCAGGCGCTGGTTACAAGCCTAAACAGAATTGTTGGAAAAGAGGAAATAATAAGGCGATGGACGGGAATACATTTTACTTTCAATGGGAAGCTTTATTGATCGAAACATTACAGAGCCGGATGGGAGACGCGGCGGTCGCAGTGGCATCATTTTTTACTCTGTTCGGGGAAGAAGTGATCATGATCGCGGTACTCGGATTTTTGTATTGGGTATATGATAAACAGTTTGCCAGATTTGTCGGGACGAACATTATGGTCGGTCTGATTGTTAATCCGATGATCAAAAATGTGGTGTTTCGAAGAAGACCGTATTTTGATATAGCTGGTGTCAGTTGTCTGAAGCCGGTAGACGGCAGTGCAGGGATCTATGATATCGCAGCGCAGGGATACTCATTTCCGAGCGGACATACGCTGAATGCGACGATTCTGTATGGTTCGCTGCCGAAATATAAGAGAAATCGTGTTTTGATCGTGCTTGGTATTGCGCTGCCGCTTTTGGTCGGTGCTTCACGTGTGATACTTGGCGTGCATTTTCCGACCGATGTAATGGCCGGTTGGATTTTTGGTACGGTGATCCTTTTTTTGGTGTCCTATCTGCAGACGCACATCAAACGGCAGAATCTGTTCCATCTGATCTTATTTTTGATTGCCTGCGTCGGGTCGATCTATTGCAGGACGGAAGATTATTATACGGGGCTTGGCATCATGGCCGGATTCTTTTTGTCGATTCCGTTTGAAGAACGGTTTGTAAAGTTTGCGCCGACACGAAAAATCCTCCCGGCAGTCCTTAGGATCGCGGGAGGCTTTGTCCTGTATTTTGTTTTAAATATGCTGTTGAAACTGCCATTTTCAGATGCGTTCTTAGATGCAGCAACAATGCCGGCTTTTCTGGTCCGTAGCGTGCGATATGCGGTGATCCTGTTTGTGCTGCTTGGCGTGTATCCGATGTTGTTTGGATGTATCAGGAAAGCAGAACGATAAGAATCATGTCAAAAATAGTATAACAATAGATAAAGGAAGAGCCGGCGACCATTGGTTGCCGGCGTTTGAAAATGAAAAAGAGTTAAGTTATTGCCTTGTTGGCTTTATATCGAAAGGTTTTGGGGAGGTTGTTTCTCTTTCGATGGTGTTATGATACGATAAGAATATGAACAAGCAATGTTTAAAATGTTAAGAAAATGTGTTTTTGAATTATTACGGGATAAATGAAATTGAAAATCCGTTTAATTAATGAAGGTAAGATGATCTTATTCACTGCCGCGCTCGGCGCCGTGGCGGGTACCGTGATCTGGTGGTATTTAAAGGCTGTGTCCGTTTGCACCGGCCTCTTGTGGGAAAAACTTCCAGCAGCGATCCATTTTGCGGTATTTCCGGTCATCATGTGCGCAGCAGGCGGTCTTTTGATCGGTCTGGTACATAAGTATCTGGGTGATTATCCGGAAGAACTGCCGGTGGTGATGGGCAAGATCAAACAGCAGAAACATTATGATTACAAGCCGATGGCAGTGATGCTTGTGGCATCATTTCTCCCGCTGGTCTTTGGTGGCAGCATAGGCCCGGAGGCCGGGATGACCGGTGTGATCGCAGGGCTTTGCTGTTGGGTCGGCGATAACGTCAAATATGCGAAAGAACGGCAGCAGGAGTATTCGGAGATCGGCGAAGCAGTCACGTTGGGCGTGATCTTTCACGCACCGCTGTTTGGTGTATTTGCCGTAGAAGAAGAGAATCTGAATGCGGACACGTCGAAGATCTTGCTTCCGAAGCCAATGAAGTTCGTCCTGTATGGCATCGCGATTGGAGCAGCGATGCTGGTGTTTCGGATCTTCGGTAATATTTTCGGTCATGCTGGCGGGATTCCCCGCTTTTCGGATGTCGTGATGTCGTGGCAGGACTATGTCATGCTGCTTGTTTATATTCCGGCAGGCACGCTGCTTTTCGCATTTTTCTGTCTGTGTGAGAAATGCACCGGCTTTGTGGCCGGAAAGCTTCCACTGATCATGCGTGAGATTGCCGGCGGGATTCTGATCGGTGTGATCGGCATGCTTTTGCCGGTGGTCTTATTTTCCGGTGAAGAACAGCTGGCGGAAATGACAGGTGCATTTTTCAGATTTACGCCCTGGATACTGATCGGAGTCTGTCTGCTAAAAGTATTTTTGACAACATTTTCCATTCATTTCGGTTTTAAGGGAGGGCATTTCTTCCCGGTAATCTTTGCGGCAGCCTGTCTGGGATTCGGAATCGCCATGGCTGTATTCCCCGCGCACACGGCGGATCATGTCGTATTTGCTGCGGGAGTCGTGATGGCGGCCACGTTCGGTGCGCAGATCAAGAAGCCGCTTGCGGTGACCATGCTGACGCTATTGTGTTTTCCGGTAAAAATGATTCCTTTTATATTCTTTGCTGCTGTTGTTGGGAAATGGTTGGCCTGCCTATTTGAAAAACAGTCAATGGATTCCAAATCTGGTACGGCATTGCCTTAGGACGAAACAGAAAGGATTTAGAGTATGACAATTTGCTATTTTACTGCCACCGGAAACTGCCTATATGTTGCAAGAAAACTCGGCGGAAAACTCCTGTCGATCCCTCAGTTGATGAAGCAGGATGATATTATAATTGAAGATGATGCAGTCGGTATAGTGGCTCCGGTTTATGCTGTAGAGATGCCGATGATGGTTAAAGCTTTTTTGGAAAAAGCAAAGATAAAGACAGAATACTTTTTCTTTATTTACACATACGGAATGGGGTATGCAGAAGCTTTCACGCATGTAGCTGTGACTGCACAAAAGGTAGGACTTAGACTTGACTATATCAATGCGATTATTATGGTGGACAACTATCTGCCGTTCTTTGATATGAAAGACCAGATTGAAACGCTTCCGGAGAAAAATGTAGAAGGTCAGATCAATCAGGTTATAACAGACATCTCAGAACGCAAACGAAAAGAGATTCATCCAACCGAGGAAAATCTTATTGAGATGGATCGGTGGACAAGAACACATGCGGCTAATATTTTAAAGAAAGACACTGCCTTAGGCTATACCGTAAATGATGACTGTATCAGATGCGGGATATGTGCAAGAGTTTGTCCTGCGAACAATATTACAGTTGCTGATGATGGCGTTGTTTTTTCTGACCACTGTGAAGTCTGTTATGCTTGTCTGCATAACTGCCCGAAGAGTGCAATCCATATGGAACTTGAGGCCGGGACGATGCATTTCAGGAATGAACATGTGACGCTTACGGATATCATTCAGGCGAATGAATGAGGAAAATAATCCTGCATGAATACAATGAAATGATGGAAAGTGTATGAACGATATGAAAGTAATTGATTTAACCCATGCGATTGAAAGTTCCATGCCGGTTTACCCGGGTACCGAGCGGCCGTCTTTTGAAACTGTCAACACCTATGAAAAAGACGGATTTAAGGAAACAAGGATTTCCATGTATTCGCATACAGGAACACATATGGATCCTCCTGCGCACATTTTCCGGGACAGGACGACATTGGATGCTTTTCCTCCGGATCAGTTTATCGGGAAAGCGCTGGTGATTGACTGCACTTCATTAGATGAAGGCGAGCCAATCACAATGGAGCATTTGCTGGCTTACGGAGAAAAGGTAAAAGCCGCTGATTTTCTGTTGTTCCATCTTGGATGGGATGAACGCTGGGGCACAAAGGAATACTTTGGAGATTACCCATGTATTGATGATTCTGTACTGGATTACATTCTTCAAGGGTCATATAAAGGAATCGGATTTGACGTGATCGGCCTTGATCCTGTTGCAGATGTTAATCTGACACGTCACAAAAAGCTGTTTCAAAACAAGGATATTGTCAACATAGAAAACCTCTGCAATCTGGGAAAGTGCGGTTCTGAGCTTTTTTGGTTCAGCTGCTTTCCGTTGAAGCTCACAGATTGTGACGGGTCACCGATTCGTGCGGTTGCGTGGTTTGAATAATAT
>JAEIGA010017822.1_pt1 | contig 10814 bp, 10 predicted proteins | sample 9270691 | NCBI WGS metagenome assembly JAEIGA01 (sample SAMN17057246, study PRJNA624740) | gut metagenome | biome: biome; isolation source: fecal sample | host: Bos grunniens | place: China: Xizang | collected 2019 | reverse complement strand
GCCACCAAGGCTCTGCTGACCTCCGGCACCTTCTCCATCTTCTCCGAAGTGCCCGGCCTGTACGGCGGCGCTGAGTTCGGCCAGCAGTGGTGGGGCGGCATTCCCATGACTTCCGCGCTGAACGACACTCCCTTCTACCCCAACTCCCTGGCTAACTACGGCTGCGGCAACTGGGTTATCAGCGCTGAGACCGAGTATCCCGAACTGTGTGTCGCTCTGGCTGACCTGCACTTCGTGGACAACAGAGTTGGCGCTCTGCTGAGCGGCTCTCCCTCCAAGGTCGACATCGCTAACGATCCCGACATCGGCTACGGCATCACCACCGGCTGGTACTGGAATGCTGACGAGAACCGTTCCGTGTTCCCCGAGTGGGAAGCTAACAAGGAAGCTTACACCGATCAGAACTACTGGGTCTTCGAGAACATCACCCTGTGGTACAACGGTTCCTTCGACGTTCAGTTCGACACCTACAACGGTCTGGACGAGAACGGCGTTAAGGTTCAGTTCTACGATAAGGACCTGGGCGAGTACGACGTTAACAAGTCCGCTGCCAAGCGCCGCGAGTATCCCAACTTCAACGATCAGTACAGCTATCAGTATCAGTATGTTGCTCAGAACTGCTGGGGCCAGTATATGACTGACGAAGTCATGCCCAAGGTTATGTACTTCGATGCAGACACCACTGCCCGCATCGCTGACCTGCAGGCTCTGATCAAGCCCTACATCGAGCAGAACCTGGCTGAGTTCATCACCGGCCGTAAGGAACTGAACGATGCTAACCTGGAAGCTTACTTCGCCGGCCTGGAAGCCCTGGGTGCTGACGAGTACGTGCAGATCTACCAGGAGTACTGGGAATCTCTGAACGGCTAATTCCTAATTTGTCATCCTAATTTTTCACTGCTTTTACTTTTCCCCCGGGGGGCTGCCTGCGGCAGCCCCCCACACTTATACCTGAACCTTGAAAGAGGGATCCCTATGAGCAAACTTTTTGATTTAGACAGCAAATTCATGCAGAAAGCCACGAAATTTGGCGATCTTGTATTTTTGAATATTCTGACGGTGATCTGCTGCATTCCCGTCATTACCATCGGCCCTGCCTTCACGGCGATGCACTATACCCTGCTGAAGCTCTACCGGGATGAGGAAGGCGGTCTGTTCAAGACCTATTTCCACAGCTTTTTCGGCAATCTCCGTCAGGGCATCCTGCTGACGCTGGTGTATCTGGTGTATTTCGGCATTCTGGTACTTAATTACCAGCTTGGCCGCCGCACCGAGAATGTGATGCGCATCGTGCTGTATGTGCTGCCCTTCTTTGCGCTGGTGGGTGGTATGAGCCTGTGCTGGCTCTTCCCCATGCTGTCCCGCTACAGCAATACCATCATTGGCACCATCAAAACGACGCTGGCCGCTACCCTGGCCCACCCCTTTAAGTCGCTGATGATGACGGCGCTGATGATCGCGCCTTTCCTGATCCTGCTGCTGACCAACTGGGGCGTGCCCATCCTCATGACCATCGGACTGAGTCTGTGCGGCTACCTGCGGGTGATGCTGTACGATCCTACCTTTAAAATGCTGGAAAGAGTCAGAGATCCGGAGGAGGACGAAGAGGACTCCGAGGAAGACGCTGAGGAAGAATAAGTTGAAAAAATCAGCGGCGCTGCTTGGCAGCGCCGCTTTTGTATGCTTTCATTTTTATTTGCTTTCAAATTCCTTAGCCACATCTTCCAGCAGATCCCGGATCTTCAGGTTCTGCGGGCAGGCATCCTCGCAGAGGCCGCACTTGAGGCAATCGGCGGGGGCGGCGGATTCCTTGACGGTGGTGCTGTAGTGGTAGGCGGCGGTCCAGCTGTTAAACTGCTTCTTGGCGTTCATGCAGGCGAACAGATCGGGGATCCGGATGCCCTGAGGGCAGACCTCGGTGCAATACTTGCAGGCGGTGCAGGGGATCAGATGCTGGGCGTGGAAAATATCCCGCACCTTGTTGACGGCGGCCATTTCCTCGTCGCTGAGCTTTTGGAAATCCGCCATGAAGCCGCAGTTTTCCTCCACCATAGCCAGGGTGCTCATGCCGGAGAGCACCATCATGATGCCTTCAAAACCGGCGGCGAACCGGATGGCGTAGCTGGCGGGGCTGCCGCCCAGTGCGGCAAAGACTTCCGCAGCTTCCTCCGGCAGGTTTACCAGGGTGCCGCCCTTGACGGGTTCCATGACGATGACCGGCTTGCCGTGCTTCCGGCAGACCTCCCAGCACAGCCGGGACTGGACGGAGGGTTCGTCAAAGTCCAAATAGTTGAACTGGAGCTGCACTACCTCGATCTGGGGGTGATCTGTGAGGATCTTGTCCAGAATATCGGCGGAATCGTGGAAGGAGATGCCCACATGACGCACCTTGCCCTCTTCCTTCAGAGCGAAGGCCGTCTCATAGGCCCGGCAGGCCTGGTACTTTTCATAATTGCGGCGGTTTTGGGCGTGCATCAGGTAGAAATCGAAGTAGTCCACGCCGCAGCAGCGGAGCTGGTCTTCGAAACAGACCCGAATATCTTCTTCCTTTTCAAAGAAATTGCCGGAGAGCTTGTTGGTCAGGATGTAACGGTCACGGGGATAACGGGAAGTCAGCGTTTCCCGCAGGGCCAACTCGCTTTTGCCTCCAAGGTAGCCGTGGGCGGTGTCGAAGTAGTTGAAACCGGCTTCCAGAAAGGCATCCACCATCTGCTTGGTCTGCTCGATGTCCACCTCTTCCCCGTTCATGGGCAGGCGCATAAAACCAAAGCCGAAGTTTTTCTTGATGTTTTCCATAAAAACAGCTCCTTGTTGACAAAATTCGGGAATTCCTTATAATAAATATCATTGTACAGCCTGATGGGGTCTCCCGTCAAGACAGTGAGGATATTTTTATGAGCAGGCATATCAATATGACCACGGGCAAACCGCTGCGACTGCTGTTTGCCTTTGCGCTGCCGCTGATGTTCGGCAATGTGTTCCAGCAGCTGTATACCGTGGTGGACACCGCCATCGTGGGTCGGGGCGTCGGTATGGACGCACTGGCGGCGCTGGGCAGCGTGGATTGGCTCAACTGGATGCTGCTGGGCATCGCTCAGGGCTATGCGCAAGGCTTCTCCGTCCGCATTGCGCAGAAATTCGGCGAGGGCGATATGAAGGGCCTGCGGCAGGTGGCAGGACAATCGGCGCTACTGTCGGCAGTGATCGCCGTTTTGTGTACCGTGTTCATCCAGTTGGCGCTGCCGCTGATATTGACGCTTCTGCGGGTGCCGGCGGAGCTGCAGAGCATGGCGGCGCTGTATACCAGGGTGCTGATGGCCGGCCTGCCGGCGGTGGTGTTCTATAACTACTGCGCTTCGGTGCTGCGGGCGGTGGGCGACAGCCGGACACCGCTGGTGGCCATGGTGGTGGCGGCGCTGACCAATATTTTGCTGGATATCGTGGCGGTGTTCCTGCTGGGTTGGGGCATCGCCGGTGCGGCGGCGGCCACGGTGCTTGCCCAGTGCCTGTCCGGCGTGATCTGCGCCGTGAAGATCCGCAATACCCCCGGTCTGCATTTTGGAAAAGAAAATTTGGTGCCCAAGGCGGAAAATTGCGGGGATCTTGTGAAGATCGGCACGCCGGTGGCGGCAAAAAATATGATCATCGCCCTGGGCGGCATGGTGATCCAGTCCATCGTCAATGGCTTCGATCTGAGCTTCATCGCAGGCTTTACCGCCACCAACAAGCTCTACGGCTTGCTGGAGATCGCTGCCATCTCCTATGGCTACGCCGTGACCACCTATGTGGGTCAAAATTACGGTGCCGGTCAGATCCGCAGGATCCGAAAGGGCGTCCGCTCTGCGGCTATCCTGTCGGTGCTGACATCGCTGGTCATTGCGGCGGTGATGGTGATCTTCGGCAGAGCCATCACTATGCTGTTCATCTCTTCCGAGGATCCGGCGCTGGTGGCGGCGGCGGGAGAAACGGCTTATCAGTATCTGTGCGTCATGAGTGTGTCGCTTCCGGTGCTGTATCTGCTGTATGTGTTCCTGTCGGCATTGCAGGGCATGGGCCTGACGGTGTCTACCATGATCTCCGGCATCGTGGAGTTCATTCTGCGGGTGGGATTTTCCATTTTGGTGGGGTGGTCCGGCTATCAGTCCGGCATTTTCGGCGCAGAGGTATCGGCCTGGTTCGGTGCGGCGGCGTTTCTGTCGGTCAGCTACTTCCGGGGCATCCGAAAACTGGAGAAAAAAGAATAATGAGAGGCACGGGTTTCGCAAAACCCGTGCCTTTTTGTGTTTTTAGATAAACAGCTTCCGCTCCATGGTTTCCCGGGCGTTGTGGTTGATGGCCAGGTAGATCAGCAGACCGCCTACCAGCACAAGGCAGATCAGCGGATAGGGCGACCAGAAGGCGTGGGGATTCATATTGAAGGTCAGATGCACCAAAAATTCCACCAGCGGCATGAAAGCGCCCATTGCGATAAAGGCACCGCCGAAGATGTAAAGGCCGCCTTGCGGCACATACCGCATCAGCGTTACCACGGTGCAGATGATCAGTCCAATGCCGCCCACCACGGGGAAAGCAAGGGACAAAAACCAGTTGCCGCCGGTGGCGAAGTTGATATACAGCAGAAGCAGGCCAATACCCACGAAATCGCAGGGAACGAAGATCACCGGATTGGGGCGGTGGAACCAGAAAGGCAGGATAAACACCACATAGGCCAGCGCCAGCGAGCAGGACACATAACCGGACCAGGTGACGCTGCGGTTCAGCTGAAGATCGCACAAAAGGGTGATGAGGATGGGCAGCAGGAACAGCACCAGCAGGATGCCGTGGATGGCTTTGGAGCTGACCCGCAGCTCCGGATTCCGGTGGTTGGGATACAGGGGTGTTGCCTCCGGACGGGAAATCTCCGGATGATAGCAGACAGTGCCGCAGAGGGGGCAGCTTTTTTCGGTATCGGCAAGCTGCACGCCGCAGTTGACGCAGTACATAGGAGTCCTCCTTTAGTTGGGGCCGTTACTTTCGGCGGTGACGGAAAGACCGTGGCTTTGCAGAACACGGAAGAAGTGATATTCCAGCGCCGGCTCCCGGATGTTGCGGATGAAGTTGATATACAGGGTGCCGTCGTAGGAGAGGATGCCGCAGTTATGAGGCTGGGTGGATTGGGAGCTGAGGATGAAATCCATCCGCTGCACATATCCCGCCATCTCTGCCGGTAATTTGATGTTTCCGAGATTGGACACGGACAGGCAGGATTTTCGCTCGCCGACGGAAAGGAATACTGCCTTCATAACCAAATTTTTCACGAACAGGGGCATCAGCTTCACCGCCAGGATCTTTTCGTTGACCACATTGGCTGCGATCTTGGCGCTCATGACCTTGGGTGTTATCTCAAGACCCATCCGGTGGCGGACGGCATCACAGATCTCGGAGAAAGAATAAGCGCCCAGACGGGGATCGATCTCCGGGGTGGTGTAAAGAGCAAAATTCCGTAGGGAACGGCTGGGGAACAGACGGCGCAGATCCACGGGGATCTGGATCCGGATGGGGTTGCGGTGCCGCCGCTCCGGCTCCTGCTGGGCCTGCATATCCTGCAGCGCCTGCATCATGGCGGCGGCAAGATAGGCGGTCAGACTGACACCGTGGCGGTGGGCGACTGCCAGCGCATCCTCTGCGGAAAGCCGCAGGCAGGTCAAATGCTGGAAGCCGTCCGGCTCCCGGGTGCCGTAGACCCGCCACGCATCATTTTCCTGCCGGGGGGCGGAAACGGCACCGGCATATTTGAGGAAGCTGTCCTCCAGCTCTTCGGATGCCGGCGTATCGTGCAGATCCGGGATGCCCTCCCTAATGGGGATGCCGTATTTCAGCTTCAGATATTCTGCCACCAACGCTTTCAGAAACACAAGGCCGCCGTTGCCATCGGTGAGGGAGTGGAAAAATTCCACGGCGATCCGGCTTTTCCAAACGATGACCCGGAAGGCGCACTGACGGGCCTCGTCCGGGGACATATAGGGCAGAGGGAAGCTGCCCTCCTGCCGGATCTCCGGCGCATGGGGCACTTGCTGTACATAGTACCAAAAAAGTCCACGCCGCAGACGGGCGGCGATGGAGGGGAAGCGACGGACTGCAAAACCCAGAGCATTTTCCAGCAGAGGCACATCGACCTCCTCCGTCAGGGTGGCGGAGAGACGGAAGGTGTTGCTCCAAGTCTGGCTGCGGGCGGCGGGATAGATCTTGGCCGCGTTATCCAGCCGCAGCCAAAGGAGGGGTTTCTTTTTGGAAGGCATAGGGATACCTCCTTTCTTTGCCTGTATTGTATCACAACAGACGGGGAAAAGGCAATCTACATCTGCAAACCAGCTCTCCTGCTGGTAGAATCAAAGCAGAATGTTGACAAATCAACATCTTTCTTGTATACTGATGACATTGCTGCTTCAAATTTCAGTTTAGCGGCGAGTCGCCGCTGACATTACGAGCCTTCAGGCTGGCAATCATCTTTACACCATTGGGCCCGCCCGGTTCGTTATTGCGCAGAAAATATTACTTTTCTGCATTTTGCATTCTGCATTTTGCATTTCGTGCGTCAGCACGACAAATCCCAATTTACATTTGGAGGTGGTTTTATGAACCAACGGTTTCAATCTTTTGTCACCGGCATCACCGTTTGCTACAAATACATCCAGCGGATCAAGTCCATGGAAATGACGGAGCTGGGGCTGAAGGGCACCCATGTGATGTGCCTGTTCTTCCTGTATCAAAATCCGGAGGGTCTCACTGCCGCAAAATTGTGCCAGCTTTGCGCCGAGGACAAGGCGGCCATCTCCCGGACACTGGCCTTCCTGCAGCAGGAGGGCTATCTGCTCTCCACCGGTCACCGTTACCGTGCGGTGCTGACCCTGACGGAAAAAGGAACACAGACCGCCCAACAGCTGGAAAAACTCATCGGCCAGTGGGTGGGCTTCGGCGGTGACGGTCTCAGCGAGGAGGATCGTGCCACCTTTTACCGGGTGCTGGAGCATATCTCCTGCAACCTTCGGGATAATATGGACAATAAGAATCTTCTTTGAAAGGAAAATACTATGGCGATTCGTTTTATTGTAGATTCCGGCTGTGACATCCTGCCTTCTGAGGCGGAACAGCTGGGGATCATTCACCTTCCTCTGAAGGTGCTGTTTGGACAGCAGGAGTATCTGGATGCGGTGGATCTGACCCACCGGGCGTTTTACGAAAAGCTGGTGGAAAGCGATCAGCTGCCCACCACCTGCCAGGTGCCCCCGGCAGAATTTGCCGAGGCCTACGAAAAGGTGGTGGCTGCCGGCGATACCGCTGTGGTGGTCACCGTATCCGGCAAGCTTTCCGGCACCTATCAGAGTGCCGTCATCGCTTCTGAGGACTATGAGGACAAGATCTTCGTGGTGGACAGCGAGAGCGTTAGCCTGGGACACCGGATCCTGATCCAGCAGGGTCTTCGTTATCGGGACGAAGGTCTTTCCGCGAAAGAGATCGTGGAAAGGCTGGAGCGGGACAAAAAGCAGATCCGGGTGCTGGCGCTGCTGGATACCCTGGAATATCTGAAAAAGGGCGGTCGGATCAGCGCCGCCACCGCACTGGCAGGCAGCTTGCTGTCCATCAAACCGGTGGTGACGGTGGACGAGGGCGCTGTGGTGATGGCCGGCAAGGCCAGAGGCTCCAAGCAGGGAAACAACCTGCTGCGGGTTTTGGTGGAAAAGAGCGGCGGTATCGATTTTTCCCGTCCCCTCTGCCTTGCCTACAGCGGCTTATCCGACATGATGCTCCGCAAATATATCGAGGACAGCGAGGAGCTGTGGCAGGGACATGACGACTGCCTGCAGATTGCTACGGTGGGTTGCGCCATTGGTACCCATGCCGGTCCCGGCGCTGTGGCGGTAGCGTTTTTTGTCAACAGCAATTCTTAAAACTTTTTTAAAAAAGCACTAGCCTTTCCTATTTGATTCGTGTAGAATAGAATAGAATCAATATGGTAAAGGAGGAATTCCTATGCCTTCCACATATGCCCACTATCGATTCGGCGTGCAGCTGCTGGCTGCCATGCCGGGGGATGTTCGCCGTACCATTCAACGGTTCCGGCGGCTGTTCGATGTGGGACTTCACGGCCCGGATATTTTCTATTTTCAAACTGGTCTGGTGCGGACCGGCACCTTTTTCATGGGTGTCAAATACCACGAATATACCGGCAAGGAACTGTTTCCCAGAGCCTGCCGTACGGTGCGCCTCGAACGCTCCGAGGCGGCCCAGGCCTATCTGTACGGTCTGCTGTGCCACTACTGCCTGGATGCCCGGCTGCATCCGCTGATTCGAAAAGGTGCCGGCGAGAACGGCCCGTCCCAGCTGGAGATCGAGGCAGAATTTGACCGTTTTCTGTTGGAGCTGGACGGAAAAGTGCCGCCCTGTGCCCAAGACCTCAGCCCCCATCTGAAGCTGACCCCCGGCGAATGGGAGACCGTGGCGAAATTCTACCCGCCGGCTACTTCCCGCACGGTACGGGACAGCCTGCAGAATATGGCCCGGCTGACAAAAATGATGGCCGTTCCGGAGGGCGCAAAGCGGACGCTGATGGAAAAGAGCTTGTCGGTGATCAGCAAGGACCTGTCCCATATGATGATCCCGGTGGAGTCCGACCTGCGGTGCGCGCCGCTGAACCCCGCACTTTTGAATGCTTTTCAGGAGGCCCAGGAGGCCTTCCCGGAAATGCTTTCCCAGTTGCAGGCCCATATGACCTACAGCGCCCCCTTCGAAGAGGACTTCGACGCCCCCTTCGGTTAATGAAAGAAAGAGAGATCGCTTATGAAAGAGAAATTTAAGCTGACCCCCCTGGAAAAAAGCTGGATCCTGTACGATATCGCCAACTCCGCCTTCGTGCTGCTGGCTGCCACCCTGATCCCCATTTTCTTCAACGCCGTTGCCGGCAGTGCCGGCCTGTCTGAGACCCAGTACCTGTCTTACTGGGGCTATGCCGGTTCTATCTCCACCCTGCTGGTGGCCTTCATCGGCCCGGTCTGCGGTGCGCTGACGGATCAGCGGGGCCTCAAAAAGCCGATCTTCCTGATCACAATCCTGCTGGGCGCCGTGGGCTGCGCGATGCTGGGCTTTGCCTGGAGCTGGCTGGCATTTTTGGCTATCTTCGTCATCGCCAAGGTAGGCTTCTCCTCCAGTATCGTTTTCTACGATTCCATGCTGCCGGAGATCACCACCGAGGAGCGGATGGACAAGATCTCCTCCATGGGTTTTGCCTATGGCTATATCGGCTCCGTGATCCCCTTCGTGGTGTGCCTGGTGCTGGTGCTGGCCTATGAGAGCTTTGGCATTACCCAGAATACCGCCATGATGATCGCTTTCTCCCTGACCGCCGTGTGGTGGATCGTGGCATCCGTCCCGCTGCTGAAGCAGTATAAGCAAACTGCCGCTGCCGCACCTCAAAAGCATGCCGTGCGGGAGGCTTTCCGTCAGCTGTGGGAGACCCTGAAGCATGCCATGCAGCATAAGCACATCATTCTGTACCTGGCTGCCTTCTTCTTCTTTATCAACGGTGTCAACACCATCATCGACATGGCCACCGCCTACGGCGAATCCCTGGGTCTTGATTCCACCGGATTGCTGCTGGCACTGCTGGTGACCCAGATCGTGGCCTTCCCCTTCGCCCTGCTCTTCGGCCGGCTGGCCACCAAGGTGGATTCCGGCAAGCTCATCAAGATCTGCATCGCCGCCTACACCGGCATCACCGCCTTTGCGGTGTTCCTGGTGGTGCAGTGGCAGTTCTGGGTGCTGGCTGTGATGGTTGGTATGTTCCAGGGCGCTATTCAGGCGCTGGCCCGTTCCTATCTGGGCAAGATCATCCCTGCCGAGCGCAGCGGCGCTTACTACGGCCTGATGGATATCTGCGGCAAGGGCGCTTCCTTCCTGGGTATGCTGCTCATCAGCCTCATCAATCAGCTCACCGAGGGCGTTACCATCAATATCTTCGACCTGACCCTGCGCAACGCCAACATCGCCGTCAGCGTGCTGCTGGTGCTGTTTGCCATCGGCTATGTTCTGTTCTGCAAGGCAGATAAGCTGAATAAGGAGCGGCAGGCATGACAAGACTCCTGTTTGTCCGCCATGGGCAGAGCGAAGCCAATCTGAAGGGCATTTTTGCCGGTCATATTGATCCGGCTCTGACGGAGCTGGGATACCGGCAGGCGGAATGTACTGCGGAATTTATTGCGAAAACCTATCAGGTTGACGCTGTTTACAGCAGCGACCTGCAAAGAGCCTACCACACCGGCCTTGCCGTGGGCAGAAAACTGGATCTTCCGGTGACTACCGATCCGGGCCTGCGGGAGATCTTTGCCGGTAGTTGGGAGGGCCGCAGCTTTGTGGAACTGGCGGCGGAGCATTCTCCGGCCTACATCCAGTGGTTTGAGGACATCGGTAATGCCAAATGCCCCGGCGGTGAGACCGTGGCGGAGCTGGCTGCGCGGGTCTTCCAAACGGTGCGCCGTATCGCGGAGGCAAATGAGGGCAAGACCGTTGTGCTGGCGCTTCACGCTACCCCCATCCGGACGGTGGAATGGACAGCCTCCGGCAAGGAGCTGAGCCATATGCAGCAGATCCCCTGGGTCACCAATGCCTCTGTGTCCGAATATATTTATGAAAACGGCGTGCTGACGCCTGTGAAGATCAGTCAGGACAGCCATTTGGGCGCCATGGTCACGGCGCTGCCTACCAATATCTGAAAAAACGCCTGCTGCATACGCAGCAGGCGTTTCCTTTATGAATGCTTCAAATTGGGATTTGTCTTACGG
>JAEIGA010017821.1_pt1 | contig 10815 bp, 18 predicted proteins | sample 9270691 | NCBI WGS metagenome assembly JAEIGA01 (sample SAMN17057246, study PRJNA624740) | gut metagenome | biome: biome; isolation source: fecal sample | host: Bos grunniens | place: China: Xizang | collected 2019 | reverse complement strand
TTGGTATTTATACCTCTGCTAATCGAGGGTTATATGATTTTACAAATAGTCATTGGATTATTTATGTAAAGAAAGATATTACTAATAGAGTTTATATTCCCAGTGCTAAAGGATTAACCGTAGAAAATACCACTGAGGCAGATTCAGCTACCACTGGAGCTTTAATTGTTAATGGCGGTATTGGTGTTGCAAAAAATATTTATAGCGGACAAAAAATTAATGCTGCTTAGGGACTTGGAGTTAATGCAACGACCGGCACCGGTGTTGGTATTAGTCTATATGGCGGCGCTAGTGGAACTTCAGCTCCAGCCCATGGATTAATGTATGCTAAAACAGACAGTTTCGGTACTCATGGAAAAGTTGATGGTGATTGGGCGACCTATTTCACCATGGATGAAACTACAACTACAAAACGTGGATGGATTTTTAGACACAAAACAAATAATGTCGCAAGTATTAGCGGAACGGGCGATTTATCTTTAAATGGTAATATTGTTTATACTAATTCTACTTATACTGACTATCCAATGATTAAATTTATAACTGGTACAAATGATGGTGCTGGAATTATAATTGGTGGTGGAGGATTAGCAATTTTCGGTTCGGGAGAATCTGCTTCTACAGTACAAAGTAAAGGCGGGTCTGGCGGAACAGCCTTAGCAGGTGGTACTGAATATACATATATTACTTCCGATGGAGGAATTGACTTTATTACCAATTGTCAAACTTGGGATTCTCGAAAGACAATTTCGATTAATACTTCTGGTCAAATTGTGCGTGCAGGAATTGGAACTTCTTGGTGGAACGGCAGAGATGCTGCGTTGATTCGTCAAAATACTTCATCAGGTTATGCGCCCATCCTTTCTATGAAAACAACCAATGGTTCATGGGAATTGGGTCATTATAATTCTAATAGTTGGCACAATGATTTTCTATTTAACTATAAAGATGATACTTCTTATGCAAGTGGCTCATCTGACAATACTGTTATTCATGCCGCTCGCTTAACTAAAGATGGCTATTTGACATTAGCTAATGGATTATTGGTTAATGGAACCGCACGTTTTGCTATTGGAAGTAGCGATGCAGTTACAAATAAACGCTTTATAATTGGAACTAGTGGTAATCGATATTTATCTTTTGGTGGAGCTGGTATTCAAGCTTATTTAGCTGATGATACCGCAGGCACTCTTTATTTAAACAATGAGGGTGGATTAATATCTACTGGCTCTGGTGGTATTACTACAGGCGGCGATATTTATCCTAAAACTACCAATTCAAAAATGGTTGGTACTGCCAGTTATAACTGGTCAGCGGTCCATGCAAGAGCGTTAACTAGCGCTGCAGCTTTAGGCATTACAAGCGCTGGCGCTATGACTATGACCAGTGGAGGAAACTTTAGTTTATCTACTACTGGAACAAACACTATTTCTAGTACAAGTACTTTATACTTAAAAAATACTACCGCAGCATCTATTATTTTCTAGGTCAATGGAACCGAATGTGGTCGCTGGAATCCAAGTGGTAAACTTATGGTCGGCTCACAGGGAACTCAATCAACTTATGAATTACACGTAACAGGTCAAAGTTATTTTACTAGTTATTTGATGGCTGCCGGTGTTTATTATTCAGATAAACAAGGTACAGATCATGGCTTTTATATTAGAACCAATGGTACTTGGACATCTAGATGGTATCAAAGTGCAAGAGGTACTGTAGGCGATGGCACCAATGCAGTCAACGGTTTAGTATATTTAATGCTTGGTAATAATATCGCTAGTTCTACAACTACTACAGAAGGTGCAGAAAATGCATACGGCATTTTGAGAATTTATGGAACTAATACTGGATATACTTAGATCCGTACTGGTACACAGAACACAGAGGGATATACATTATATTTACCTGGCGCAAGTGGTCAATTTGTATATCATACCAATGATACTGCTGTAGGATCATCGTCCCTACCTGTTTATATTACATCAGGAGGAAAAGCAACTGCTGTTTCTAAGGTTACAATTTCTTCTGCTTCAGGTGCTGCGATGGCGTTTACTGAAACTCGTACTGGAGGCTCTTCTGTTGCGTTTGGTGTTGGTGAAGGAAATGTAAATCATGGTGTTTATTCTAATACTTTAGGAAAATGGATGGTTTACGCAGATGGCTCTGAGGTTCATTTGAATGGTAATGCAACAACTGCAACGTCAACAAAGCGTTGGGATGTTACTGCTACTAACCCCAGTACAACAAGTACTGATAATAGCACTGGTTATTTCAACTAGCACGGTTCACATATTTACTGGTATACTTAGACAGGATTAGTTACTGACCAGCCTTCTTAGTGGGGATATATTTTAGATATTGGTACTGGTTCTGAAAGACATCAAATTTGGATGACTTAGTCTGGAGGTAACTTATATCACAGAGGAGGAAATGGTAGCGGGTGGGCTCATACTTGGAGAACAATTTTAGATAGTAATAATTACACTTCTTATTGTATGGCTTTAAGTGGAGACCAAACTGCATCTGGACGCAAAACATTCTCTGGTGGTATTACAATTACCAGAACTACAGACGCAGCAGCTGCTTCCGATGCTAAGCCTGCTTTAATTGTGGGTGGAGCTTCCACTGCTCAACATATTGAGATCGACGGCAATGAAGTTATGTCAAAAACTAATGGTACTACTGGTGGCGAACTTTATTTAAATAGCGGTTGTGGCACAGTACACATTGGTGCAGGCTTAAATGTTACTAGCGGTCAAATCTCTGGTAGAGTATCTAGTGGCTCTTGGATTCACACTACAAAAAATGGTGCGCTACATTTAAGCTCTCAGCCAACATCTTCTTCTGCCGCAGCAGTTGTATCTGCAAAAACTTCATCTGGCTCTTGGGGCATTTGTACATTAAACGGCTCCAATAATCTATATTTTGTTTGGGGTAGTGATACCAATTATACGAATGGAACTAATACTACGGCGCAAGCCTATATTGATAATAGTGGTGGCGTACATGGTGCAGTATGGAACGACTATGCTGAATATCGTGCAACCGTTCATGACGTAGAACCTGGTCGCGTAGTTGTTGAAAACAATGATGATACGCTGTCAATATCTACAGAGCGTTTAATGCCAGGCGCGAATATTGTGTCTGACACTTTTGGTTTTGCAATTGGTGAAACAGATGAAGCAAAAACACCTCTCGCTGTTTCTGGACGCGCTCTTGCTTATCCTTTCGAAGCACGAGAAGAATATTGCGCAGGTGATCCAGTTTGCTCAGGACCAAACGGTACAGTTTCTAAAATGACAAGAGAAGAAGTAATGATGTATCCAGATAGAATGATTGGTACAGTTTCTGCGATTCCAAATTATAAAACTTGGGGTACCGGCAATATACCAGTAAATGGACGAATCTGGATTAAGGTAATATAATATTTTTAACATATTTAAGAGAGTTAATCTCGATGAATAAAAGGAGGAACCAATTTATGGTTACATTGATTTTTAATAATGAAGTAAATCATCCTGTCGCGGTTGAGCACATGTCTTATAATGTGTCTTATGAGCGTCCTGGCCAGGGTATGCGCAATGAAAATCTTAATGCTTCTTTAGCAAACGGTGAATTTCTAGGCGCATCCATGAGCAGCTTGAATCATTTTGAAAATATTGTTATTGAAAAGGTTACCATTAAGAAGGAAGGCGTGGCAGACCGTGTTCTTACTTTTGGTGCACCGATGCATTTGACCTCTGTTGACTCTTATGTCACTGCAGAGAGTGAACATGCCTCTTTCAATATGCAGTATATTGACTATTCCGAAATCGGAGATTCTGAAGTTGTGTAATAGAGAGGGCTTCGGCCCTCTCTTCTTTTTATAAGGAGGAATAAGCTATGCTAATTAAAGTTAAACTTACTCGCTCCGAAAATCTTGACTATTATGGTAAAGATGAAATTGAAATTGATATTGAAGAATACCTAAAAGGCGTCGTACCCGCAGAGATTGGTAATGCTGTTCTTGAAGCAGGCAAAGCTTAGGCTGTTGCGGCACGCACTTTTGCTTTATATCGCTACCAGAGCAAAGGCTCTATTAGCGATAAATCCTCAACAGATTAGGCATTCCGCGCTTCACGCTTTTCTTCTTCATATGCAAGAGCACATCAGGCTGTTGAAGAAACAAAAGGTGAAGTTCTTTATTATAATAACAAGATCGTTACAAATGCACATTACAGTGCTATGAACGGCGGCCGCACCTACTCAAGTGAGGAAAAGTGGGGCGGAAAGCGAGCATACTTAATTGCCCAAGAAGACCCGTGGGATTATGCCGTCTCACAAGGTAAGAAGAATGGGCATGGTGTTGGCATGAGTCAAACTGGCGCCAAATATGCCGCTTCTATTGGTATTAAGTATGATGAAATTTTGGCATTCTACTATCCTGGTACAGAAATTCGTAAGAATTATGGAGAGATAGTAGTAACCCAGCCGAGCGAACCTATCGTCGGGACGACGGGAGGTCAACCCCAAGGAGGGAATGTTATGTCTCAATATGAAAAATATACTAACTTACACTTTGTAGAATTTTTAAAAGCATTTGTTGGTCAACCTTATTGGTATGGCACTTGTGTTTATAAATGTACTACATCTACATTAAATAGTAAATCTAAACAGTATGCTTCTCACTATACTGACAGTCGCATGAGTAAATATAAGCAACACATCTCTAAAAAGATGATTGCTGCGGACTGTGTTGGTCTTGGTAAGGGCTACAATTGGACCTATGCGGGCGAAGGCGTTATTGAAGCTATCGGCACTGATAAGGCTTTTACAAGCAAATATGGACATAATTGTCCTGATAAATCTGCGAATGGTATGTTCACCTATGCCAAGAGTAAGGGTTTAAAGTGGGGTAAAATTGCTACCATTCCAGAGATCCCCGGTTTAGCTGTTCGTTACGACGGCCATGTCGGCTATTATATTGGCAACGGTAAAGTTATTGAAGAGCGTGGATTTAATTATGGTTGTGTAATTACTGAACTTAAAGGTCGCAAATGGGACCATTGGTATGAATTCCCTGGTATTAAATATGTATCTGGAGAAGGTGGAGGACAAATTACACCTCCTAGCACTCCCACTGTAGAGCCCATCGGTACTGCAATTGTAACTACTCAATCTGGAAAATTGAATTTACGTGCCAATAAATCTACTTCTGCATCAATTTTGACACGTATTCCGAAAGGAACAAAAATTGATATTTATGAACAAGATGAAAATTGGAGCAAAACTCAATATAATGGAAAATCTGGATATGTAATGAATAGTTTCTTAAAGTTTGAAGGAAAAGAAGAGCCAGATCAAGAATATGATCTTGGAGAGCGTTTGCCTTTATCCAAAGGAATGAAAGGTTCTGATGTTGTCGAATTACAGGAGATTCTATTAGACCTTGATTATCAGTTGGATGATAAAGCAGATGGTATTTTTGGATCTCAAACTGAAGCTGCAATTAAAGACTTCGAAAAAGACCATGGAGAAAAAGTTGACGGTATTGTTACAAAAGATTTATTGGAAAAATTAATTGCCGCGCAGGGTGGCGACGATAGTAATGATAACAATGATACTGTTCCAGAAGTGAATTTATCTAATTGCCCCACAATCCGCAAAGGCGATAAGAATCATTATGTAACATTATTACAAACTTATTTAAAAAAGCTTGGATACAATTTAGGTACATATGGTGAAAATAATGATGGTATTGACGGCGATTTTGGTAGCAAGACCCAGACTGCCGTACGCGCCTTCCAAAAGAAGGTAAATATTAAGGTTGATGGCATTTGCGGACCAAACACTTGGAGCGCTCTTGCTAAGGCTCTTGTTTAATGATTAGCCGCAGAATTAAAAATTCCACGAATGCATATGTCGAGTCCGTTTTTTCCCCCAAAGTGGAGAAAAAATGGACTTTTTCTAAATTATTAGTTTTGGGCGTATGCGTTACAACTATTTTAGTGACCATCTTCTCTTGCGTTGCCATGTGGTATTTTAATAATATTGATCCATTATGTTATTTAATTCCTGCTGTATTTGCAGAATGTGCCACTGTAACTGGTTTTTATTCATATAAAGCAAAAGCAGAAAATGAAATTAAACTTGATACTCAGCGTAAGTTGATTACGGCAATTATTCGTGAATAGGCAGGAGTTGACTCTGAAGATTGTGAGTCTGAAGGGTAAGGAGGTTTATTTATGGAATGGATGGAAATGTTTCAAGATATTTTTGAACTTGTAATTATTCCCCTTTTAGTTGTGCTTAGTGGCTATGTAATTAAATTTATCAATCTCAAGAGTGTCGAACTTACTAATAAAGTTGACAATGAGAAGCATGATAAGTATATTCTTATGCTGCAAGATACCGTTACTGATTGCGTTTTAACTACAACGCAGACATATGTAGATGCTTTAAAGGATCAAAATGCTTTTGACCCTGAAGCGCAGAAGAGGGCATTTGAAATGACTAAAACTGCGGTTTTAGCCATTTTAACTGAAGATGCTAAGGAATATTTAAATAGTGCGCTGGGCGATTTTGACGAATATTTGAAAACTCTTATCGAGTCTCAGGTACAAGTCAATAAGCTCGCTTCCACTAATTGATAGTAAGGGAGACCTCCAAGGGTCTCCCTTTTTTGTCGTTTCAAGGAGTCTTTACGGCGTGAGAAAGATAGTCGCAAGAGACTTGAAGGATAATGTGGCAGGAGACTGCGAGGATGATACTCTATTCCGCCACGAGACGAATGTGACCAAAGATTCTATCGCTTTCTTGTATATACAATGGAGGCGATGAGAAACCTCCAGAAAGAGGGATGAGCAATGTATCAAACATATCCAAATTACTTTTAGGCTTAGACTTAGCCGACTTCCCGACCCATGCAACTTGGGCTAAAAGGAAGACCAGTTTCCTCTCTCGATGAAGTCCGTGGCTCGAGCATTGACTTCGACGGTTCCGTTTTTTTCTTCCCTGATTTAGCCAATAAGCGAATTTATACGAAGTAGATCAATATGGATGGAACGGCTACTCTAAATATGTATGAATTGACAACCATTCCTCTAACAAATGAAGCAAACGCAAGCTATGTGACAAGAGACGAATTTGAATAGGCTATAGCGCAAATCCGAGGAATGTTACAACCGCAAGCACCACCAATAAGTCCAAGTGACATAGTAGCACAATTCTAAGGAGGGAGCAAAATGTATCAAATGAATTAGATAGTGGGGATGATCAAAAGAGGTCAAAACCCACAATAGGTAATGATGAATCTGTTACAAAATATGCAAAGCACTCCCATGGGAGCTAATTTATTAAATTTAGCAAAACAAAATAGGACTGCTGACATAGAACAGATTGCCCGCAATGTTATGAAACAACAAGGGCGGGACTTCGACACCGAATTTTAGGCTTTTAGAAAAACTTATGGTCTTTAATTAAGGAGGTCGTTACATGTTCAATAATCTAACAAGTGGTTATAGCTTAGCTGATATTGCAGCTGCAACCGGAAGTGGCAACAATGGCGGAGATGGATTCGGCTGGGGTAATGGTTGGTGGATCATTCTACTCTTCTTGTTCGCTAATGGCGGATGGGGAGGCGGTGGTGGCTGGGGCGGAGGTGGCACTCAGAGTGAAATCGCCTACGGTTTCGATATGAACAACCTTGAGAATGGCGTACGTGGTATTCAGAATGGTCTATGTGATGGATTCTATGCTATGAATACTGGTATGCTTAACTCTACTGCTCAGCTACAAAGCACTATGGCTCAGGGCTTTGGTGGTATTAATACCGCTCTCTTGGGTCTCGACAACACTATCCAACGTGGAACTTATGACACTACAATTACTGGCATGCAGAATAATGCAGCCTTGCTTGCTCAGCTTAATAATATGCAGGCTCAGGACGCTGCTTGCTGCTGTGAAACCAAAAACTTAATCAATCAGAATTTCTCTGACTTGAGTTATCGTATGGCAACTCAGGATTGTGCAACTCGCCAAGCTATCACAGATGCAGCTCGTGATATTACTGATAACCAGAATGCAAGCACTCGTGCGATCTTAGAGTTCTTGACTCAGGATAAGATCTCTGCATTGCAGGCTGAAAATCAGAGCTTGAAAGCTGCAGCTTCTCAGTCTAATCAGAATGCATTCTTAATTAGTCAGCTTGCGCCAAAAGCAATTCCTGCTTATTTAGCACCTAATCCATATACTGGACAGTACTATAATGGATATAATAGTTGCTATTCTATGTTAAATAATGGTTGTTGCGCAGCCGTATAAAAAATAAGGAGGAATCGCATATATGGAAATCACCGCAAATGCTCTTCAAACAGTAGCATCTAATCAGAATGTTTTATTTACTGAGACCGCTGTCGCAGGGAATTATTCCATAGTGCATCGTGAAGGAAGCGGGTTAGTCTCCATGCGGGGACTAACCCAGTAGAATCGTGCAAGATATCGAGTAAGTTTTGGCGGCAATATTGCCTTGCCTGCAGATGGAACCGCAGGCCCAATTTCATTCGCTATTGCTGTGAATGGTGAGGCAATTCCAACAACAACTATGATTGTTACCCCAACTGTAGTAGATGCTTTTTTCAATATTTTTAGTGCTATTTTCTTAGATGTACCATCTGGATGTTGCTCACAAGTAAGTGTGAAAAATACTTCCGATGTTGATGTTAATATTTAGAATGCTAATTTAATTATTGAAAGGGTGGCGTAAATGAACCAACTTAAACAGATGAAAGAAATTCTAATTGGCGCCACTCAAGGCCAATTAGCGAATCTATCTAATGTAAATACAGAAGAACTCGGTTGTGCTATTGATATGATTAAGGATTTATCAGAAGCAATTTATTATTGTTCTATTGTTAAATCAATGGAAGAAGCATAGAAAGAACAGAAAGACACAAATCAGCAAAATCCGTCTTTGATGTATTTTAAAGAAATGTATCCTTATTATATTGAACGTGATAGAGATAGAGATCAAAATCGTATGTATTATACTGAACCAAATAGTCATCATGGCAATAGTACTCAAACTAGCAATTCTTCTACTGGATCAAATGGGTCAAACACTCGTAATTATCAAGAATTTGAATATTACCCGAATCCATATAATGGCAAAAGTCCTGAGCGTCGACGTACATATATGGAATCTAAACACTCTGCAGATAAAACCGCAGGCATGAAAGAATTAGAAAATTATGCAAAAGAGTTGGCAGATGATATTGTAGAAATGATGCAGGGAGCAACTGCCGAAGAGAAACAAATGTTAGCTCATAAATTAACAATTTTAGCAAATAAGGTACAAGGCGCATGATAATTAATGGATAGCCTTGGTCAATCTATTTTGTATCTCCTTGGCATCCAATGTTACGAGAAAGTAATGGCATATATACTCTTGGAGTTTGTGATGATAATCTAAAAGCTATATATATAAGTTTAGATTTGCCGAGAATGAAACTTCAAAAAGTATTATGCCATGAAATCGTACATGCAGCAATGTTTAGTTATCACATAGATCTGTCTCTTGAACAAGAAGAAATAGTTGCAGATTTAATTGCAACTTTTGGCAAAGAAATTTTAGAACATACGAGTCAAATATTCGAAGATGTCACATAAACAAAAAAAATGGGAGACCAGATAAAAATATCTGGTCTCCCTTATTTTTTTTACTGTCTTGCAGATACATCAGTTTCTTCTACAATAACAGGTGGGTGATTCGGTAATTGACGAATTTTTGCGATCCAAGGATCAACATGTCCATTACCACCTAAAGATTTATAAGTCAAGTAGCGCTCTTCATAATCAGCGAGCTGTTCTAATGTAATATATTCTTGTTTCAAATACATTTTACCATCAATAATCAACTCTCTTAGATGAGACTGTAAAATCGCCTGACGAATACCAGCGGTATTTTGTTCGATTTTATTAATGAGCGTAGTCTAGACATCTATAATCTTTTGTTCTAATTCAATGTCTTTCTTTCTGGATTCATTCTTGAAGGCTTCAATATCATTTTTTGTTTCCTGTGCATAGACATTCCATTTCGCTTTTAGTTCTGCATCTCTACCGTGTTTATATCTATTCCACACAGGAATTACAATTGCGGCAAAGAGGCCTGAGCAAAGGAATGGAATGAACCATTTGAGGAAATAATCAAATAAATCATATTCCATGCAAAAGTCATCCCCTTTCTCTGTCTATGAAAAACAAAGAAAGGGGATGAACCTCGTTAGTCCAATTATTCAAAATCCCAATTGTTTTCTTCTGTTTTAGATAGAGCATAACCAATACAAATCGCATCCGATTCATCTTGCGTGCATTTTTTACCAAAGGTGTCCATTACCCAGGTTTGCGCAACTTTTTTCTGATTATCTCTATGCTTATCATTACCCTTGAGGAAATCACATTCCGCACGCCATTCAGATGGGCGGACTAGCTAGTATGGAATTCCTTTTGCAATACAAGTTCGCATAAGTGCTCCTTGAACCCATGCTAGCTTTTGAAACATTTCTACGTTCTGTTGTAGCTAAATATTTTCAATGGCGATAAGTTCTGGTTCATACTCCTCAATTTTCTTCTCAATTTCCTAGCAAAGCCTATGGATACGCATTGCTACGTCATCATGGGAGAAACTCCAGTGGCCGAAGTCGATCAGTTCTCCATTATTAAAGATAGACCACCCGCTGTCGCGAGTGGCCTGATCTAATGCAAGAATTACTTTACCCATTGGTAGAACCGAAACCACCCTCGCGAGTAGTGGTTACATTATCTCCCGCTGTATGATAT